>SWCD01005249.1_pt1 | contig 156956 bp, 130 predicted proteins | sample 4693011 | NCBI WGS metagenome assembly SWCD01 (sample SAMN10267278, study PRJNA491770) | bioreactor metagenome | isolation source: DHS bioreactor inoculated with marine | place: Japan: Omine Ridge, Nankai Trough
AATCAGAACTACCCTAACCCATTCAACCCGACTACCACTGTTAGCTTTACGGTACCGGTTACTACTGACTGGAATGTGTCCATTTACAATGTAAAAGGACAGATTGTACATCAGGAAAGTGGCCATACCGAAGCTGGTGAAGTTCGCTTTGACTGGGATGCTTCCAACCTCGGAAGTGGTGTCTTCTTCTACCGCTTAAATGCCGGAGATTTCACCGACGTCAAGAAGATGGTACTGGTCAAATAATATCGACCTTTTACTATAGATCTGACAATAAGCCCCCGTCTAATCACGGGGGCTTTCTTTATGACATCGGTATACTTTTTTCGAAAAATAGGCAAAATGGGCTGTTCAAACTGATTGACAATCCCTTCTCTTTTTAATAGATTCAGAGTCTTAATTTGCATTCAACTATATTGAAATAGTTGATATTTTTTTAATGCTTATGTTTTGGAGGAAGCTCGGTGAAGGATTTTTCTACAGATAATATTCGTAATTTATGCCTGGCCGGACAACGAGGATGCGGTAAAACCAGTCTTGCCGACGCAGTTGCATTTAACACTAAAATAAATAATCGAATTGGACAGGTTGATACAGAATCTTCTTTTTTGGATTATACCGACAGTGAAATTGCCAGAAAAACTTCTATTTCATCAAAGCTGTTAGCATGTACCTGGGAAGATAATAAAATCAACTTTTTTGATTGCCCCGGCCACTCTGATTTTATTGGTGAGTTATTGAGTGTAGCCAAGGTCTCTGACTCTGTTGGTTTTGTAATTAGTGCTCCGGGAGGAGTTGAAGTTGGTACTCTCCTCCAATGGAAAGCACTCAAAGATATTCAAATCTCCCGCTTTTTCTTTGTTAATAAAATGGAGATGGAAAATGTCAAATGGCAGAATGTAATTAGCTCCATTAAAACCGCCTTTGAAAAAGATTCCACCAAAATTATAGCTTTGCAGTATCCTATTGGAGAAGCCGCCAGTTTCAAAGGAATGGTTGATCTGATTAGTTTAAAAGCTTATGAATTTGATGCTGATGGTAATAGAAAAGAAATTGATATCCCTGCAGACATTAAAGATGAAGTTGAGGATGCACATAAGAATATTATTGATGTTGCCGCTGAAGCTGATGATGCTTTAATGGAAAAGTTTTTTGAGGAAGATACTCTTAGTGAAGACGATATTAAAAAGGGTCTGTTAAAGGGTATCATCAATGGAGAGACTGTTCCGGTTTTACTTGGATCAGCTACAAAGAATTTTGGTGTTAAGCTATTGCTTGATTTTGCAAATGAATACCTCCCTGCTCCTAATCAAATGCCTCCAGTAAATGTAGTGAAGTTTGAATCAGACGAAACCAAACCTCTGATATGTGACGCTTCCGGTGACACACTGGCTTACATTTTTAAGACAGCAACTGAGGGCCACTTAGGTGAATTAGCATATCTCAAAGTCTATTCAGGTAAAATAGATGCTGGAATGGATCTTAAGAATGTTCAGACAAGTAATTCTGAAAGAGCTACCCAAATATACACCATGCAGGGAAAAAACAGAACTGATCTTACCGGAGTCTCTGCAGGAGATATCGGTGTTCTGGTAAAGTTAAAAAATTCCCATACTTCCAATTGCCTAGCAAAAGGAAATACTGATTTTATCATACCTCCGGTAGAATACCCAAATCCGGTTATGGATGTTGCAATTCAGGCGAAATCAAAAGGTGATGAGGATAAAGTTGCCAGCGGGCTACACAAACTCAACGAAGAAGACCCTACTTTCAGATTAGCAGCAGATCCGGCTCTGAAGCAGTTAGTATTATATGGTCAGGGATCAACTCATATTGAAATTATTAATGAAAAATTAAAAGTCCGCTACGGTGTTGAAGTTGATCTTGTAAAACCAAGAATACCTTACCGTGAAACAATTAAAGGCAAAGCTGAGACTCAATACAAACATAAGAAACAATCTGGCGGACGTGGTCAGTTTGGTGATGTACATATTCGTCTGGAACCTAATGTACGTGGAGGCGGATTTGAATTTATTGATGCAATTAAAGGCGGAGTAATACCTTCCAAGTTTATCCCGGCCGTTGAAAAGGGTATCGTAGAACAGATGCAGAATGGCGGTTTAGCAAAAGCACAAGTAGTTGATGTAAAAGTAACGCTTTTCTACGGTAGCTTTCATGATGTAGATTCTTCTGATATGGCTTTTAAAATAGCTGGTTTAATGGCCTTTAAACAGGGTTTTATGGAGGCTAAACCGGTTCTTCTGGAACCTATTTGTAATGTAGAAATTCTGGTTCCGTCTGATTTTGCAGGAGACGTTATGGGTGATATCTCATCTCGTCGTGGTAAAATTGCAGGCATGGATCCGGAAGATAATTACCAAAAAATCAGAGCTACTGTTCCACAGGCGGAACTTTATCAGTATTCCGTCCAGCTTCGTTCGATGTCGCAGGGGCAGGGAGTTTATTCACTGGATTTCTCTCATTATGAGGAGATTCCTTTTGATGCCGCCCAGAAAGTTATCGAAGAAGCTAAACAACTAGAAGAAGCAGAATAGTGGCGTAGCCACTTTTATTATGAAATAATAAACTTCATAGATATTAAAAAAAGCCGGTCATTGTGATCGGCTTTTTTAATTTGTTATCATTGCAATTTGTTATTGACAAGTGTACATTCGTGCAGTATCTGTTAGATAATTAAACCCATGTTGGGAGAAATGGCTTGAAAGCAAATTTAACAGATAAACAAAAAGCTGTTCTGGAATTCATACAGAACCAAATAACAGATCGTGGAAATTCACCAACCATTCGAGAAATTGGAGAATATTTTGGGATTCAATCTACCAATGGTGTAAGGACTCATCTCAATGCTCTGATCAAAAAAGGATATCTTAAAAAAGAGAAATTTATTTCTCGCGGTCTTGAGTTAACTCAATCTCTTACCGAAGGCGTTGGACGTCTCCCCCTGGTTGGTTCTGTGCCAGCCGGTTTACCAATTGATGCCATTGAAAATGTTGAAGGAGAAATCGCACTGGATCTTTCATTTTTACCAAGAGGTGAATCATTTACGCTTACTGTTATGGGTGATTCAATGAAAGATGCCGGGATTTTGGATGGAGATCTGGTATTAGTCAAGAAGCAGCGAGTCGCTAAGAAAAGGGATATTGTAGTTGCTATCATTGATGGTGAAGCGACTGTTAAAAGATATTTCCCCAGTGAAAAAAGTATCAGGCTCCAACCAGAAAATGAAGATTTTGATCCAATAATTGTTAATAAAAAGTCAGGGGATTTTAGAATTGCAGGGATTGTAGTGGGATTATTAAGACGGATGGCATAAAAAACAACCATCCATCTTTATAATTTTGTATGCAGCAAGGCTGCCTATTTTACCAAATTGGCTTCAATTTCAAGAACTATACTAATTTCATCACCTACAACTAAGCCACCGGTTTCAAGTACTTTACTAAATTTTACATTAAAATCCTGACGATTAATTTTGGTTTCAGCAGAGAAACCAGACTTTGTATTTCCCCAGGGATCATTAACGGTACCTGCATAGGTGCAATCAAAAGTAACTTCCTTAGTAACATCTTTAATCGTCAGGTCTCCGATTAATTTAAAATCACTCTCTTTGCCTTTGATAACCTTATTAGATTTAAATGTCATAGTTGGGTATTTCTCAACATCAAAAAAGTCAGCATTTCTGAGGTGATCATCACGGCCCTCATCTTCAGTATCAATTGATGTTACATTTATATTAAATTCTACGGATGATGTCTCAATTTCTTTTTCGCTAAAAGAGATGTCACCACTAAAATCTTTAAACTCACCGCGGGTCTTACTGATCACAAGATGACTCACTGAAAAATTAACAGAAGAATGAGTACCATCAACAGTCCACTTTTCAGCCTGAATGGCAGGCACGAACAACATTAAAGCCAGAAGAAATGAAATCATTTTTTTCATTTTGAACATCCAATCAATTTTGAATTTTATTATTTTGCTTGCTGGTTTAACAAAGATCTGAACGATCAGTTCCAAAACAGCATTGAATAATTTCGCGCGACTATAATGCTTCCCAAGACATCACGCCACACAACCCGCACAGACACAATGCCTTACACGCCTTGCAATACGGACATACTGGATTGTTATTATCTATTATAAAATGATTATCTACTGTAATTCCTTTGGCGTATCACTTCAAACAAGCAAATCCCGGTAGCAACCGAGACATTAAGACAATCGACTGAACCGTTCATCGGAAGCTTTCCCAGGAAATCACAATTTTCACGAGTGAGCCTTCGGAGCCCTTTTCCTTCAGCTCCCATGACTATTGCAATCGGACCATTGAGGTCAATATCATAGATAAGCTGTTCTGCTTCATCGGCAGTACCTACCAGCCAAATCCCCATTTTTTTCAATGCCTCCAAAGTTCTGGCCAGATTGGTTACCGTGATCAAGGGAATATTCTCGGCCGCTCCTGCTGCTATATGCCGGACAGTATCAGTCATCCCTACTGAACGGTCTTTGGGAATTACAACAGCATGAACTCCGGCAGCATCTGCAGAGCGAAGACAAGCCCCTAGATTATGAGGGTCCTGCACATTATCAAGAATAAGTAGAAAGGTTTTATCTTTGTTGGATTCAACAATCTCAAACAAATCATCTTCGTTTTTGAGAGTTATTGGTTTTTCCGGGTTGCTATGGGTTCTTTGTTTTTTCATAATATCAAAACTACTTTATTTCTCTGTAAGATCATAATAAAATTTACTCTTGGCACATTCATCATAAGCATCAGAAAGAAGCTCGCCCTCTACCCCGACATTGTCATAGGGATGTTCACATATATGAACAACCGGCCTCCAATCGTTATTGCCGATACAGTCTGTATATGCATCAGTAAACTTCTTAACTACATTCTGCTTGGCAGTTTTGTCTATACGTGGGCAATAGAGTAAAAAATGCAAATACGGTCGTCCGGTTTTACCATCCCACACTTCTCCCCCGCTGGCAGTCTCTCCCGGTTTATATTCTATAAAGCGGATCCCAAAGATTTCGGGTGGGAAATTAGTTGATGATGCAAAAGCTTCTGTTAATTTATTAGCCAGTTTTATTTTTATATCTTTATCAATTTCTGGGATTACAATTTCCAAACAGGGCATTTATTCCTCTTTTCCAATTATCTTCAGTCCACTTTGTCAGAGTCTATATTAATTATATCTTTATGTATTAATAATATTTAATTATATATGTAAAGGCAAGAAAAGTTGTAATAATCAAAACAGGAATTCAAGTGACAAGCAATTTCATTCTTACAGGTAAAAACGTAAAACTCAGAACTACTATTTCAAAAGATATTGATGACTATAAACGTTGGAACAATCCTGATCTTAAATTTTTCAAATTTGATGGTCCCTGGTTTGATGATGATCTCAGCAACATTATCAAAAGTCGAGTTAAATGGTTAAATAGAGATATAAAAAAGCCATATCATCATTTAGAAGTTGATAGTATTGACGGAGTTCATATTGGATGGGTAGTAGTTTATTATAAAAAAGATGATCCTCACATGTCTGAATTTGGTATCAGCTTTCCGGAAGATTCCTATTGGGAAAAAGGATTGGGAACCGAGGCATTGAGATTATGGATCGACTATCTTTTCATTGAATTTAAACTAACTCGAATCGGCTTCTCTACCTGGGATGGGAATAAAGCTGTAAAGGTTATTGGACAAAAGCTGGGCTTTGTCGAGGAATGTCGAATTCGTAATGGCTGTATGGTTGATGGTAAATTTTATGATCGGATTAAAATGGGAATTTTAAGAGAGGAATGGATGCACAATACTCAGAGCAGCTAATTGATTCCTGATAAAATTCTAATTTGTATCTCAAGCTAACCGTTCCCAATTTTATATTGCAACTATTTTGCCAATATCATATCTATTGTAAATATCTATTAATTCAAGGATATAATATGAATTTATTACATAACTTCCCTTCATATGATTATATCTTAAAAAGTATCAGAGATACTTTTCTGAGATTTCCATTTGCTGTTGTAAGTGCTATAATCGGAACTAGCGTGGCTGTTTATCTTATTCAGTATGAAAATATAAGTGATGGTTTTGTACAGCAGAAAATACTAATGCTTTCGGCGATGGGTTTACCCTTATTTATTGCAATGACCATATTTGCTGAAAGACTAAAATGGAAAGTAATTAATAGCATATATCTTCAGACAGTGGGAATGATATTGTTAGTTGCTTATTATATTACTCTACCGGAAGATATGTTTGCGATTGAAAAATATTTGATACGGTTTTTACTCTTGAATATTGGACTGCATTTCCTGGTTGCTTTTATTCCATATCACTCAGGAAACTTACACAGTGCCTTTTGGCAATATAATAAAACTCTCTTTTTAAGATTTCTAACAGCATCTCTTTTTTCCGGTGTATTGTACTTAGGTCTGACAATAGCATTAGCCTCAGCAGATCATTTGTTTGGAATCGAAGTTCAAGATGAAAGATATTTTCAATTGTGGGTTATTATAATTGGCATATTCCATCCTCTGGTATTCCTGGCGGGATTTCCAAAACATTTTGATGAATTTGAAAATATCAAGAATTTCCCTAAAGGCTTAAAAGTCTTCACCCAATATATTTTATTACCCTTGGTAGTATTATATTTTGTAATCCTCATAACATATGAAGGTAAGATTATATTCACATGGAATTGGCCAAGCGGTTGGGTTGCGCATTTGGTATTATGGTATTCTGTGGTTGGGATTCTTTCAATGCTTTTACTTTACCCGTTAAGATTAAGCGAAAAATACAAGTGGATAAATATATTTTCAACATGGTTTTTCAGAGCACTAGCCCCACTTCTGATCATGCTCTTCATTTCAATATTTAAAAGAACTGCAGAATATGGTATCACAGAGAATCGTTATTTTGTTATTGCTATGTCTGTTGGCCTAACAATTGTTGTTCTTTATTTTATAATAAGTAAAGTTAAAGATTTTAGAATCATCCCGGTTGTCATCTGCGCTCTTGCATTTCTTTCCTCTTTTGGTCCCTGGGGAGCTTTTGCAATCTCAGAAAATAGTCAGAAGACTCGTCTTAAATCACTACTTATAATTAATGAGAAATATGATGATAATGTAATTGTAAAAACTGAGGCATCGGTAAGTTTTGATGACAGTAAAGAGTTAAGCAGCATTATTAGTTACTTAGTAGATCGACATGGGGTTTCTACATTTGATAATATGTTGACTGATAAGCTTCCCCAATCTTTTGATTCTCTTACTAAAAATGATATTAAAATTGAATTGGCAAATATGATGGGCATTGAATATGTAAGTAACTGGCGTGCTTCATCTAAAAGTAATTTCTATAGATTTACATTAAAGGATGATTTTGCTGTAAATATATCCGAATTTGATCATCTAATAACAATAAATAGCAGGGATATAAAAGATAATAGAAAATATTTCTTCCTTAACGAAGATTCATGTTTAGTTAGTATTAATAAAGATAGCGCATATTTAGAGTTTACCTTTGAGAATGATTCAATTGCAAGAAGGATAGATCTCATTGACCGCATAATTGACCTTAAAAATGAAACTCTTTTTGATGATAAAGTAGTTGTTGAAAAAATGACTTTTGATGTCCCGGGTGAGAATCCAATCATGAAAATATTAATTAAAGAAATTAATGGGAATCATTATCCCGATAGTATAACTTCTATCAACAACCTCGAATATTTGCTTTTGATTGGTAAACACTAAAAACTGAGAACTATTTGAAATATTAGGAATAGTATGCCTGCACCTACAATTAAAGGTAAGTACATAACCTTAAGACAGATCAGAAAAAGTGATGCTGAATCAATTCAAAAGCATGCTAATGATAAGTTAGTTTCAAGATATATGACCCTCCTCCCCTATCCATATAAAATAGATGATGCATATGATTGGATTAAAAACTGTCATAGAATTAACCGAACTAAATCGAATACTATGTGGGGAATTCAGGATAATGCTACAGGATGTATAATTGGTGGAATCGGTTTACATCGTATAGATTTTCATAACAAAAACGCAGAAACAGGTTACTGGATCGGAAGAAAGTATTGGCGGAAAGGATTGATGACCGAAGCTGTCAGAATGATCATAAGATATTCGTTCATAGAGTTAAAACTTGTGCGTGTTTATGCAGTCTGCATGGATAAAAATGATGCTTCTATGGGAGTATTAACTAAAGTTGGTTTTACCAAAGAAGGAATCATGCGCAAAGCCTGCTTCAAAAACAGAAGATGGCATGACATATATTGCTTCTCCATTTTAAATAATGAATTCAGAAATAGTTAATCGGTAAGAAATAATTTTATGGTTTCAAATAGATTTCAAAAACATTCCAAAAAGTTATTATTCGGATTCCTGATTCTGTCTATAATTTTAATTATTTTTATAACTGAAACATTATTAGGTCCTGCCCTGCCTGAGAGTAAAAGCAGATACATACGGTTACGGGAAAACAGGCCATCAACAATCAGGGACTATATACCAGATGATTTTTATATAGATAAAACCGATGGTTTGGAACAAAAAGAATACAGATTTGAAATTGATAAGCATGGTTTTATTTATCCTTCGATAATTCATGATGATCCTGATTTGAGTATTATATTTCTCGGAGGATCCACTACTGAATGTATCTATGTTGATGCAGACAAAAGATTTCCAAACCTCGTTGGAAGACATTTAGAGAACGAGAACCTCAAAGTAAATTCAATTAACAGTGGAGTAAGTGGCAACAATTCAAAACATTCAATTAATATTCTGATTAACAAATGTCTTAAACTAAATCCTGATATTGCTTTTTTAATGCATAACATAAATGATCTTAATATCCTGTTATATGAAAAAGATTATTCTAATAATAATCCTTACCGTTCATTGATAATAGAGGATGATAACAATTCAATCACATTCCATATAAAAAATATATTCAGGAAAATCCTGCCCAATCTTTACCGAAGAGCAAGCCTTTTTAATAAACGATATGTCAATATCAAGATTGATGATGAATTCGCTCATCTCAGAGGGAAAAAACTTTCAATTGACACACAGCATATTCTTGATGAATTCAGGAAAAGCCTGTTGACGTTCATTTCAGTTGCAAAATCAAATAATATCATGCCAGTTCTAATGACTCAAGCCAGTCGGTTCAAAGAGATTCCTGACAGTATCATTATTGCCAACTGGACTCTTGAGGATGATTTCGGGATAAAATATAAAAACTATCGTGAAATATATATTGCTATGAATGACTTGATTAGAGAAATTGGTAAAACAAAAAATGTACACATAATAGACCTTGCCATAGAGATCCCTCAAACCAAACAATACATGTATGATGCAGTTCACTTTAATAATAATGGATCCTCTCTTGCAGCTGATATAATTGCTTTCAAACTCGATAGCATTCTCAATATTTCTCAAAGAATGCCATAACAAACAGATGATTTGTCCTCCATAAGAATGTATAAATCTTGTTGACAATCAATTTCGAGATTAGTTAAATTTATTGTAAGTGAATACTAATTGATGCAGCACGATTTCGCTGTATTTAAAAAAGGAGAAATAGCTATGGCAGATAAGGACAAAGGAAAAAAGGAACAAAAGAAAAAAGCTCAAAAATCCATCAAGGAAAAACGCAAAGCCAAAAAAGAGAAGAAGCAAAAATAAAGATACAATCTCTTGTTTTTTGCAAATAATAATGCCTTGATGATTTCTAAGTTTCTAACATTTGAAAAAATGAATTAGTCAGGAGCCCCGTGCTTCTGACTTTTATATTTGAGGTTAACAAATGATACGTGAATTAACGCAGGAAGATATTTTAGAAACATTTTTTGATTTGATGATTCAGGTCGAAAGTAGTGATGCATTCGATATGAAAAATAGTAGCCACGTTGAATGGCTCAAGCGGAAAATCTCCAGAAGGTTTGGATGCGGCGCTCGATTCTATGGGTATTTCCTGGAAGATGACACGCCTGTGGGGTTGATGGGATTAGTAATCGAGGACAATCCCATGCTTCCCGGATACAGCGAAGTTTTGGACCTGGGCGTTTATGAAAAGTATCGATGCAAAGGTATAGGCGAAAAATTAATGAATCATGCTGAAGAATTGTCCCGGGAAACATCAGTTTGTTGTCTCTATGTCTGTACCTATTCGGCTGATAGCAAAGTAATTGCATTTTATGGTAAACGCGGGTATGTCCCAGTGGCGACTCATCCTGATGTTCATGGAACAAATTCCGAAGGTCAGGTCTATATGAGAAAAAAGTTGAAATAAACGGATGGATAACGTTAGGGGAAAATATGTTTAGATACCGTATTATTTTTATTGTAATTGTGTTGTTAGGTTCAGTTTATCTCTCTTCTTGTTCAAGACGTTACAAAATGCCGCCATTGATAACACCTGAGATTGATTATTCAGATTCTACATCTGTACTTCTATATAGTTCTCCATATAGTTCTCCAGGAGAAAAACAAATTAATTCTGATACTAATACGGAGTCTGATACAATTCATAAATATGTTTATCCTGAAATGATTTACCAAACAGTTCCTCAATATCCAAGAGAATCTGAAAAAGCTGGGATTACAGGAAGAGTTTATGTAACTGCCCTGGTTGATGAATATGGAATCGTAGTATTTGCATTTGTATCAAAATCAACTGGACATAGACCATTTGATGAAGCCGCTCGTAATGGCGCATATAATAATAAGTTTAAACCCGCTAGTGAAGATGGCAAACCAGTTAAAGTTTGGGTAACATACAAAGTTGATTTCGTATTAAAATAATCCTATCAAATTTAAGTAGAGCGTGGAGACTTGAGTCCAATCACTAACATTGGCTGTCATACTACTAATCTGATGGTGATAAACATTATTTCTAACATAGAGTCATCTTGACTATTATTGTTATTTTCTGTATATTGTAATATTATAATTGGAGGTGGAAGATATGGTCAATATCCAAAGAATTAATTATTATGATACCGTTGTTGAGGACAAGCACGGTAAGGGTTACTGGTTGCTTGAACATTTCAGGCAAAAAGGTGTTAGCTTGATTGCATTTACGGCTTTTCCGATCGGTAATGGGAAATCTAAACTTGATTTTGTTGTAGATAATCCTGATATACTCATGGAAGCAGCAAAGGAAGTTAGCCAGGATTTAGTAGGACCCAAGCGAGCTTTCCTTATCCAGGGAGACGACAAAGTAGGAGCTATAGTTGATTGTCATCAAAAACTTAGCTCAGCTGGTATTAATGTTCATGCCGCCAATGGGGTCAGCAGTGGTTCGGGGAATTTTGGTTATATCCTCTGGGTAACCTCAGAAAATTATGAAGAAGCAGCTTTGGCTTTAGGCGTTTAAATTTAATAATTTCATCTTAAGGGATTTATGAATTCTGATAAAAACTTAATCAAAGTATCCGTTGTACAGGATGCACCTGTGTTTTTGGATAAAGATGCTACAGTTGAAAAAGCATGCAAATTAATCAAAGAAGCGGCATCTAAAAATGCAAAACTTGTTTTGTTTCCCGAGACATTTATATCAGCCTATCCTGACTGGGTTTGGAGTGTTGCACCTTCAAATAAAAAAATGATCGGTGAACTCTATTCTGCTTTATATGATAGTGCGGTCACAATCCCTGATGATGCTACTACTGCTCTATGTAAAGCGGCAAAGGAAGCATCTATTTATGTTGTGGTGGGCATCAATGAACGAAGTCCTGATTCCAGTAATACCAGCCTGTACAATTCTATGCTGTACATTAGTCCTGAGGGAAAGGTGCTTGGCACCCATCGGAAACTTATGCCAACGGGAGGCGAAAGATTGATGTGGGCACAAGGTGATGGAAATAATCTCGTAAGTTTTGATACTGACATTGGTAGGATCGGCGGATTGATCTGTTGGGAGAATTTCATGCCTCTACCCCGCGTTGCTATGTACCAGACCGGAGTACAAATTTATATGGCTCCAACCTGGGATTCATCGGAGCAATGGTTGACAGCTATGCGTCATATTGCCCGCGAAGGCGGAATGTTTGTGATGGGTTGTTGTCAGGCGATCCGAGTTGATGATGTTCCTGATAAATTTGAGTTTAAGAAGCTGTATGCAGAGGATCGGGAATGGGTCAATAAAGGAAATAGCTGTATTGTTGATCCGATGGGTAATTTTCTTGCTGAACCGTTAGAAGCAAAAAAGGATATCTTATATGCAGATATAGATCTTAGTGAAATTCCCACTCATAAATGGATGTTCGATGTTAACGGCCACTACTCCCGCCCCGATGTTTTCGATTTCAAAGTAAATAAGTGACGTTGTCACTTTTACCTGACACATTTTGAGTTATTCTACCGTATTAGTTTTGTAGGTCAGGTCTGTCCACAAGACCTGCCACATAAATCGTGTGTTTTTAGTTTTGTAGGTCAGGTCTGCCCTCAGACTTGCCACATAAATCGTGTGATTTTAGTTTTGTAGGTCAGGTCTGCCCTCAGACCTGACATCAAAATAAAATTATAATTTATCAATATTATTATTTAATTCTTCTAATCGTTTAGTAACAATACCCGCCCATTGACTTTTTTTATAATATTGCAAAAATTTCTCAAGAGTCTCGATTTCTGCTTTTTCATCATAGATAATATCATAAATATCTTCATCCGGGCATTCGTGGCTGTAATCCCAGGGCGGAGACATGTAATCATTCGGAGATGGTGATGGCATTCCGTATGAAGCGTCATGGTTTTCATCTATTAAAAGCTTACCCAAGTAGGTTGGTTTGCCGAATTCTATTACTGCATTAACATTTTTTGAAAAAGATTCAGGGATTTTGTAATTATAATAAAAGAATGATTTTCCTATAACAGAAGATTCATCTTTCTGTTCTTTCTCAGTTTCAATCCGAGTCAGCTTATAATTTCCCGGTTTAAGATTTGAAAATATAATCAGATTTTTCAAACCTTTACCCTCAATAATTTGCCCATCCTCCCCTTCAAGAAATCCTTTGGAGATTTTTGGGTCATCAAGTCCCAGTAATCTTTCAACAAAACTACTCCCTGACGAATTTCCGATACCGCAATCTACGAGTAATAACCCGGATTTATCAGGTTCACCCTCGATTTTGGGTTTCCCAAGATAAAATCCACAGTTTTGGAATAATAAAATCGATATAACTATGAATAATAAATAAAGGGTACTACGTACCTTCATGATCATCCCCTTTGTTTAACTGCTTGTAATAATAATGGTGATTATGGTTTGGTATGTCAATAATATTTACTCACAAGGTGGGTAGGTGGGTTGCTTGGTAGTCCACTGGTCGTAATGATATTGCCTTGCGGTGAGTTTACTGTTCAGGATGTATAGTGTGTCATTCCCGACTTGATCGGGAATCCAGGCACATTGTAACATTTACCGTAAGCGTTGTATCTGAAATTATGTAAAATAATTTAGGTTGAAATCCTTGAGTAGGTCAGTTTTGTAGGTCAGGTCTGCCCTCAGACCTGACGCAACTTTATAATATTGTATAGGTGGCCCATAGCTTGCTATGGGTTATTTGATTATTGGAGTTACCCACAGCAAGCTGTGGGGCACCCTGGCTGGTTGATGTAATTGTGTCGAAAGTCAAGAATTTCGACATACAGGAAACTTCTATAATATCGAAATAGTTGAAAGTTGATTTTAATTTTTATTATAGGATTTGATAATATCTTCTTTTGATTTGTGAAAAGCTGGTAAAAAAGTGTTGGATTCAAGAATTGGAATTGGTAATCTTAAATCTGTTGTGTAGTTCTTGTAATAATCTGTTGCAAAAAAGGAAATATCACAATAATTATCATCCTTTTTTTGGGGATTAATCTCTAAGAAATATGAAAATGGAGGAGCAGAGACTTCAGAGACTAATCTGTTTTCACCTGTATATGCATTAAACATACCAGAAACACCAAGGTTTCTTGCTATACTTCCCTTTAAAATATATACATATACTCTAAATTCATCGAGATCAAATGATCTTGACTCCCTATTCAGGATAAACTTTCTTAGCTTAGGATGTTTTGATGATAAAGAATCAGAATTGACAGAGCAAAACAAAGACATTATTTGTTTTATTATTTCAAAAGGTTTTATCCTAATAAAATTAACTTTTATGATATCCCTTGATTTATTTTTCCTTCCACACGTTTCTAATGAACCTTGAATAGTAAAGTCAATGAATGATGAACCATACCAGTGGCCTGTAATATTATTGCATTTCACACATAAAGTTCGATACCCAATTCCATTTTGATATTGTTTCTTTGATCGTTTTGATAAGTCCCATGGCAAATCATCATTTATAAGATTTCTCATACTTCCTGTGACTACAAATTGTTTATAATCATTTAATGCCTTTTGTGGAGGAACATGTTCATTACTTAATTTTCCAAATTCTCCACAAATATGACAATTGCCCTGTAATTCTTTTCTCATAGTATATAAAGTATCAACTCGTACACGATTTTACAATCTCTTTTTAAACACAAAAAAACCCTCTGAATTAACAGAGGGTTTTTTAAACTTAAACCCGGCAGCTTTCTACTCTCCCACGCAGTCTCCCACGCAGTACCATCGACGTAGGCAGGCTTAACTTCTGTGTTCGGAATGGGAACAGGTGTGGCCCCACCACCATCGCCACCGGGATATTTTTATAGATTTTTTTTGCGACAATTTTGTCAGGTATCGCCTAATAGGCTATGCCGTTGCGGATGCAACCTAAATAAGTAATTTATATCGGTTAAGTCTCACGACCGATTAGTATCACTCGACTAAACACATTACTGTGCGTACATCTGTGACCTATCAACCTGGTAATCTTCCAGGGGTCTTAAGTCTGCTAATGCAGAGGGAGATCTATTCTTGGAGTTGGCTTGGCGCTTAGATGCTTTCAGCGCTTATCCATTCCCAACGCAGCTACCCTGCGATGCGGCTGGCGCCACAACAGGTGCACCGGCGGTTGGTTCAACCCGGTCCTCTCGTACTAAGGTCAAATTTCCTCAAATCTCCTGCGCCCGTATCAGATAGGGACCGAACTGTCTCACGACGTTCTAAACCCAGCTCACGTACCACTTTAATTGGCGAACAGCCAAACCCTTGGGACCTTCTCCAGCCCCAGGATGTGATGAGCCGACATCGAGGTGCCAAACCCCCTCGTCGATATGAACTCTCGGAGGAGATAAGCCTGTTATCCCCGGAGTACCTTTTATCCGTTGAGCGACGGCACTTCCATACGCGACCGCCGGATCACTAAGACCTTGTTTCCAATCTGCTCGACCTGTATGTCTCGCAGTTAAGCTCCCTTATACCTTTACGCTCTACAGCCGATTACCACCCGGCTTGAGGGAACCTTTGCGCGCCTCCGTTACAATTTTGGAGGCAACCGCCCCAGTTAAACTACCCGCCTGACACTGTTCCAAGGCCAGATTCATGGCCCATGGTTAGATATCCAATGATCCAAGGGTGGTATTTCACCGGTGACTCCACCGACACTAGCGTGCCAGCTTCAAAGTCTCCCACCTATGCTACACATGCAGCACCAAATACCAATGTCAGGTTATAGTAAAGGTTCACGGGGTCTTTCCGTCCCGATACGGGTAAACGGCATCTTCACCGCTACTACAGTTTCACCGAGCCTCATGTTGAGACAGTGCCGCAATTGTTATACCATTCGTGCAGGTCGGAATTTACCCGACAAGGAATTTCGCTACCTTAGGACCGTTATAGTTACGGCCGCCGTTTACTGGGGCTTCAGTTCAAAGCTTCACTAGCAAGCTAGCTAACCTCTCCCTTTAACCTTCCAGCACCGGGCAGGTATCAGTCCCTATACGTCGTCTTGTGAGACTTAGCAGAGACATATGTTTTTAGTAAACAGTCATCGCGGCCATTTCTCTGCGGCCACTTTCGGCTCTATATGTGCATACTTCACCTACTTGTGGCACCCCTTATTCCAAAGTTACGGGGTCAATTTGCCGAGTTCCTTAACATGAGTTCACTCGAGCACCTTAGGATACTCTCCTCGCCTACCTGTGGCGGATTGCGGTACGGATTGTAAAGTAACTATCATAGAGGTTTTTCTTGGCAGCCTGATTAGGGTCAGTTCAGGACTATGTCCACCTTATCACCTCTCGGTGTTAGAGCCGTGGATTTGCCTGCGGCTCCCACCTACGGGCTTAAACCAGCACAACCATTCGCTGGCTGACCTTTCACTTCTGCGTCACCCCATAGCTTAAAACGCAACTTTACAAGTACAGGAATTTTAACCTGTTTTCCATCGACTACGCCTTTCGACCTCGTCTTAGGGTCCGACTTACCCTGGGAGGTTTAACCTTCCCCAGGAAACCTTAGGCTTACGGTGAGCAAGTTTCTAGTCTTGCTTTATCGCTACTCGTTCCGACATAATCTCTTGTCTGCTGTCCAGCCGACCTTACGATCAACCTTCAATCTGCAGACAATGCTCCCCTACCGCTTGTACCGAAGTACAAACCCATAGCTTCGGTGTTGCACATAGTCCCGTAAATTATCGGCGCAAAATCACTAGACTAGTGAGCTGTTACGCACTCTTTAAATGATGGCTGCTTCTGAGCCAACATCCTAGCTGTTTGAGTAATCTCACATCCTTTGTCACTTAGTGCAACTTGGGGACCTTAGCTGATGGTCTGGGTTGTTTCCCTCTCGGCAATGAAGCTTATCCCACACTGCCTGACTCCCGGAGAACATTTTATGGCATTCGGAGTTTGGTTGGGTTTGGTAGGCTTGTAGGCCCCCTAGCCCATCCAGTGCTCTACCTCCATAAAATTATAGTCCGAGGCTAGCCCTAAAGCTATTTCGGGGAGAACCAGCTATTTCCAGGTTTGATTGGCCTTTCACCCCTATGCACAGTTCATCCCCCGGCTTTTCAACGCCGGTGGGTTCGGACCTCCGGTTCGTTTTACCGAACTTTCATCCTGACCATGCATAGATCACCTGGTTTCGGGTCTACGCCCTGCCACTATTCGCCCTATTCAGACTCGCTTTCGCTACGGGTGCACGAGAATTTCGCTTACCCTTGCGACAGAGCAGTAACTCGCCGGATCATTATTCAATAGGCACGCCGTTAGTCCGAAGACTCCGAAGAGTCAACATTCCTCCGACAGCTTGTAGGCACACGGTTTCAGATACTATTTCACTCCCCTTCCGGGGTACTTTTCACCTTTCCCTCACGGTACTAGTTCACTATCGGTCACAGAGTAGTATTTAGCCTTACCTGATGGTCCAGGCAGATTCAAACGGGATTCCTCGTGTCCCGCCATACTTGGGAAATCCAACGGAAGTCATATGCATTTCAATTACGGGGCTATCACCCTCTTTGGCTAAGCTTTCCAGCTTATTCACCTATACATATCTTTTGTAACTTCCTGGTTCATCAGCCACTGAACCAGTTGGCTCCCACAACCCCGGTAGCACAACACTGACTGGTTTTAACGTACAGACCGGTTTAGGCTATTCCCCGTTCGCTCGCCGCTACTCAGGGAATCACAATTGTTTTCTTTTCCTACGGATACTTAGATGTTTCAGTTCTCCGCGTTCGCCTCATATACCTATGTATTCAGTATATGATGACCATTAAAATGGCCGGGTTTTCCCATTCGGAAATCTCCGTCTCAAAGGTTGTTTGCACCTCAACGAAGCTTATCGCAGCTTACCACGTCCTTCATCGCCTCTCTGTGCCAAGGCATCCACCATGTGCCCTTAGTAACTTAACCGAATTCTTAAAATTCTTTACTTAAGAGCATCCGCGCATGTACAAATTGTACATCGCACAGCCTATTAGAAGATACCAAAGACAAAAATTTGTCTTTAGAAAAAAAAATCTATAAAGTTGTCAAAGAACTGCTTGGCTAAATAGCCAATATATTATATAAAAACAATATTCTTTCAAACATGGAGATGGACGGGATCGAACCGACGACCTGTGGCTTGCAAAGCCACCGCTCTCCCAACTGAGCTACATCCCCGAAAATTCATTGGGCCTAGATGGAATTGAACCATCGACCTCGCGCTTATCAGGCGCGCGCTCTAACCAACTGAGCTACAGGCCCGTTGACCTACTCGCGTCCATTAAATAGCGCATTTATTTATAAACCAATAGCCACCAGAGAATGAAAAAGACGTGCTTTATCTGAATTAAATCGCTCGACCTGGGTGTTAATCTACATAAGTAGATCTTCACACACCGTACTCCTTAGAAAGGAGGTGATCCAGCCACAGCTTCCGCTACGGCTACCTTGTTACGACTTAGCCCTAGTCATCGGTATCACCTTAGGCGCCGCTCTCCTTACGGTTAAGCAAACGACTTCGGGTGCTCCCAACTTCCATGGCTTGACGGGCGGTGTGTACAAGGCCCGGGAACGTATTCACCGCTGCCTGCTGATCAGCGATTACTAGCGATTCCGCCTTCATGGAGTCGAGTTGCAGACTCCAATCTGAACTGAGGCCGGTTTTTGGGATTAGCTCCACCTCACGGTATTGCGACCTTCTGTACCGACCATTGTAGTACGTGTGTAGCCCTGGGCATAAGGGCCATGAGGACTTGACGTCATCCCCACCTTCCTCCAGCTTATCACCGGCAGTCTCCATAGAGTCCCCAGCGTTACCTGATGGCAACTATGGACAAGGGTTGCGCTCGTTGCGGGACTTAACCCAACACCTCACGGCACGAGCTGACGACAGCCATGCAGCACCTGTGCAAGTGTCCCGAAGGAAAGCTGGCTTTCACCAGCAGTCACTTGCATGTCAAACCCAGGTAAGGTTCTTCGCGTTGCCTCGAATTAAACCACATACTCCACCGCTTGTGCGGGCCCCCGTCAATTCCTTTGAGTTTCAATCTTGCGATCGTACTCCCCAGGCGGGGTACTTAATGCGTTAGCTGCGGCACCGAGGGGGTCGATACCCCCGACACCTAGTACCCATCGTTTACCGCTTGGACTACCAGGGTATCTAATCCTGTTTGCTACCCAAGCCTTCGCGCTTCAGCGTCAGTATCAGCCCAGAAAGCCGCCTTCGCTACTGGTGTTCTTCCAGATATCTACGCATTTCACCGCTACACCTGGAATTCCGCTTTCCTCTACTGTACTCAAGATCCCCAGTTTCGAATGCAGGCTTGCAGTTGAGCTGCAAGATTTCACATCCGACTTGAGAATCCGCCTACGCGCCCTTTACGCCCAGTGAATCCGAACAACGCTTGTCCCCCCCGTATTACCGCGGCTGCTGGCACGGAGTTAGCCGGGACTTCCTCTGCGGGTACCGTCAGGTATAAGTCAGTTACTACTTATACGTTTCTTCCCCGCTGACAGGTTTTTACACTCCAAAGAGCTTCATCATCCACGCGGCGTTGCTGCGTCAGACTTTCGTCCATTGCGCAATATTCCCTACTGCTGCCTCCCGTAGGAGTCTGGGCCGTATCTCAGTCCCAGTGTGGCCGATCGCCCTCTCAGGCCGGCTATCCATCGTAGCCTTGGTAAGCCGTTACCTTACCAACAAGCTAATGGAGCGCGGACTCATCCCTATGCGACAGGTTACCCCGCCTTTGACCACATGACGATGCCATCTCGTGGTCTTATCCGGTATTAGACCCCCTTTCGGAGGATTATCCCAGACATAAGGGCAGATTGTCCACGTGTTACTCACCCGTTCGCCACTTTACTTGCCCAACCGAAGTCAAGCTTTCTCGTACGACTTGCATGTATTAAGCACGCCGCCAGCGTTCGTTCTGAGCCAGGATCAAACTCTCCACAACAATATTTTCATTCGTTGTTTACGAATTTATCCTTGGAACAAAACGTTACTTTTAAAAGGTACGTTTTGTTCGGATTATTAAAAAAAAATTAGGTCTCAAAAAAATTTAAGAGTCCTGCGAGTTAATGCAGGGCCCGCCAATTTCAATTCATATGATGGCTATTTAGTTGTCAAAGAACAAATTCTACAAAAAAATTCTGTCCGACCAGTTGTCCGACAGAAGGCCATAATAACTACCTGTCGATTCCAAGTCAAGACTTTTTTTGGCTAAACTTACCAGAAGTAAAAATAATTTTCTCAGCTATTCAATATTGTAAATCCACCTCAAAAAATCAACTTTTTCATCAACAAACCTGATCTCATCATCAATAGATCATAGATCAGTATCATTATCGGCCCGCCATCATAATACTTGACCACCTACCTGTCAAGAGTTTTTTAAATTATTTTATTATCCGTTGTATAACAACAAGATACAAGCACGCCTCGCACACCCCATTCCGTGTAAATGTTTTAATATTACCATATATCTTATTTTAATTGAAGAATGAAACCGACTGTTTTATAATAGATTATGTTTAGTAACCATATTAAGAAACTATTAGTTCAACATCAGGTATGGCTTACCCCCTTTTTTATAGTTTTAGCCGCCTTTATTATCCGCCTGATATATCTCTTACAGATTGAATCAATTCCAACTTTTTACAACCCAATAATGGACGAACAATACCACCTACACCTTGTAAGCTTAATATCGAATAGCAACGTTCCAGACGAATCCTTCTATCGTGCCCCACTATATCCATATTTACTTGCTTTCTTTTTAAAAATTGTGAGTGGCTCTTTATTTAAGGTCAGGCTTATTCAAATCACATTAGGTTCATTCCTCCCTCTTCTCGTATATCAATTGGGTTTAAATGTTTTCACTAAACGAGTTGCTTTCATCTCTATGGTTGTTGCAGTTTTTTATCCGACTTTTTTATATTATGATGCAGCCCTGCTGATCACACCTATAATGGTATTGCTTACTACTCTATTTGTAATACAACTTTACAGGTGCCAAAATTATCCTAATAGAATTCTCAATTTTATTGTGGCAGGATTACTATTAGGCATCTGTGGTTTAGCCCGTCCGAACATTTTATTGGCAGGACCAATGCTGATAATTTGGGCATGGTTAATACTAAAGCCTTTAGAAGGACCTAAGAAGTCTATTATAAAATATGCTCTAATTGGATTTGCATCACTTTTGATAATTCTCCCGGTTACTCTTAGAAATTATCAAGTAAGCGGTGATCCGGTATTTATTGCCTGGCAGGGTGGATATAATTTTTATCTGGGGAACAACCGCCAAGCTTCAGGATGGTCTGCCACTGCTCCGGGGATTGATCAAAGCTGGGAGGGTGGATATCTTCAATCTATTGCCATTGCCGAACAAGCTGAACAACGAAGACTAACAAAATCCGAAGTGTCTGATTATTGGTACGACTTGGCATGGGAGGAAATAAAAAAATCACCGAGCGATTTTATTGCTCTTCAATTTAAAAAACTCAGACTCTTTATAAATGGTTACGAGATCCCCAACAATCAGGATATTTATATTTCAAGAAAATTCGCTCCAATATTAAAACCTTTAATGATTAACAAATTAATATACTTCCCCTATGGGTTGATAGTACCTTTTGCAATTGTTGGATTTATCATTTCACTTCGCAACTGGCGAAAATATTTATTAATCTATGTTGTAGTTTTTTCCTATATAATAAGCTTCCAACTCTTTTTTGTTTGTGCCAGATATCGTCAACCTCTAATTCCTTTAATGATATTATTTGCTGTTTTTGCATTGATGAAGCTTTGCGAGTTTTTCAAACAACATCATTACAAAGCATTGGGCTTATCTGCAATATTCCTTCTGGTATTATTTTTTGAAAGTAATCATGACTTATTAAAACTATCTCAACCGAGAGTCGAAGCGGAAAATCGTCTGATGTTGGGTAATGCGTTTGTTGAACAACAGAATTCAAACAAAGCCATCAACGAATTCAAAAAGGCAATTGAAGCTGATTCATCCTATGCTCTCCCCTACAATAATCTCGGAATGCAGTTGGCTCAAAGAGGAAGTACATATGAAGCAATTGATTTGTTCCAAAAAGCAGTTGCCATTGATCCTCTTACTGTGGAATCTTTTTTCAATCTGGCCACCGCTTATCTTGAGACTGGTAAAATTGATGAAGCTGTTAAATTATTAGAATATGCAGCCAGGCTGCATCCTTATAATGATTATGTTCATTTGAAGCTGGGGATGACTTACTTTGAAGCTGGTATGATAACCAATGCAAAAAACTCTGTGGAAAATAGTCTTCGGCTCAATCCTTCCAATCCAACTTCCAGACAGGTTTATCAACAGTTACAGGCGTTGCCTGAGTAGCTTAGCTACTACTTACTTGCCCTTTATTATCACATCATCTAACAGGATAGGAACAACATTTATAGAATTCAGTTTTGATGCAAATACCACATCATCCCCAAATCCAATTTCCCTTAGCTCAATTCCGCTCTCACATTCCCATATCAGTTTATTCAAAATATTCTTACTTGACTTAAAGGCACCTTCACATACAATTGCTTCCGGTGTTTTTTCTATTTCCAGCTCAGATATAATAGCCCCAGCTCCAAGGTAGTCTTCAATAGCAAATCTAATCTCCCCATCCATATTTGGTTCTTTGAATCTTTCACCGCAGGCAATAACAGATATATTTATTGAATTATCAGATTCCGCAATATATGTCATGATATGATTTGCCACAGCTTTGGCATTAACCAATGCTCCGACAATCACTTTCGCAGAATTTTCCTGAGCTAGTTTGCAACATGTTCCTCCATTAAGAGCCGGTAACACGACTTTCGTGTTTTTTTCTATACTATTGTATGTTAAAGGTGAAAGAGAAAATCGACCCTTTTCAGGGACACATAAACGACCAACAGCAATCTCGGCATCATATTTTTTGCTAAGTTCTGTGGTATCATCACCTAATGCTTGAGGATAAACTCTGACACTATTAGTCGTGGCGTAAGCAACTGTTGTAGAGAAGCTTAGAGTATCGACTATAACAACATAATCATTGTCTTCAGAAGCTTCTATAGCTCCGTCCCGACCCCAATTGAATTTACATATTTTATTAGTCATTAGTACTATATAAAGGGGTTTGCTACTTATGATGAGAACATCGCGCTGATACTCTCTCGATTATGGATACATTTAATCGCCTTGCCCAGCAGAGGAGCAACAGAGACTATTTCAATCTTTTTGGAAAGTTTAACCGGTTGATTCTCAACGGTATCGGTTACAATAAGCTTTTCAATCGGACTGGCATCTATTTCCTTTATTGAATCACCTGTAAAGACTCCATGAGATATCATTGCAAAAATTCTCTTAGCTCCCATGCTCTTCAATTTTTTTGAGACGGACACCAAAGTTCCCCCGGAAATTGTAAAATCATCCACGACAACAACATTCTTATTTTCAATATCACCAATTACTTCCAGAATTTCAGCATGTTCATCGTGCGCTAATCTCTGCTTATCAGCAATGGCCACTGAAGCACCGAGAGAAGCTGCATATTTTCGTGCATGAACCGCATAGCCGGTATCAGGAGCAACAACCACCAGATTATCAAGTTTTTCCTTTTTAATCCTTTCACAATGAACCGGAAGAGCATAGAGATTATCGACCGGAATACGGAAAAAGCCCTGAATTTGTGGAGAATGCAGATCCATAGTAACTACCCTGTCAGCCCCGGCTATTTCGATAGCATCGGCACAAACTCTGGCTCTTATAGATACCCGAGGTTCATCTTTTTTGTCTCCTTTAGCGTAACTGAAATATGGAATGATTACTGTAACCGAGTCAGCACTGGCTCTTTTGAAGGCATCAATCCAAAAAAGGAGCTCCATAAAGTTATCGTTGGCAGGGAATACCGTTGATTGCACAAGATATACTTTTCGTCCTCTAACATTCTCAAGAACCCTTACAAAAGTATTTCCTTCGGAAAACCTGAAAACTTCACTCTTCCCCATTGGAACAGAAAGTGAATCGCATATCTTTTGAGTGAGCTTTTGGCTTCCACTGCCTGAAAATATCATTATTTTTTCAGATGCCATATTATTACCTTTTGATTGATAGCTATCAAATATCTACCTAATTTTAACTTCAAACTGTCCCGGTATCAAGTAAATATATTTTATTCAATTTCATGAATAGATCACCAGTCAACCAAGATCTCATTGACAATTTACTCTATGCCCCCTATATTTATTATTAGAATCGCCCGTTCAATAAAACAAAATAACTTTCCTTTTACGAGGTGATATTATGATTAAAATTAAACTGATAACTATCCTAATTAGTATTCTACTAATAGCTTTTATTTCAACAAATTCAATCTATGCTCAGGACACCTGCTATGTTAATTTCGATGTAAATGGCGATAGTCTTGGATGGTCAATTACGGACCTGATTCATTTGATGGGCATACTTAATGGTGATTCAACTTATACTGAATTTGTAGGTCGAGCTGATGTTAATTTCGATTGTGTTATTGATGACGGCGATATAGAAATTTTCTATTGTATCCTAAACGGTGGTCCACACGGATTTATGTTATGTATGGGAGAAAGATATTGGAGTTGCTGTGATCCGTTGATGACTGTTGGCGCCTGCTGTCTTCCTGATGACTCCTGTACAATCAGATCCGAAGAAAATTGTTTAGCTATGGGTGGTGGATATATGGGAGATGGCACCTACTGTGATGATTATCAAGCCTGCTGCTGTAAAGGTGACAGAGGTAATGCAGATTGTAGTTCTGATGATTTACCCAATGTTACTGATTTGGTATTTATGGTAAAGCGAGCATTTATAGCTGATTTCTCATGTTGTGAAATGGAAGAAGACGTTGATGGCAATGGCCAGTTTAATATTACAGATCTGGTATATATGGTAAATTACGTATTCAAAGGCGGTCCTGCACCTCTACCATGTTATTAGAATTTTAATTATAACTGTAAGATCAATAATCTAAGATTACGAAGCGTGGCTGTTAAACTTATCCCAAGAAGCTTCTGATAATTGATAAGGGATAAAGACTCCCTCACCTTGCTGGGCATCAGGTTTGGGTATGATTATTCCAAGCTGCTCCACGACATCAAAAATATCGGTCACATCCTGACGGGAGCTGAGTTTGATATTCTGGTATTCTTCTTCTCCAGGAACCCACTTGCCATCTTTTTTCCCAAGAGCTCCTATATGTTCTTTACATACCATTAATAAAAACTGTTGTACGGAAAACTGGTTATGTGGATACCAGTCCATTTGTGGTTTTGGCATTGGAATTGGCTGGTTGAGAGCTATCTCATATTTCAAATATTTAACGAATTCTTTTTTCATATATATCAAATCGGCATAAAAATATGTCTTTACACTACTATTTTTAAATCTTTTTGCAAAGATAAAAAATTTATTCTTTTATCCAATTTTTCCAAATGTCAGGATTATGACCTAAACTCGCCTTTTTTCCGCATCTGACTATTGGTGTAGAAAATAATAATGGAAATTCAAGCAAGGCTTGTTCGATGTCATGAACAATATATTTAAGATTCCGTTTCTCGTATTCTCTTCCCTCTTTATCAATTAATGACTCAAGCGGAATCGTATTGCATACGCTTTTCAGTTCCCCAGGACTCAATCCTTTAATTTTGAGATCAATAAACTGGACCTCAATTCTACGTTCTTTGAAAAACCGGATTGCCTTCTGAGTATCCTTGCATTTTTTCGTACCAAAAATTTGAATTACCAATCAGGTTCCCTCGCATCTTGTTATGGACAATTTACAGGTTGTGGTCCGCCTCTGAAGATGTAATCAATAAGAAGAACTGCATCTGTAACATTTGTCTGCCCATCACAATTAAGATCACCACCGGGGTAGATTATTGGTTCCACAACAGTTAAGAAAACTTCTATGAAGGTGACTGGAACAACAACTTCGCTATCGACTTCAACAACTTCAATTCGCCCGGAATACTCGCCAACAATTAATTCATCGGAATCAATTCTAATAATCACATTTTCAGGAGTTGTTGATCCTGTAGGTGGAAAATCTCCCAACGAAATCCAGTCTTCAGATATTTGCAGATTAAATGAAACAGGCATTGCACTCGCTGTGATCTCCATAATAAAACTATCAACCGGATTGCTACCAGCCACCACACTATAAGTTAAAGAAGTATCAGGTATATACAATGAATCGGGAGGAAGGGGAACATCATAATATTCAATTACAGGAATATAGAGTTCATTATTTCTCTCAATACACACCTTCCAAAATAGATCGCGATCAACTAATTCAGGTGCAATCGATCCCACTCCAGCTTCTGAGCGAGTGTATGTCACAAAAGCATAATCCAATTGGCCTGTTGGAAAGTTATACAACAATGGTAAGCCATAATGCAGCCCGGTATCAGCTTCTAATACTCTATCAACAAGTATTGCACTTTCAAAAAATGTCGTAGTAGAATATGAAAAAACTCTGTTGGCTTCAGCTCCATATAAAAGAAAGGGTAAATATACACCTTGAACCTCATCTTGAAATGAAGTAATGACTGGTAATGTTACACTATTGAGACCTTCAGGAACATATAACATTCGGGGAAAATATATAGTGTCATCAGTAGATACATGAAAAGAATATGTTCCAGTATCCTGACAATCAAGTGATCCACCATCAAATAAATAGTTGGAATGCCTAACAAGATCACTAATGGTAATTCCAGCAATACCATCACAATCAGCATTTTCCAAATTTAATGGAGGACCATCATCACCATAATTTAAATATTCAACGATCAAGATCAGATCAGATATATTAACTGTTGTGTCATCATTACAATCACCACAAATATCAGTTTGACTAAATGCAGAATTACATAAAATCATCAAAATTACCAAGGTACTCAATAATACTTTTCTGAACATTTTACCTACCTCATCCATTTTATTGAAAATATTTTATTTGCTAATATCCATAGAATGTTCACGCTATCAGAATTACTTAAGAATGTAACTTTTAACTTAACAATTATTTGCATTTTAGTCAATGCATCTTTCTATCCATTATTTAATTGACCGATCTATCAATATTACGTATATTAAATTAACTAAATTTATGCAGGTAATGTACATACTTAAACATTGCGGGTGAACTTTTCCTTTCATCCTCAGGAGGAAAATTATGTTTAAAGTAAAAGCGCAGACATCTATAATAATATTTATGAGTCTGATTTTTTTAACCGCTTCTATTTTAGCTGATGTTGTCAAAAACGACTTAAGTCCCATAACAAAAATTAATCTTGATCATGAAAGATACAATGATGTTCCTATTGCTGGACCAACCCAACCATCATATAAGAAACCAGCATCCGCTTTTAGGAAAATAGATAACCCGCCTGCATTGCCTGATCCTCCCTATGACTATTTTTGTGATTATGAAAATTATACTAATGGGACACCATATTATGCATGGCCGTTACCTGATGCTTATGGTGACAACTATTTTAATATGAGATTTACTTCTGAATATGATTATAATTGCACTCTTCTAACCGCACATTTCTTACTCTATGCTCTCTACCAAACTGGTGATCCTGATATTAGAATCTATCTCTGGGATGATGATGGTTTTGGCTTTCCACTCAATAAAATTGACTCAATTGATATTCTTGATCCTGGTGCCGGACTTGAGGGAACAAATACGTTTTACTGGGTTTCGGCTGATTTCTCTTTTGGAAATTACGTTTTTTCTGATGGTGATGAATATCATCTAGGTTTTACAACAATTATAAACACGCCAGGTGATACACTACTTATAATTTCCGATGATGGAACAGGTCCCTATTCTGGTGAAGAAAGAGCAAGTGAGTTATTTAATGGAATCTGGGGAACAATGCTCAATGATTGGGGAATGGATATCTCATTCTTTATTGAAGCTGAGCGTTGTTGTGCTCAAATCCCATTTTCAGATTGTCGTACCTTATCTTATATACAAAATTTAACTTATCATTGGAAAGCACCAAACCCTACTTATGGTGATTCAGCCTATGCACAGAAATTTACGTTCGGTGGTATTGATACTTTAGTGTATGTCGATTTTGCTGTTTATGATGATGCCGGCCAGCCCGGAGCAACAGGAATATTTGGAAATAATGATATTTATATTTCTGTTTATGATGATCTTTATGGTACCCCCAATAACCTGATAATTTCTGACACTGTACCTGCCGGAAGCTATGCCGCTTTTCCTTCTATAACAACTGCCTATTTTAACAATTATGTTCTTGACCAAGGCACTTATCATATTGCTTTTTCAACCAATGCTGTATTTGGAAGTGGAGATTATGAATCAATTTTGTCTTCTGATGGCACAGACGGAGTTGGAGGATCATCTTCTATTGTAGGTGGAGTCTGGCAAAACATGTTTGTCAGCTGGGGAATGGATGTCAATTTTTACATTGAACCATATGTTTGTAATGATCCTACTGTCTGCGATATAGAATATTGTTATAATGGATTAGGATATTTATGGCGGTTACCAGACCAATATGGTGATGTTGGTCAGGCTCAGAATTTTACTGCAGGATATAGTAGTGATTGTCGTATTCAGGAAGTTGATATCTTATTTTATTGGTCAGGGATATCTGGTTATCCGACACAATATACTTATAACACAGATATTTCTATCTGTCCTGATATGGCAGGTCTCCCCGGACCTCCTATTGCTACCAAAACACTAACCCCTTCCGATTATGCTGCCTGGGGATTAACTGCTCCGGGTGTGAACGGAGTCTGGATTACGGTTGACTTTACAGACATGGCTTATTTACCAGGGAATTACTGGGTAACAGTGAACTCTCTTGCTCCTACACCTGAAACCGGTATAAGAGTTGTCTCTGATGCTGGTAGTGGCCCTTGTCTTGACACATGGGCAGAAGACTATGGTGGTGGCAACTGGCATCTAATGACTGATGGTTGGGGTGTAGGTCATGAGTGGGCTATGGTAATGGAAGCTGAACATTGCTGCATTCCGTATTATCATCCCTGTCATGGTTACGCTGAGGACTGGTCAACTTATCAGGGGAATTTTTACCGTTCAGGAAGATCTTATGTAACGATGGGTGATACCAAGTGTGATTTGAGACTGGATTGGAGTTTCTCACATCCAACAAACGGAATATCATTTACCGGACCAGTGACCTATTATGACAGAGTTGTATGTTCATTTGCCGAAGAATACCAGGTGTTTGATTTTGATGGAATCCATCTTTATACCTATGTTCCACAAGCAGGTCCCTTCCCTCCCGGTGATATCAGATGTGCTCCAACGGTTACAATGATCCAGGGGTATCCTTATCCAGTTATGTTTGTTTCCGGCGGATCGAATCAAGAAATTCATGCAGTAGATTTTAACACCGGAAATCTCATTTGGAGCCGGGATATTAATTCTGTAGGAACTGGTGGTATGTTTGGAAATACCAGATGGGGAGTGTTTACCCTTCTTGATATAAATGGTGCTGATGCTGTCTTTTGGGGAACTGATGACGGTATGGTTGTTGGAGTGGATGCTCTCACAGGAAACTTATTACCTGGATACCCTGTGGATTTATCTCAGAGTACATGGATTTCTGGTACAACAGATGGAACAAACTTGTTTTATACTACCCGTTCCACTGCAGTAGAAGGTGATGTATATTCAATTGATGCTGCAACCGGTACAATAAACTGGCAATTGTCTGCAACTGATGGCCTTCAGGGACAAAATATATTTACTCATACAAATGGATATTTTGGTGATGAAGGATTTACAGGTGGGATTTCATATGATCTAGATTATGGCAGGTTGTATTGTAATTCCCGAGCTGAAGCCGATCATCCGACTGATGGAATCTTTTATGGTATACAGGCATCTAATGGTTCAATAGCTGTAGCAGCTGCCACCAACCGGGTATTATACTCGACCCCTATTATTGATCGGAATCGAGTACTAATGACGTCATTTACTCGTTGGGCATCTCCACCTGCTGGAGGAGATGTTTTCTATATTAACAAATACACAGGTGTCATTGAAGTCGCAGTACCAGGTGGACCAGCCGCTTTTCCATATTACAATAACGGCGCTCTATCTTGTGAAGCAAGCCCTGACAATGATCAATATTATGTCTTCACTTATGATGGATTCCTCCAATGTCTCGATGCAAATAACGGAGATGAACTCTGGAGACGACGTGCAGAAAGCGGGCCTGGTTATTTGAACAGAGGTATGGCTGGAGCATTGACGGTTGATACAGATGACAACCCGTATCTATTCTATGGAGATTTAGCAGGAAACTTGTATTGTTTCTCTAAAGGAAATGATCGGCCTCGTTTGGAGATACAATCTTACCAGCCATCCGTACCGGTAGAGTTTGGTAGTGCAACAAATTATCCAGTCTTTATAAATAATATTTTCGCTAACACCGGATGTACGCCTTTAGGCTTCACCGAAGTAAATGTTGATTCTGAATCTTTTGGAGTTGATGTGCCAAGCTTTACTGCTACACGGGTAAATTCTGATTTTATGAATAGGGCAAATAAAATTGCTGATAGATTGACAAGAGACGCCTTCTTATCAAAATATATCAGACCAAGTGAAATCAGCACCAATGAAAATTCTCTTATTGATAACACTGTTTACAACAAACATAATAATTCTATAGCTGCCGGATTCCCAACATTTCTTAATAGTGTTGTTTACCCAGCAGTCGGTACAATAATTAATCCTGATGATACAATAGGTCTTGAACTTGATGTAATTCAGGCTAACATTAATAGAGGTCCTCAATCTTTCTATGTGCAGTTATGTACCAACGACCCTGATTTCTTTATTAATGATCCTGCCCTATGTCCTGAAATTTATGTAACTCTTGTTGGCGGTTGTCTGGCGGACACATCAACTCTCTATTTTGGAGTTGGCGGAATAAATGAACATCTGGCTTCCAATACCGGCCGATTAGGAACTGGTGATTGGGGTGATGGTCCTGCGGGATACAATTGTTTCTACATTGATGGTGATGGTGCTTCATACTATCAGGGAGCATATGCTTATGGAATAAGTCAGCATGAAATTGCTACCAATTCACAAGACTGGTCATCGGGTGGTGGTGAAATAGATGCTTTCATATCACTACAGCCTGATCCAAACTGGTGCGATAATGATTGTAAACCTTTCCTTGATGCAGGTGTGACGCTTGGATATATCACCAATGATGGCGGTCTATCATATAATCCGATACTTGGAAATATGGTTTGTAAGAGCTTTATTGATTCGGTTCAAAATTTCGACCTCGGTGGAGGTTGGGATTGGGAAAACTTTGGAGCTCCGTTTGATAATTCTCTTACAATGGGAATTTATACTGAGGGTAGAATTGTTGGAGCGATTGATGTCCCTTCCTTACACAATGTAACTGTTGAAATTATGGAATTTACTGAGAGGAATGGTGACCCCATTAATGATTGGTATTTGATGGAATACTGGGATTGTGATAATGGCAACGACACCGTTGCAATAGATCGCAGTATCTCTTCCGCCTGGGCATATAATCCAGCGAATGGACAAGCCTGGGGACAGATCAAAATTCCATTTGGTTGTGGTCACGATCCGATAATTAATACTGTAGGTTTGTATGGAGCATCTGGTAATCCCGGATTTGGTTTCTGGGGATGGGGTATTTTCTGGGATTCAGCCTATGGATATATGTCAGGTAGTGCAAATCCTCCCTCAGGTGTAGATCCTGGTCATTTTAGTTATGATATGAGTACCAGTGATGGCGAGGCTATGGTTACATTAGCCTCTCATAATTTTGCTGGTTCGGACTCTTATGAAATAGGCATTGCTCATTTTGGACAGTTATATTTCAATAATCCTGAAGATGGAACTGAACTGGCTCCACTAGCTCTACTGGTAAACCAGTGGTGTGGATTTGGACGAGGTGATGGAAATAATGATGGTGAAATAACTCTTGCTGATATTATTTATATTGCCGATGCCGCCAATGGCGGACCTGGTGGTGTACCGTTTGCTCATCTCCTTGATGTAAATGCTGATGGTAATGTAGATAACGCTGACGCATTATATATGATCGATTTCTATTTCAATGGAGGTCCATGCCCGGTTGGCGATTGGGTCTTCTAAATTGATTGAAATTTCATAATAAATAAAAGGCATACATTATGTGTGCCTTTTTTTAATTGGCTTCATTAGTATCAGTTAATTTATTTAACCAAATTTTAACAAGTTCATTCTGTTCTGGAGTTAACTCAACCGTAAGATTCCCAGAAACAAGATAAGCCTGTAATGCATCAAGAGCAATTCGGGTATCTACAACTGTTAATACTTTACCATATTCCTCTTTTAGTTTATCCCGGTACGCCACAGTTTCATTGATAAGGATTGATAAAGTCCCACGAGGATCGTCACTCTTATTGAAATCACCTTTGCTTAAAGATTCCATTATCTTATTTAATGTTTCTTTATCCATAATTCTTTTTTTATAAAAAGCACCAACATTAATAAAACAGGCAACGCCTGTGTTATTCGAAGAGTTTCTGCTGGCCGGGATCACCGGGGAGTTTTAGACCGAGATGTTTGGCTGCTTCGACCGATACTTGCCGACCCCGTTTTGTGCGCTGGATAAATCCTATCTTCAGAAGATACGGCTCGACCATATCAACCAGAGTATCAATCTCTTCATTGAGGGTTGCGCCAAGAGCCTCTATGCCAACCGGGCCGCCTTTATAATATTCTATTATAATTTGCAATAATTTTCGATCGAGATTATCAAGACCGATACTGTCGATCCCCTCAGCATCAAGTGCTTTGGTCGCTATATCAACATCAATTGCACCATCACCTTTGACATCAGTGTAATCACGAACTCTTCTGAGTAATCGGTTGGCAATGCGGGGAGTGCCACGAGCACGTTTGGCAATTTCGTATGAGGCTTCCTGATTGATTTTTGATTTTAAGATTTTTGCTGATCGTAAAACTATTTCGGCAAGATCTTCAGGAGGATAAAAATCAAGATGATAATAAATCCCGAATCTGTCTCTGAGAGGTGCGGACAATAATCCTGCTCTGGTAGTTGCTCCTATAAGTGTGAACCGTTTAAGAGGGACATTGATAACTTTGGCAAAGGCTCCTTTATCCACAACAAAATCAACTTTAAAATCCTCCATCGCCGGATAGATAAACTCTTCAATAATTGGAGAAAGACGATGGATCTCATCAATAAACAAAACATCGCCTTCATTGAGATTGGTGAGAATTCCCATCAGATCACCAGTGCGCTGTAAAGCTGGTCCGGCGGTAGCGACAAGTTTTTTACCCATCTCATTGGCAATAATATGTGCTAAAGTAGTCTTGCCTAATCCGGGCGGGCCGTAGAATAAAACATGTTCAATGGCTTCTTCACGCTGCTTAGCAGCTTTAAGTGTTACTTCAAGTTTTTCCTTTAACTCGCTCTGCCCTATATACTCCGTTAAATTGTTAGGCCTTAACGTTATAAACGTTTTTTCCTCTTCGGGAGTTACTTCTTTGCCTGATACTATACGTTCGCGAGCCATTATGAGGTCACCTTCTGAAGTTTTTCATTCTTGAAAACAATCGCAATCAAGTCTTCTACTTTTTTAATTTTGACCTTAGATTCCATCGCAGTGGTGATCATCTTCTGGGCTTCATTTCTGGAATACTGCAATTGCGAAAGAACTTCCATTGCTTCATCAACAAACGGATCGGAGGGTAATTTCTTTTTATCAAGTGAAAGAGGTTCGTTCTCTTTGGAAAGGGCAAACTTGGCTACTTTGCCATGAAGCTCCGCCACGATCTTTTCTGCCAGCCTCGCCCCTACTCCGGGTAGACGGTTGAGTTGTCCGGCATCTTTGGTTTCGATTGCAGATGCTATTTCTCTAATGGGTAGTATCAAAGATTTTAATGCTTTCTTGACACCCAATCCCGGAACCTGAGTCATGATTGAGAAAAACTCACGATCTATCGGGCTGGTGAATCCTACCAATCTTGGGTAATGGCTCGATTTCCTGTCACCGGCTTCTATGTAGTAAATTGTCTCAAAAGAAATATCATCACCGATTCTGTTTTTCTCTTTGAGGCGATCGGCCAAGGCTGAAGGAAGCATAATTTCATAATAGACTCCGCCGTTTTCTACAAGGGCGGTTTGGTCGGTGATCTTGGTCAGTTTTCCTGCTATACGGCTTATCATCTTGTCACCATTTCGTTATGAGCTATCGCCCGGCAGTGGCACAGTGCTACAGCCAATGCATCGGCAGCGTCGGGTGGTTCAGGGACAGTTTGTAATTCAAGTACGGAACAGATCATCATCTGCATCTGTTTTTTGCTGGCTCGGCCATGACCTGTCAGCGCATTCTTGACGCGGGTTGACGCATACGGAATGATCTCTATCCCAGCTTCAGCAGCCTTGAGGAAAACAATCCCGCGGGCGTGTCCCATGATAATCGCGGTCTTGGGGTGGCCGTAATGGGAGTATAAATCTTCAATCGCCACTACATCGGGTTTGAACTGCTTTATGATGGCTTCCAGTTCCATTGATATGACATGAAGTCTATTACACAGAGCATCCTTGGGGGTGGTACGGACCACTCCTGCTTCGACAACTTTGGGATCGCCATTGTTATCATCGAGGATGCCATATCCGGTAATATTGAGCCCGGGATCAATTCCAAGTACACGCATGCTATATAAACGGTAATAAACCCTAGAAATTCAACATAAAAGTGTAGGTGAGAGTATCACATTTTGAGAATATTGTAATAGTATCTAAAATAATCTATCTACAACAGATAAAGTTTATGGTATTTAATTTTACCAAGTCCTTTGAAATTATTCTGTTGTCTTTCATGTTTAATAATGTTTTCATGAATTGAAGTTTTATCATTTATTTTAAGTTTTGAATTAAATGAGTTAGAAAAAGTTAATACATTCGCATCTGCTTCGTTATTCAATCTTGCACACCTATCAACACATAGACCAAGTGGATCATAATTTCCATCAGTTATCGATCCATTAATTGTTTCACCAAAATCAATAGATATTTTAACTTCAATTTTATCAATTCCAGTATATACTTTGAAATTATTAAATTTTCTTATCATTTCAACACAATCATAAACAATATCTTCAGCTGTAGAGTTGTAATCAAAAGAAGCTAAAATGGCATCACCCATTGATTTTATAACTTGGCCATTACATGTTCTTATATAATCTGATGTCATACTTAAAAACATAAGTTGTCGTCCAAGCCAATGGCTATCTGACATATCAAGCTCTAACATTTTCTGCTTATAATTAGTAGAACCACAAAGATCTATTATTAATACATATAAATGTTGTGAATCAGTAAGTAAATCTTCAAATATATTACTAAATGATTTTAGTGTTTTATCTCGACTCATTAAATTATTTCATTTTACCAGTTACAAAGTCCATTCCAGTTAAAGTCAATTTCCAATAGTTATTAATCTTATTTAATATGCCTGTTTTCTTTAATTGACTAAGTAAATCAGTGAAGTTGATCTTATCATATTTCGGAAATGATATTTCTTGAAAAGCGTTTCTAACATCTCCTGTTTTTATATTTTCTATTTTTCTAATTTTTTCTAGATAATAAAAAAGTAGAGTTGCAACCGTAGTTCTTGGATATGATTTACCAGACAAGTATTTGTTATAATACTCATTTATTGTAAATGATGTAAAATCATGTGAGATTTCCAACTGTTGATCATCATTTTCTAATTTGTCTGACGCCTTGGCCATAATTTGTGGATTAGAAATGAACTCATCCAAATATTTTTTTTCTTTAACTTCTAACCACTCTTTATCGTGGCTTTCTAATTCAACAGTTAGTTTTCCCAAATTAATTTTAATTTTGTAAAGTTGTTCCATTTGCATCCTTTTGTTAATTATTGAATATTTATTGTGATATTTCGTATTATAGTGCTCATAATATAACCCCGCAATTTAATATTAGACACAAATATAGATAATTACATCTAAAAATCAAGTTACTTACAAAAAATAATATTTGCAGGATCGCTATGGGATCCTGCCCTACAAAAGATTAACTAAGAAGCATGGATTCCCGCCTTCGCGGGAATGACAAGCACATACAGAGAATGACACACAACGCCTCGCGGTAAATCACACTATGTGTGTTGTGAACTAAACACAATTGTCGTATAATTCGTTTTATATACAGGTAGGTGGAGGTGAGAATGATTTATAATATTCGCAGGACTCTTGTAATAAGTATTTCAATAATTATTATTATCCAATCAATTGGATTTTGTCAGGAGATGAATATTCCAAGGATGAGGACTTATGATTTTCGGGAAAGTTTCGTTGAAGTTTATGAATCTGGCGAAACTGATAGTGTTGGATTTGATGCAATGGAAGCATTGGGTAAAAACTACGAAGGCGAACCGATTGAGATTATTGGCAACATCGAGTGGCACCGGCCTTATTGTATTAAAGCTGAATCTGAAGAAAAGATTATTCCCGACCTTACCTTTGGCGATTTCTACATACCTGCCAACTGTATAGTATTCTACTTCGAATGGCTTACGCTTAATTTTCATGAAGATTACATACCTTATGTCGGGCCGGAATTGGAAGAGTATGGCCTTGAAAAATCCGTGAGTGATTATTTTCCCCTTTCCCTTCCCGGTGAGTTTATCATAATACCCGATAACGACACTCTAAAAGGCTATGCTGAAGTTGTAGTCAGGGGAATTGTTGATATCAATTGGAAGCGTGGGCTAAGAACCAAACACGGACCGATGGAGAGTATTTCACTTAAGGAGTGTCGGATAATAGAAATTTGGCATCCAGCAGAAGAATAACTGGCAAAAGCCAGAATTACCGCGTGGCGTTGAATCAAGTTTCAATATTGATATCATTGAGTTCCTGCACGAACTAATAATTTTATTTGCTCCACACACAACATTTTCATAAATAATCAGTATATCAATTCTATAGATAGAAAACAGGCTAAGCCTGCCAGCAGACGAGGGCGTCTGCCAAGCACGTAATGTTATGACTAAAGCGATTAAATTACTCAATAAGAATTTTGTGCTCCTATGGCAGGGGCAGTTTGTCTCGATGTTAGGCAATCAAGCCTACGCCATTGCTATGATGTTCTGGATCAAACATGAAACCGGATCTGCGGCGCTGGTCGGGATGATCATGATGGCCTCGGCGATACCCGGTGTGCTTCTTGGGCCACTCGGCGGAACATTCTCTGACAGGCATTCACGTAAGAAGATTATTGTATGGTGCGACCTGATTAGTGGTCTGGCTGTGTTGGCTTTAGCTTTCCTGTTATTCACAACACCCGATGAGACTGATTTTCTGATAGTTGCACTTTTTGTTGTTTCGATTATAATCGCAATCCTCAGATCATTTTTCAATCCGGCTATCTCGGCCTCTATTCCGGATCTTGTACCTGAAGAAAAAGTCGCCACAGCTAATTCTATGAATCAATTCGCTGTTCAGGTTTCTACTTTTTTTGGACAGGGATCCGGAGGTGTATTATATCGAGTGTTAGGTGCGCCATTTTTGATATTGATTGATGGAATAACCTATATCATCTCCGGCATTAGTGAGATGTTTATCACTATTCCACAAGATATTCCCGAAAAGGCCAAAGGTTTCAGAGACGCTTTTAGTCAGTTCAAGAAGGATACCATTGAAGGTTTTAATTATACCTGGAACAACAGGGGACTTCGAGCGATGTTTCTTGTCGCAGGAATGCTCAACTTTTTCCTGATGCCATTTGCAGTGCTTATGCCGTTCTTTGTGGAGGACTTTCTTCTAGCCACGACCGACTGGTATGGCTACCTGATGGCCTCATTTGGCGGAGGAGCATTGATAGGATATACAGTAGCAGGTGCATTCAAGATAAGCGGGAAAATAAGATGCAAATTGATGATTGGTGCTCTGATATTAAATTGCTTTATGTTAGCTGTTCTGTCATTGATGACAACCGCAGTTGCATCGCTTTTTATCTGGGTGCCGATTGGTATCCTCAATGGATTTCTGAATATTAATATCATGACAATTTTACAAATCTCTACTCCCTCAGAAATCAGAGGCCGAGTTTTCGGTTTATTGGGGACATTGTCACAGGGATTGACACCGATTGCTATGGGATTATCAGGAGTTGTGGCAGAGATGTTAGATCAAAATGTACCGTTAGTCTTTTTGATCTGCGGCGGTATTACAACTGTCATATCAATCCTTGTTTCATTCAGCAAAGATTTCAGAGAGTTCCTATCTTACGAACAGCAACCAGTGGCTGAATAACCGCGAAGCGTTGTATCATGTTCAATTGTCGAAACCGCAGGCATTTCGACCTACGAAATCAAATCAGTAGGAATACAGTATGCCTCTGCAATTCTGCAACAGACCAGACGTTAATATTAATATGAAACTCTTTGGAAGGTATTTAGTATAGTATTATATTATTTAATATGGATTAGAAAGATGTTATTTAGTTATAAGATTTGGGGAGGTTGAAAATGGGATTTAATGAATGTCGGGAATGTGGTCATCGTGTAAGCAAAATGGCTTTTTCTTGTCCCGGATGTGGAACTCCTTATCCAGCAAATAAGAAATTGGATGGGTGGGGTTTTGAATATAAATCAAAGTGGAATATATTTGGATTGCCTCTGATACATATATCATTGAAGTATCGCCCAAACGGTGTTCCGGTTCCGGCAAAAGGTGTTATTGCAATTGGTCAATTTGGTATTGGATTAATAAATATTTCGCAATTTGGGATTGGGTTGATTAGTATAAGTCAATTCACAATTGCTGGATTTGCACTTGCTCAGGTTTCATTCGCCTACTCTCTTATTGGTCAAGTTGGAATTTATATTAATCATGGTGTTGGACAGAAGGTTTTGAAGTTATCAGATTTATTAGTGCAATACCTTTAAGTAACTATTACTGAAGAGTTCTGCCAATTCACTTCTTGAAGTAAATTTCCCGCAAGGCGTTGTTTAATTTTTTTAAATTGGCAGGATCATAATGGGATCCTGCCCTACATTTTTTTCACAAATCTTTTTATAATATTAATATAAAAGCAGCAGCACTTATAATAGATAACGCTATTGACTTTACTTGTAAATTCTTGTTAATTTCTTGTGCTGAGTAAATTGCTTGACAATAAAATAATATACAACTCAATCATACCCTAAGGAGGTTAAAAGGTGGAATTACGTATTGCAACCTTTAACGTAGAGAACCTTGATAGTAATGATCAAGGAGCTCTTGATGCCAGGATTAAAATTATGCGTCCACAGATGGATCGAATCCGGGCTGATGTACTTTGTCTTCAAGAATGTTTTAGTGAGAAGATCAATGGAACTCGGGAGCTAGACGGTCTTAATCAGTTAATTGCCGGTACAATTTACCAACCTTATGATTGGAGATCAACCGAGACAAAAACCGGACTTCTATATGCTGAGCGTAATATTGTCACTATGACACATTTTACGATTAATGAAACTGAAATCCGAAGAGATAGTGATGGACCACGACCTTCATATCAACTCTTTAATGCAGATCCTCCTGATCAAACGGCCAACCCAATAGAATGGGAACGGCCAATGCTCTATAATAAAATAGATTTGGGTCAAAATAAAATTCTCCATGTTATCAACCTTCATATGAAATCTAAAATTGCTTCAAACATTCCGGGGCAAAAGGTTAATAGCTACACATGGAAAAAAGCATCAGCATGGGCAGAAGGCAGTTTTATATCTTCAATGAAAAGATTAAGTCAGGCGGTTCAGGTTCGAATCCTTATAGATGATATTTTTGATAATTCTATTGAAAAAGAGAATTCCCTCATAGCCGTATGTGGTGATTATAATGCTGATTCCCATGAGGTTCCAGTAACTGCTATTAGGGGTCCCGTTGAAGAGACTGGAAATCCAGATCATGCACCACGAGTAATGATACCCTGTGAAAGAAACATACCGGAAGATTCCCGTTTTTCACTATATCATCTTGGTAAAGGAGAAATGCTGGATCATATTTTAGTTTCGAGAAGTCTATTTAGCTTTTTCAAGGGTGCAGAGATTCATAACGAGGCTCTCCCGGATGAATCAGGAGCCTTCAGGACAGACGATAAGTTTCCTGAATCAGATCATGCTCCGGTGGTTGCTGTTTTCGATATTTAACTTGTGAGTAATCTGGGCAGGATCGCAATGGGATGCTGTCCTACTAATCTAATGCAACTATTTCACTGTAGGGGCACGGCATGCTGTGCTCCTTTCTAATTAATTTATAAGCTACCAGTCAGGAAGCGTTGAGGACGTTCCACCGGCGAGTTTGGAAGGCGACTATTATAAACACAATTGTAAGAATTGATAATATAATTAATTTTGTAATAGTGATGGATGCTTCCAGTGTACCCAATACATCAAGGGCAGTCAATTTATCAACCGAGCCGATATACCAGAGCATCAGGTAAACAACCTCAAACATTTTTTTACTTCTGCTCAATGTTCCAAACATGAGAGCCATTGAAGGAACAAACACAACACCAATTACCAATGCCAGTGCATACATCCCCTCCCCCGTTGCCAGTGCTCTTAGCATCATCGGACTAACTAAGACAACAGCAACCAACAATCCTGATAACCATATTGCGGGAAACTGGCGTGTAACAGGTTCCGGCGAGGAAAACAATAACTGACTGGTATTAAAGTGAAGTTCACGAGTGCCCATCGACGACCATATCACAAGCGGCCAGATCATTGCTCCCGGTACGATATACTGACGGGCAATATCAAATGGTGTAACTGCCTGTGCAACTACTAATCCCATTGCTACTATATACCAAAACCAGTGATAGCCTTTTAATGCCAGTCGTAATTCAGCCTTTATCATATTAGCAATACTAAATCCCCTTTCGATGGGGCTAATACTTTTATATGACAGGTTAGATACTGAAGTAGATTCTTCTAATGAAACAGCTTTAGCTGTCTTTTTGCGTTTGGTTTTTCGTTTTACCAGAGCCGGATCAAAACGATCAAAAAATGGGATCGCCAGCAAAGTCAAAAATCCTGCTACTCCAAACCATGATGCCCTCAATAATAAAGCAGTATTGGTCCAGACGATTCCCCCCCATTCAAATATCCTGTATTCATCATACTGCATCGCTTTATCAAAGGCAATAAACCCCATTGCAAAGCCAATTTTTTCACCTGGGAAGGTTTCCTCCACAACTGTACGAAGACTTTCGGTAAATATGGAAACTCCGCCAACATCGATAAATGAAATCTCAAGCATCCCAATCACAAGACAAAACTCGGCCACAAAAATATAAATAATATTCCCAACACTCCCCCGCAGCCACTTTGCCGTATCAAAAAATACCGCCATCGCCGCAGTAAACAATGTTGCCGGAACAGTTATATAAATAAACGGAGACAGGAAACCCCATAGATCAATAAAGCCGGATTCATTGCGGAATAACAACGTAATAAAGCCAACAATTGCCAGTACAACTGTCATAAACCAGAGCACTAAAATATTGCTAATAAATTTAGAAAAGATATAGGTTTTACCGCTCAATGGTGTAGCAGCAATAATCTGCCCGACTTCGGTTTTACGGTCACGACTGATCGAACCCTTAACCAGATAGAATCCAATTAGTACAATCATGATGCCGCTGCACATTGCCATAAGGCTCCCCGCCCAAACCGAATCATATACTGCCCGGCAATCGCCAAACTGCACACTGTATTTTCCGGTTATAACGAGATACCCAAAAAAGAGGACGCCCAGCATTGTAATCAGAAAACTATACCTTCGGGTTCGTTCCCGTATATCAGCCATACTTAGTTGATATAAAATGGCAAATTTATTCACTGGGTTGTTTACCGTTATCTTTATTCAAAATGTACAGGTAGGCATCTTCAAGAGTAGGTGTTGCTGGTTTTGCATTTTCACCCGGGCTGCTTTCCCCTACTATTCTGACTTTAATCCCTTCACCTGAACGAGTAGTACTTCCAACAATGTGAGTTTCTCTCAATTCATTTAAATCTGAACTGGCTACGATTGTCTTCCAAACTTTCCCTTCGACTTTTCTGAGTAGTTCTTCTGGAGAGGCATAAATCAAAAGCCGTCCTTTGTTCATTATGGCGATAGAAGTCGCTGCTGCTTCAATATCTGAGACAATATGCGATGATAAAATTACAATCCGATCCCCGGACAATTCGGAAAGTAAATTCCGAAATCGTATTCTTTCTTCAGGATCAAGTCCGGCAGTCGGTTCATCAACAATGAGAAGTTTCGGATCATTTAGAAGTGCCTGTGCTATTCCAACTCGTTGCTTCATCCCCCCGGAAAGTTCGCCCAATTTCCTCTTACAGGTATCAGTTAGATTTACCAGTTCCAACAGTTGATTGATTCTTTTACTGGCTGATTTTCCGGTTAATCCACGAGCTGCAGATAGATAGGACAAGAACTCTACCGCATTAAGATTAGGATAAATCCCAAAATCCTGCGGCAAGTATCCAAGAAACATTCTTATATTATCAGGATAGTTTACAATATCGGTCCCATTCCAGGATGCATTCCCTTTGGTAGGTTTTGTCACAGTGGCAAGGATACGCATTAAAGTTGATTTACCGGCTCCATTTGGCCCCAGCAATCCCAGCACTCCGTTTTCGACACTGAGATTGAAATTTATTAAACCCCAAAAATGCTCTTTATATTCTTTACCTAAATTATTGATATCCAGATTCAAACTATTCTCCTCTGATTATAGTCATTGAATTATTAGACAATTAACGATAAAGAATTGTTACATGGTATTATACATAAAAAGAAAAGCCAGGAGCGGGGGGCGTCCTGGCTTTTTCAACTGCTCGATAAACACTGATGTCATCAAGGAGAGCAGTTTTTGACCACTCTATTAGAGAAATGAGTTACTCGGTGTTATCCAAAGTTGTTCTGTTATATCTCGGAAGCTCGCCATAGTGTCTAACAAAATCATTGAGTAACTTTCCCTGGTGGTCTCGTGGGTTTGGGCAGACTTGTATTTGAAAATTTTTTATTTCATTGATTTCCATAAAATGCTCAGCATTCTTATGTAAATTTATTTCCTTTTGTAATCCCTCGGTGCTCTCAGCCACACCGATATATAAAACTTCACCTTCACCACTCCAAAAAACATATATTCCTTTTTGCGGAGGTACAATGTCCAGCATCATTTCAGAAAAAGGTAATTTGAATTTATTCAGCAAGTCCATTAAATCTCCGGAATATTTTACTTCTTCACAACTCATAGAACATAATAACGGAGTTTTAAAAGATTACGCCAGATGGCTTTTATGGGTATATAATGGGTATTTTGGAGCGATTATCTACTTTGTACGCAAATATGCCGGTAAATTGATATCTTTGTTCTTGAGTTGAAGTTTATCACGAATTGAAGTGCGATGCTTTTGGATTGTCTGTACAGAAAGATTCAACTCATCAGCTATTTCCTGTGAAGATTTCCCTAGTTTAATTAGTTCACAGATATCCATTTCACGTGAAGTAAGCTTTGCGTAATTTGCACTAAAATCTTCAATTTCATGCCCGACAATCGTTTTCAACGAATCCTCAAGAGATTCAATATCCTGCTGATTTAATTGCCCATTATTTTTGTGAAGCTTTTTAATAAATGGCATCAGGGTCTGTTCAATACTTGATGAAATCTCATGTTTAAATTCGTTTTTCTCTTTTTCCATAAAATTAAGCACTTGTTTCAGGGCAACGTTCTTTTCATACAGAGCCTGCTGTTCACTGCGAAGCTTATCATGGGCTTCTCTTAATTGCTCATCAGCTTCTTTTCGTTTTGTAATATCTCTGGCAAATGAGAATATGTATTCCTGATCATCATATTTTATATAATTGAGTCTTATTTCTACTGGGAATAAATTGCCTTCTTTAGTTTTGTGAGCACTTTCGATAAGAGCAGTTTTTTTTGATCTCAAAACTCCCCAGATCTTTTTTAATTCATCAGGGGGATACATAGGATCTATGTCAGAAACTGTCATATTTCTTAATTCATCACAGGAATAACCCATTTGCTTGCAGGCATGTTCGTTGACATATCCAAAACTCCCATCAGGACGAACCCAGAATATAGAGTCAGACGTCTTATCCATTGCAGTTTGAGTAAGCATTAAAGATTCGTGAGTTTGTTTCTGCTCAGTAATATCCATAATAGCAAAAATAAACGAATCCGTACTTTCATACTTCTTAAGATATGCAGAACTAATCAAAGCATCAAATAGTGTTCCATCTTTGCGTTTACCTTTTACTTCAAGGTTTGCATGACCAATGGTTTGAATTTGTTCATACAACAGTTTTCCAACTCTATCGTATTCAGCTTTGTCCTTATAACACATTTCGGTGGTCTTCCCGATCATCTCTTCTTCGGAATTACCCATCATCTTACAAAACATATCATTGACAGTTATAAAAACTCTATTATGAACAAGTGCCAATCCTACAGGAGCAGCATTGAAAATATCTTTAAGCTCTTTTTCACTTCGTTTGAGTTCTTCTATTATTATTTCTGATGACATAGTTCTACATCCGGTAAACCGTTTTATATTTTATTTTTATGTAGAGCATGATGCGAGTTCAATAATACAATATTTACATTCAATTCACAATAGATTTATGATATTAATTTATAATTTGGCTGATAGAGTTCTACGGCAATATTACCCCGCATTTTGAAGTTAACGATTAACCACTCAAAATATATACGTTCGTTCATCAGAGTATGATAACAGTTTTTTACTAAACCACTTTGAAACTTCACTTTTATCAGCCCATGCTTTAAATACTTTTGGCACTGTTTTATTGATGAATATCTTCAATTTAAATTTGGACCAATCATACTTTTTGACTTTTAGCATAGCTATCCATCTTCTATAATAACTATTACATGTTTAACCAGGCTCCAATTTGTCTATTTTACTATACGATATTTAAAGATTTTGTACATCCTTGTGATTCCATTAAATAATTCATTGACTGTTTTGACTACAATTGTTACATTGTAATTAGTAAGAGTAATTAACTGAAGGGAAACAGAATGAGAGTAACATTATTACTGTTAACCTTCCTCATCATTTTAACCGCCGCCAATCTTATTAGTCAACCTTTGGAATCAATCAAAACCGATCCTCCTGAATTCTACAGCCTAATGTTAGTTAATGAGGAATGTTATGTATCCTCGGTAAAATCACAATTGGGAGGTACCTGCTGGGCTCATGGAACAATGTCAGCGATGGAAAGCAATTTATTAATGTCAGGTAATTGGACAAACGCTGGCGATACCGGAGAACCAAACCTGGCGGAATATCATCTGGATTGGTGGAATGGATTCAATCAACACAACAATGATGATATTGATACCTTGACAGGCGATGGATTGGTAGTTCATGAGGGTGGGGATTATCGGGTTGCATCAGCTTATATTGCTCGTGGCGAGGGTACTATCCGTGATATCGATGGCCAATCATTTGAACACCCACCTTATAGAGATCTTCCTGAATACAGAAGATATTATGCCCGTCATATTGAATGGTATTCAGCAGGTTCGGATCTTATCAATATTAATTCTGTTAAGCAGGCTTTAATTGATAACGGTGCTTTGGGAACGTGTATGCTTGTTGAAGACGAATATATTGATGACAATTATTGCCATTACCAACCTCCTACTTCAGGCGGTCCTCCTAATCATGCTATTGCCATTATTGGGTGGGATGACAATAAAGTAACTCAAGCTCCACTCCCGGGTGCATGGCGCTGTAAAAACAGTTGGAGTTCTGGTTGGGGACAGGATGGTTACTTCTGGATCTCATATCATGATCGCCATTGTGGTAAGCATGATGAAATGGGAGCCATTGCTTTTTGTGATGTAGAGCCATTACAATGGAATCAGATTTATTATCATGATTATCATGGTTGGCGCGACCAGAAAGAAGATTGTATCGAAGCATTTAATGTTTTTCAAGCCAAAGGGGGTGAAAATATTGAGGATGTCAATTTTTTCACTGCTGTTGAAAATGTAGATTATACTATTAAGATATTTGACTTTTTTGAAGATGATAAACTATCAGGCTTGCTAATTGAACAATCAGGGAGTTTTATCGGTAAGGGATTGCATACCGTGAAACTCAATACTCCACTTGAATTCTCTCTCAGAGATGACATGTTTTATGTTTATCTTTCTCTCTCAGAGGGCGGGATGCCTTATGATCGCACATCTGATGTACCCGTACTATTGGGTGCAAAAGGTACTACCATGGTAAAATCAAAATCAGAACCGGGTCAAAGTTTTTATATGGAAGATCTTGATTGGCATGACATGTACTATTATGATAACACCGCTAATTTCTGCATGAAGGCTCTCGGTAATATTTATTTGGATTACTCGATTGATCAATCCAATGGCAATGCTCCTTTACAAGTCTCCTTTACACCAGCCTGCACATTAGATGTTACTGACTGGAGTTGGAATTTTAATGATGGCGAGTATTCACAGCTGGAATCACCGTTACATACTTTCAATGAGAAAGGAATTTATGACGTCTCGCTTGACATAACATGTTCCGGCGGAGAAACATCTTCTTTAGTTCAGGAAGATCTGATAATGGTTTTTGCTGATACTTTGGTAGTTTCTGACAATTCCGGAAGTCAGGGAGAATCGGTCGCTTTCACAGTAATTACTGATAATATGATTCCTGTAAGGTCCATAATTCTTCCTGTTGAATATCAGGGAGAGCTTGATCTGAGTTTTGATTCTGCATCAGTTGTCGGGTGTCGTACTGAAGATTTTGAAAATCCTCAGGTTATTCACAATGACACCTGGACAAAAACACTAACAATAAGGCTAACACGATCATTTACGGATTCCACTTTTTACCTTGAACCCGGTGTAGGGGCAATAGCCAAACTATATTTTACTTTTGATACAGAAGCAGAAGAAGGCTTATCCGCTGCTATAGAAATTGATGGTTACGACAACTATCTGCCATATTTTTCTGGCGAAAAAGCAACATATACCGTGACAGGTTTAGGCGGCTTAGCCACTGTTGCCGGATGCTGTGAAAATCGTGGAAATGCAGATGGCATTATAGAAGGCGGTAATCCAATCAATGTCTCTGATCTGGTATATTTAGTTAATTATGTGTTTAAAAGCGGACCGGCACCTTCTTGCCTTGAAGAAGGAAATGCTGATGGAATAAGTACTAATGGCATTCCTGTTGATGTGGCTGATTTATCATATATGGTTAGATATATATTCTTTGGTTCTTCAGCTCCACCACCATGCTTGTAACAACTTTGTTATTTTTTACATATTGTAGGTAATACAAAATTTAACAATTCTGCTTTTTAAATAAATAACCAGACTTGTATGAATGCTAATTTTGGTATTTGTATTATTCAACTAGTCTGAATTAAACTGCAACCTCTATATAATTTAATTGTAAAAAATAATGATAAATATCGTTACCAAATAGCAAGTGGAAGCGTCTTAGGTGCGGATGGTTAAAAAACAAGACCGATTCTGGGAAATAATGGAACCTGAATATACCGGAGCGATGATGTTTTGTCGAAAACTTATGGCTGATCGGGATAAAGGAGATGATTTGTATCAGGATGCGCTTATAAACGCTTATACCAAATTTGGTAATCTTCGGGATGATAATTCTTTCAGACCCTGGTTATATCGAATTATCATTAATACTTTCAAGAGTAAGACAAGATTGAAATTCCCTAAATGGTTCAAACCCCTAAACACAGAAGTTGACTTGTCTGCCTTATCAAATGATCCTACCGATGAATACACCGCTAAAAGATGGCTTCAAAATGCCCTTGAGTATCTTACACAAAAAGAAAGAGCACTAATTGTTCTCTATGAGCTGGAAGAATGGAATATCAAAGAATTATCAGAGTTATACAACAAAACAGAAGCATCAATCAAGCAACGCCTGTTTCGGATAAGAAATAAAATGAAGAATATTCTGATGAAAAACATAAATAGATCAAGCTCAAAAAAAACTGACCCTGTGAATATTAAGAAAGAAAATATATGCACTGTAGTGAAGCCAGACATAGATTAACCGGATCAAATCGTGACGGTTTTAACATAGAAAATGACCATGAGCTATTGGAACATTTGAAAAACTGTCCCGATTGCGCCAAAGAAGCTCAGGCAGCAAAGGCTCTAAAGGAAATATTTGATGTTTCAAGTAAAAATGATACTACCAATATCATCCCGATTGAATCACAAAAGAAACTTGTTAAAGCTATTTTTGAAAATGGTAATCGACCAACGAATAAAGAATTTAGTTTTGGAAATTTTTTCAGTAAGAGATCTACTTTTGGTGTCAGTGCAATCGCAACGGCAGCAGTATTAATTCTATTTACTCTTATCCCCTTCAAATACGAACAAGTAGTCGGTTATGAAATATTGTTCAGTGGCATTGATCGTGATCTTGTTGAAGAAAATACTACTGTTTGTGATGTCCTTTTTAATCTGGGCCTTCAGGAGGCTGACATTGATTTTCTGGAATGCGATAATACCTGTAATCTTACTGTTCAATTTTTAAAATCCGAAAAAGAAGTTAATATGGTCATTTCCGCATTTTCAGAAATCAATGATTATGACCTGTCATCCAATGTTATACCAATTCACACAAAATCATCAAGGAGTCTGCTGGAACGGGTTGATGAAAAACTATTTTAATAAACATATGTAATTTTAATTTGCGCTAAAATTTAATCATACTTTAACAATTTAAAGGAGTAGTAAAATGAAACTATCTGCTTTAGGAGTTCTATTGGTCTGCCTGATTGCGATCTCAAGTACAGCATTTGCAGGCCCACAAATGATGCTGCCTGAGACATATTTTAATTTTGGATATGTTCCCCAGCATGCAAAAATCTCACATACTTTTTGGATCAAATCAATCGGTGATGATGATTTGAAAATCCTGAAAGTTATCCCGGGTTGCGGATGCACAAAAGCACCTTTGGAAAAAAATAATATCGCAATCGGAGACAGTACCAGACTGGAAATTATATTCAGTACAAAACAGTATAAGAGTCTAATTTCCAAAAGTCCCAAGATACAAACCAATGAAGGTACGGGTGATAAATCAGTAATGTTCAAAGCCCATGTTGTGACCAATCCTGATTCCACCTATCCCCTCGTCGTTAGTCCTTTTATTGTTAACTTCTCTCAGGCCAGTAATAAAAAGAACGATAATATCGTTATTAATATTTCCAATGTAACAGATCAGGATCTTGAATTATCCCTGATAGACTATGCTGATGATAAATTCAATGTGGATATTCCAAAACATATTGAAGCTGGTAAAACTGCTCAGGCTTCAATTAAATTGAATGATGAAGCGACAGCACTCTCATTTGAGAAATCCATTACTATTGAAGTTAATGATAAGAACAAATCCAGATTTACAATTCCGGTAAAACAGAATGTGAGATTGACAAAGAGATAGAAACGTGTTGGATATGACTGAATCCCGTATTCCAACTCATAAAAAAAGGCAGGATCAACTACGATCCTGCCTTATGGAATTTCATATAACACAAAATCACAAGTATCTGTCTTATTTATACCTATAAATACATTCCTGGAAGAGGGTTCATTAAGTCCTGTGCGATAGTAACCAAAATAATCCCCACTTTGTGGAGGACCTTCATCATTATTCCCTTTATAAACTACTGCATAAACATAATATAAACCTATAGGATAATTTTTAAAAGTATATTCATACTTCCTACTACTACTACATACACATGTAGTATAGCCTTCCGGTTCATTATTTTTATCTAAATCTTTATCAATAACTACTATTAGCATTTTACCCAGAGCAGATCCAGGTAGTGTAATAACACCTGTAACTGTTCCTACCAAAGCGTTGGGGATGTCATTATTACTATTTGTACCTTTATCCTTTTCACTGCAGCCTGTAATTATAAACAGAATAGAATAAATTATGATAATCGCTATAATATATTTAATTAACTTCTTCATAAATATTCTCCTTTTTGATATATATTAATTTATGTAATAAAATCCCTTATTCAGGATTTATAATAATAAGTATATAATAGAGAGAAATACTATGATGATTGATCTAAGCCCTAACTATTTACTTTAGTATAGCATGCTATCCATTTATTGTCAATGTCAAAAAGAAACAGGCGACACAAGGTCGCCTGCAAAGCAATTACATAATCAAATAAATATCTTAAAATAAGAATATATTTATGCTAATTTTTCCAACAGTGATTCATCAATATCGAAATCGGAATAGACTTTTTGGATATCATCGTGTTCTTCGAGAAGTTCGTAGAGTTTCATCAACGATGAAGCCTCTCCCTCTTTTTCAATCTTAAGTGTGCTTTCCGGCTGCATAGTTACAATGGCACTCACTAATGGAATACCCTTGCCTTCGAGACCCTGGCGAACATTGTCAATCTCTTCAGCAGGAGTGAAAATTTCGTAAGAACCAGAATCAGTAGTGATATCTTCCGCACCAAAATCCATAGCAATTTCCATAAGAGTGTCTTCGTCAACCGCATCAAGTTCTACAGTTATAATGCCCATTTTATGGAATTTCCAGGCAACACAACCATTGGCTCCAAGATTGCCGCCGTATTTGGTAAGATAATGACGAATTTCCGACACTGTCCTGTTTTTGTTGTCTGTCATTACTTCCATGTAAAGAGCTACCCCGCCTGGGCCATAACCTTCATAAACAATTGATTCATAAACTACACCCGGAAGATTGCCGGTACCCTTTAAAATTCCCCTCTTAATATTATCATTGGGCATATTTGAACCCTTGGCAGCAGCTATGGCGGTCCTTAATCTGGGGTTGCCTTCGGGATCTCCGCCACCCTCGCGAGCAGCAATGGTTATTTCTTTAATATGCTGAGTAAAGATTCTTCCGCGCTCAGCATCAGCTTTACCTTTTTTGCGCTTAATTGTCGCCCATTTTGAATGACCAGACATAAGAATCATTCTCCTCTATTATAAAAATTATTTTATACAAAACTCACCACTATATACTACAAAATCAAATCCAAATTGGCAAGGGGTTGAAAACCATTTTATTACATTTTTAAAATTGTATCAAAACCGTGTCTGACATATAATCTGATATGGAATCTGTATTCACACGTATTATAAAGAGGGAAATCCCAGCAAAAATCTTCCATGAAGATGACGAAGTAATAGTGATTGCAGACCATCGTCCCAAGGCACCGGTTCATCTTTTGATAATACCGAAAGTAGTGACCAAAAATTTCTATGAATCCTCTACTGAGATTTTAGAAATGTTAAATAAAAAGACAAAACTTGTCTCTGAAAAATTAGGGATCTCTAACCATTTTCGAATTATTATAAATAATGGTTATTGTCAGGAAATAGATCATCTACATTATCATTTTATATCCAATCGGGGAGCAGACCAGCTAAGCTGGATAAAGTAGTTTTTCAAGAATAATCATATATGATATAATTACCCATTATATCTTGACAAATTCTTAAAATAATTTAAATTGTACTTGAAAGTTCATTATTAGTTCAAATCCAAACTTGGTAAGTTATCGCCACTAGCTAAGGAACAGGTTCTAACGTTTTAATTTAAACTAAGGAGAGTATTTATGACTCCCACTACCCGTTCTTTAATGCTATTTAGATTAATATCGATAGCATTGCTGGTAGTTCTCACCTTCTCAGGATCAATATTTGGGCAAGATCCTGAAATAATTGTATCAATCGATGATACATCCATGTATTACAACGACGGTCAGGGAATGTTCACTATTTCACTTTCAAATTTGGAAGATACTGTTGCTGGATTTAGTTTGTGGTTTTTGCTTGGCAATCCTGATTACATTAATTTCTCAACTATTGATACCACTGTTGTCGATACAACATATTGGTATTGTATTAATTGGGATGGGGAAGACTGCTTAGAATACATTCCCGTATTTTATCCCCATATTTATGATTCAATTTCCATTGATACAAATTATGTTGATCGTAGTAATGTGGATACCTCCGGTACGTTGACATCCGGATGGCAATATTTAACATCCCGTTCAATAAGCGGAATGGGAACAGATTTGAAGACAGCAGGAATTGCCAACATGCCTCCACTCCCGATCAAAACAGGCATTATTCCTCAGGATGATGGATTATTGTTTAAAGTTCCATTTGATATCCTTCAAGAGCCACTCGAAGTTGAATCTTTTACATCAAATATAATTTTTAATGTTCAACCAGAATATTCCGGTTTTTCTGATCCCAGTGGTAATTTAATTGGGCTAACATTTGATACTCTTATTGATACATCATTATTTAGATGCAATCAATGGGTGGGAGATGAGTGTCTTGATTGGCAACAGGTAGCAGTCCCTCCCTATGACTCAATGACAATCGATACGGGTGTAGTACCAAATTATGATCCGAGTATTGTTGAATTCCAGAATGGTACAATTACAATAATACCGGAAATTATACCAGATCTGGAATTGTTTGTTACAGTGAATGATGTTACTGTCGACCCCAATGATGGCGAAGGCATGCTTACAATACAATTATCAAATATAGTTGATTCAATTGCTGGCTTTGAATTATTTTTTGAATTAAGTCACCCGGATGCCATCAATTTTATGTTGGACACAAGTTCTTTATCTATTGATACAACTTATTGGCAATGTTTAAATTGGATAGGAAGTGATTGCATAGAATCATTGCAGGTCAATTCACTAGATCCATACGACTGGATTATTCTTGATACAATAGTATTTCATGGTGTTATTGATACTACTAATACTCTATTATCTGATTGGCAATATATTGAGTCCAGGTCATATTCATCATCAGGACCAAATTTACGAGTAGTTGGTATTTCAGATATGGTCGGTCCTCCTTATCAACCCGGTTTTGGTCCTCAAGAAAATGGTACCTTAATAAAAATTCCATTTGAGATTGTTGGAAATCCAACACCCACAGAGGAGTTTTATGTTGATGTTCATATCAATAGAATGCTAGATAATTTCGGCTTTGCCACACCCCAGGGGGAACTGATTGGCATTTCTTATGATACTACTATGGATACAGCATATTATATCTGTCTCCAATGGGCAGGAGATGAATGTTTAAGTTGGCAGCGAGTCTCCGAACCGCCATATGATTCAATGTATGTTTATCAGGATGTAATTGTCCCATATTTTGATACCAATAAAGTTAAAATCCAGGATGGAATTGTTACAATCCTCCCTGGCTGTGCGCCAATCATTCCGGGGGATGTTGATGATAATGGTATCTATGACATCAGTGATTTATCAGTTTTGATAGATTTTGTTTTGAATGGTGGTCCTCCTCTTTTGGCCCCGAGGAATGCTGATGTAGACGGAAATTGTAGCATCAACTGGGATGATGTCAACCTGCTTACAGATGGTGGTCCCTTTACAGATTGTGCCTGTCTTGATCCGGAATGGGTTTGCTGTATAGGATTAACAGGGAATGCAAATTATGATCGCTATGACAATGCTTATGTTAACGATCTAACATTTCTAGTTAATTATATATTCAAAGGCGGTCCACCTCCTCCCTGCATTGGAGAAACTCTAATTAATCCATACACCGACAATACAATCCCGTTAGTTTCCGATCTGACTCATATGGTTAATTATATCTTCAAAGGTGGCGAAGATCCCGATATTTGCTTAGGCCAATAATCACGATTAACTCAATAGCGGAGCCATCATGGCTCCGCTATAATATAAATACAGGGCACTTTATAGATATTAGTTAAGGGAATAAAATAATTCATAAGTAGAAGTGAGGATTATTATGTCCCGATTCATTATTTCTATTGCAATAATTTTTGTCGTAAACTTATTGATAGTGGGAAATGGCTTTTCACAGGAATTTGAAAACATTATCTCTATAGACGACACAACTATTTATGCTACCGACAGCTCAGGCCAATTTTCTATTTCATTTACAAATTTAGAGGATACCATTACTGGTTTTTCAATATGGTTAATGTTGTCAAACCCGGATGTAATTAGTTTTTCAACAACCGATTCGACTGTTATAGATACGAATTACTGGAAATGTGTAAACTGGATTGATACAATTTGTGGTGAGTATATTCTAACAACTCCAATTGACTATGATTCAATCTCCATAGATACAAATGATGTTCAGAGTGGATTTTTTGATACTTCAAATACATTAATTTCTGGTTGGCAAAATGTTGATGCAAGATCAGTTGGTGGACTTGGAACAGATTTGGCACTTAATGGTATAGCTGACTATATTGGACCACCTGAGATCCCGGGTATTTCACCACAGATAAATGGAAAATTAATTAAAATCAATTTTGATATAATTGAATTTCCATTATATGGGGATACATTTTATACAGACATTGTTATAGTTGAGTTTCCTACTCTATATAATAATGATGGGATAATAACTGGATTCATATATGATACTACGATTGATACTTCATATTATATCTGTACTCAATGGGTAGGTGATGAGTGTTTCAACTGGGAGAAAGTATATTCTCCCCCTTACGATTCCATATATATCGATTCTAATCATATAACAGTATCTATTGATACTAACTTTATTAAAATTTATAATGGAACTTTTACTATCCTTCCGGAACTTCCTGATTGTGTTCCTGTCACTCCCGGTGATGTGAATGGTAATGGACAATTTGATCTTCAAGATCAAGTAGAGATAATTAATTTTTTACAATCCGAAGGGGATTATCCGCTCGACCGGCCCTTTAATGTAGATGTTGATGGAAACTGTGTTATCAACTGGGACGACCTAACAACAATTTATGGAGGGGGTGGAACAATTGTAGATTGTACCTGCCCTTATCCTCGATTTTCGTGTTGTCGAAGTTTGACAGGTAATGCTGATTATGACATGGAAGATGATGTTAATGTCGCAGATCTGACAATGCTGGTAAATTATATTTTCAAGGGAGGTTCTGAACCAGATTGTATGGAAGAGTCATTTATCAATCCAGACAATAATAGTGGTTTCATTAATATCTCTGATCTGACGTATCTTGTTAATTATATTTTTAAAGGTGGTGATCCACCACAGCCTTGTCAGTGGGAATAACACTGGTTAATTTACAGTATTGTCAGAATATTTTTTATAAATACTCAGCAGTACAACTGCCCAGAAAAATCCTGCCCAACTGGATAAGCCAATAGTCGTGAAAACTCTAACTGGCATTTCAGGGTAGACAGCATTGTAGAACCAGAAAACAATGTACACAAAAAGGATTGAAAACAGTAAAGTGTAACACCAAAAAAACACTTTGTGCTTATTTTTTCTTTTCTCAAATACTCTATCAGATTTAGGAAGCATCTCTCCTTTGATAAGAAGGAGTATAATTGCAATTGAACCAAATAATGTACTACTATGTTGTAGTAACCTTGTTATTTGAATTTCTCTACCAAGCAATTCAACCGTATTGTTCAAAAATGGAAATAGCTCTGCTATTTCGCCTTGGGCGTGGGTAAAAGCATCCCAGAAAAAATGACTAAGAATTCCTATTAGAGTAGAGATAACAAATACTGTCCATTCTTTCAAACTTTTTGGATTGAATTTTGAGATTGCTAAACCTGAGAAATATTTATCAAGGTTAAATGGTAGATTGGAGATGAATTCTTTTTTGAACAACCAATGGAACGCAAAGGAGAAAAGTATTCCAGCAGGCAAACAAAACACAAACAGCCCCAGCCATGAATGACTGGTTCCTCTCGGTGCCGTAGTTGCAATTAAAAAATAAAGCAAGTCCGGAGCTATAGCACCAGCCATTAAACCGGTTAATGAAAAATATTGCGGCCACAGTTTTTTTAATGGAATAACTATTGCCGGATGAGAAATTGTAAAAGGCATATCAGTTATATCGGAAGTAACCTGAAAAGTTTCAAACACTTTTATTAATAAGTGAATAGTTTTGTATATGATTGAAACTTTCCCCTACATATTCGTATAGATAAGTGTGATTTATATTTGTTAGACTCTAGAGTAGTACAATTGCAGCTTTGAAATTAAAACGAGTAACTTACCTCTTGTGGGGTCCGGTTAGAGGTCTGTTTGAAGGAGTCTGATTGATGCTGATTTATAACTTTCGTAAACTGAATAATATCTTAATCGCAACATTATTTATTCTTTTTACACAATTTGCATTTGCCGGTGATTTCACTTCAGAACCGGTTTTCAACCCCCACTTAGATATTACCAAAACTAACAGCAAAATTGATATTGATGGTAATCTTAATGATCCCGGTTGGAAAAATGCTAAGGTGATAAGAAATTTCGTGGAACGTAGTCCGGGGGAAAACACTCCTCCAAAAGTTAATACTGAAGCAATGATAACCTATGACGACGGCAACCTTTATGTTGCTTTTAAATGTTATGACAACCCGTCAGATATCCGGGCTACTATGTGCCAGCGCGATCAATTTACTAGTGATGACGCTGTGATTGTATTGTTGGATACTTATGGTAACGCCGATTGGGCATATCATCTCTATGTTAACCCTTATGGAATCCAGAAAGACAGATTGTGGAGCACAATTCAGGGTAGTGATCTCGGGTTTGATATGATCTGGTATTCGGATGCCAAAATTACTTCTGATGGCTATCAGGTTGAGATGGCTATTCCATTTTCTTCTCTTCGCTTCCCATCTTCTGAAATTCAAAACTGGAAAATGGATTTCTGGCGCAATCATCCTCGGGAATCTTACCATCAGTATTCCTGGACAGCCAATAACCTTGATGAAAGTTGCTGGCCCTGCCAGTGGGGGACTGTTGACGGTATAAAAAATGTATATCCCGGAAGAGGCATTGAACTGATCTCTTCAGCTATTGGCAACCAAATTGGTGAGAGAGATTATGATGACGATGGCAATAGATTTAATAATAGTGATCCCGATGGTGAGATGTCTATTGGCGGTAAATATACTCTCAGTTCTGATATAACTATTGAAGCAACTTATAATCCTGATTACTCTCAAATTGAAGCTGATGCCCGACAGATAGATGTAAACAGTACCTTTGCCCTTTTTTATCCTGAAAGAAGACCATTTTTCCAGGAAGGTGGAGATATATTCAGAACCCTGTTCAATTCTATTTATTCCAGAATGATTAATGATCCGGAATTAGCTGTAAAAGTAACCGGTCGTCCAGGGAAATTCCGATTTGGATTTCTCTCAGCTATAGATGAAACTTCTTATTATATAGTGCCCTTTGATGAAAGAAGCGCCGAAGTTAATGCCGGTAAAAGTTATATAAATATATTTCGTGGATCACAGTCAATTGGTCGTAATTCACGTATTGGATTTTCAATAAATGATCGACGATTCAAAGATAATGGTTCAAATACAATTCTTAGTTTTGATGCAGATATTAGCATCAGTAGTAAATTAAGATATGATATACAAGGAATATTTGCTCATACTCAGGAACAAACTGATACCGATTCATCATTAACCTTAGCTTTAATTGGAGATAATCCCTGGGTATCGAAAACCGATTCTTTTGATGTCAATTCCAAATCTGTTGCGTTTGATGGTGAAAGTTACTCTGGTAACGCAGTGATCAACACCCTGCGTTATTCAACGAGGAATTTATATTCTCATGTTCAGTATGTTCATCTTGACCCGAATTATCGCACACAAACTGGATTTGATCCGATTAATAACCACCGTACCGCCTCAACCTATTCCCAGTATAACTTCTATTTTGATGAGGGTCTTTTCGAGAGAATGTCACCATCATTTAGCTTGTTCACTCGCTGGGATTATACCAATGGTAGAAGAGAATCATCGTACCTTGATCTTGGTTACAATGCACGGCTAAGATTTGCTCAAACAAGTATAAATATTGGTGCACAGTTAACTTCTGAAGTTTTTGATAATGTTGAACATAATGATCTTGTTTCTTTTAGCGTAAATATGAACAACCAGTTTAACGATATGATAGGTTCATTCATTCATATTGATGTAGGTGAAAGCATTGCCAGATCTCCAAACGTAAAGGCTAATCAGTTATATATTGTGAGCGGACTCAGTTTTAAACCATTTGATCGCTTATATATTGAACCTGATTTCACCTTTGTTTCCGGCAATGATAAAGAACTGGACGTTGAATGGTATCATCAATTGATTTCAAGAACACGTATTCGTTTACAATTTAATAAAAAGCTATCATTAAGACTTATTGCTCAATATGTACATTCTAAATTTCTGGAACCACTGGGCGATGGAGAATATGGAATCTATGAAGCAAAGTCACTTAATGTTGACCCTCTAATTACTTATAAAATAAATCCATATACCTTGTTTTATTTGGGATCAACAAGCACTTATCGGAATCAATTAGTAGATTATTCTCCTGTAGATTATTATGATAAACGTGATTTTGAAATGAACCAGCGTCAGTTCTTTGTAAAACTACAATATTTATTCCAAATCTAAACAGCAGCACCTTCACACCACATAAGCAGGTCTCCCAGACCTGCTTTTTTCTTATAGTTTATATTACAATAATCATAAATTGACTTTATCATCTATTCTTGTTATAATAAAGAAGCCGCCACTACAAATCAGAGGTATATTATGAAAATCAAGTTTCTTATTGTAATTATTGCATTTTTTGTAGTTACATCAAATGCTGCTATAATTAATGTCCCCAGCGATCAACCAACAATTCAAGCAGGGATTGATGCCGTGAGTCCTTATGACACAGTATTGGTTGAACCGGGAATATATTATGTCAATCTCGATTTTGGTGGAAAAGATCTGGTTCTTATGAGTGAAGCCGGACCGCTTGTAACTGAATTAAGGCCAGACTCTTCACACTTGCCAATTGTATGGTTCCATAATGATGAAACTCTTCTTTCAATTCTTACTGGCTTTACTATCAGCTATTCCCCAGCAAACGTGGCTGGAGTATTAGTTAGATATAGTTCTGCAACAATTTATGGTAACCATTTCACCAATCATCGGGGAAACTATGTAGGTAATGGAGCTATTTACCTCTTCCAAAATACAATTGCAATTGTTAGAAAGAATTTATTTTATAATAATCCTGATGCCGCTGCTGTTGTAAGAACTTACAGCTCAGACACCTGTAAAATCATAAACAATACCATCAATGGTGGACATATCGGATTGTCTGCTTCAGCATCACCGGTTACAGTCAGAAATAATATCATTACAAATTGCTCATCAACAGGATTTGACAGTTATTTCACTGTAACTGAAGATCATAATAATTGCTGGAACAATAGTACCAATTATGACTTTACACCTGATGCTACAGATTTATCAGTCGATCCCCAGTATTTCGATACAACAAGAAATCTATTTTCCTTAAATGAAACTTCTCCATGTATTGATGCAGGAAATACGAGTTCAATATATTACGATCCTGACTATACAATAAATGATATGGGTGCTTTGTTTTTTGATCAAAGACCACCACTTGCACTAAACCTCAATCTGGGAAGTGATAATCTCAGCAATGTATCAAACCATACCCCAACTTTCTATTGGTCCTTCTATAGCAGTTCTGGTTCTCAGATTTATTATGAATTCGAAGTAGGCACTGATAACGATTGGTCAATAGCAGAAATGTGGTCCACCGGACAGATTTCATCTGCAGATACTTCAGTTATTTATTATGGTACAACATTGACAGATGGAGAACCATATTTTTATAGAGTGAGAGTACATAACGGAACAATTTGGAGTGAATGGAGTGAGTCTGCATTCAGGATGAATGCCATTTCAACAATACCATCACCAAACTGGCCAATCAATCTGGAATTAGTGAGTATTTACAAAGTCTTTCTCATAACAGATAATTCAACTCATCCTGTTGGAGATTATTTAACCTATGATTTTGAACTTTATTCTGACCCCGGATTATCTTCTCTTGCTGATTCTGAATATGATGTTGATGAAGCTGAAAATCAAACCATCTCAAAAATCTTTTCTGGTTTAGTTGGAAATACAGAATACTGGTGGCGATGTCGGTCGTATAATGGTTTTGAATATTCTACCTGGTCATCGACTCAATCTTTTATTACTCGTGATCCAATTATTATTAATGTTCCAGGTGAATACTCTACAATTCAAGACGGAATCGACTTTGCCCAGGAGCACGACACTGTTTTGGTTGCTGAAGGAACATTTATGGGTGAAGGAAATCGTGATATTGATTTTGGATCAAAAAATATAGTTCTGAAGTCAGTTAATGGTCCGGAGTATACAGTAATAAACTGTGAAGGTAGTTCACCTTCCCCCCACATAGGAATTACAATTCAAAATTATCAGGATTCAACAACTGTTATTGATGGGTTCACAATTCATAATGCTTACGATACTGCCGGGTGGAATGCTGCTGCTGTTACCTGCATCAATGCTTCACCTACAATTCGCAATTGTGTCATTATGGACAACACCTGTAGCGGTATTTTTTGTGATGCATATACAAATAGAATTATAATAGAAAACTGTGATATCAATTATAATGACCGTAATGGTCTATCTACATATTATGGTACATCAGCATATATTTACAATTCAAGATTCTCATATAATGGAACATACGGTGCTTATATATATTCCAGTGCTGGATTTACAACCGAAGTTCTTTACTCTCTTTTCAATAGTAATGGATATTCTGGATTGGAAATAGTTCAGAATTTATCATTTCGTAATATCAGTGTACAACATAATACAATGGTAAATAATAGAAATGGATTTACTGCCTGGGAAGACTTCCCTAAAGACGGCAACGAACAACCACCAGTTATTACTGTTGATCCCGATACTGTTGAATTTAAATATAATCTGATTGCATATAACACAGAAAATGGACTTGGATTAAATCCAGAACCCCAATACCGCAATTATGATATTGCATGTAATAACTCATATGGAAATCTCGGTAATGATTTTGGCTATTCAATACTTCTGTACCATGGAGATTCATTAGGTAATATCTCATTGGATCCCCTCTTTTGTGATATGACAATAGGCCTTGAAGATTATCATATTGATGTTCTGTCACCATGCTCTCCCGTACATGTTTTAAATCAATGCAGTGAACAGATAGGTGCTTATTCATCAACTTGCTCCAATGCAGTTGACACTGATGGTGATGGAGTCGATGATTCCAATGACAATTGTCCGCTTGTTTATAATCCTAACCAGGAAGATGAAGATAACGATGGAATTGGAGATATCTGCGATCTTAACCAAGTCTGGTATATAACTGTTGATGGTGCTGGGGATGCTCCAAATATTCAAGCGGGAATCGATTCATCTATAGCTGGTGACACTGTATTGGTAGGAGCAGGAACTTATACTGGTACAGGTAATCGAGATCTTTCTTTCAATGGTAAAAATATAATACTGCTATCAGAAGATGGCCCAGCTGTTACAATAATTGATTGTGAAGGAATAATATCAGACCAGCATCGAGCGATATACCTTCATAACAATGAAGATTCCACTGCAACAATAGAAGGATTCACAATCAAAAATGCATACGATGATTCCAGCCCATATGGACATCAAAATGGTGCTGTTCTATGTGTCAATGCTTCTCCTACAATTGTAAATTGTGTTGTATATCAGAATACATGCAGCGGTATTTGGGTGAGCGGAGGAACAACTTCAACTCAAATAATTAACTGCAGAGTTTATCAAAATACAGGTAGAGCTGGAATTGTAACTGATTATGCTAAAACCAGAATTTCCGGATGTGACATTAGTAACAACATTTCTTTTGGAGCCTGGCTTGATTCAGGAAGTCCTATAGAAGTAGACAATACTCTCTTTGCCTTCAACGGAAACGATGGCTTATATGTAATTCACTTTTTAGGATCTGGAGACGACCTGTTAGTCTCAAATTGTACCTTTGCATTTAATTCTTCAGGTTTTGTTTATGACTGGGATTGGCCAAAAAACAAATCTACAACATCAATAAACAGAGTAATCGACAGTTCGATGATCTTTAACAATATATCTGCATTCAATAATCAAAATGGGATAGTTATCTATGCTCCATTTGAAACTGATCTATTCTGTAATAATTCATTCGGAAATTTTGGCTATAATTACTATGTAGATGATTATGGAGCTGATGAAGAATATGACAATATCTCTCTTGATCCTCTTTTCTGTGATACTACTGAAATAAGTTTCTTTATTGATGCTCTCTCTCCCTGCGCTGATGCTTTTCCTTTACATGATTGTGGATTGATCGGTGCATTTGGTGTTAACTGTCAGGATGCCAATGATCTTGATAGTGATGGCATCCATGATGAAATTGACAATTGTCCATCGGTATATAATCCTAATCAGGAAGATGCCGATGATGATGGAGTTGGTGATGCCTGTGAAATAGGGCGGGTGTGGTATGTAAACAGCTTTGGAACTGGGGATGCTCCTACAATACAAGCAGCTATTGATTCCTGTTCAAATACTGATACAGTTCTCGTGGCAAATGGAATCTATACCGGAATTGGAAATCGAGGTATATCTTTAAGAGGTAAATCGATCATTGTTAAATCAGAAAACGGAGCTGAACATACGACAATCGACTGCGAGAATTCTGATTTCGGATTCTGGATTACACAGAACGAAGATTCAACCACAATTATTGATGGATTTAAAATTACTGATGCTATGGTGGCTATTGATACAGGAGCTATAACTGTAACCGCTGCTTCACCTACAATCCAAAATTGTATTCTCACTGAAAACAATTGTAATGGTATCCATTGCACACCTCCCTGGCCGTGGCCGAATAGAATCAGAATTATTGATTGTGAAATCTCCAATAATGCGCTGAATGGCTACTGGGGATGGGCAGCCAATGCATATATACTCAGATGTAATATATCGGACAATGATTCCAATGGTGTGAGAGTTGCCTGGTCGGGTACTATTGAGATGGACAGTACGTTAGTGAGTGGTAACGGTGCTACCGGTTTAATGATTTTCACAATGTATGATTACTTTAGAGTACAAGCTTGTACCTTTGCAGGCAACAAGCGAGGCATGTTCTGGGATGCCAACTACCCCAAAGATGATAGTATCCCAGGCATTTCTGCCCAATTCCCTGATACCTCAATGCTACTAGGAAACATTTTCGCCTTTAATGATTCGATAGGTGTTGAAGCTTACCTGACACCTCCTTATCAATTAGCTCGATGTAATAATTCTTATGGAAATCCTTATGGTGACTGGATTGACCCTGACTTCTATGCTGGGGATAGCTACGGCAATATTTCCGCAGATCCTTTGTTCTGTAATCTTGATGGCGGTAATTACAACCTTCAGGATGCTTCACCGTGTAATCCACACAATAATTCCTGTGGCGCATTAATGGGCGCATTCATTTATGGATGTGAATGCTGTGAGATTCGAGGTGATGCCAATCATGATGGTGAAGGACCAAATATTTCGGACCTTGTACTTTTAGTAAACTACGTATTTAAAGGTGGAGCTGCACCGTATTGTATCGCTGAAGGTGATGTTATTATTAACGGTGAAGTTCTGGTTAATGACCTGACATTTTTAGTTAATTACGTCTTCAAAGGCGGCCCTCCCCCACCGGAATGCTAACTCACCTTGTGAGTTTTTACCTGACGTAATATTATTGATTGTTGCGTCAGCCAAGTAGCTCGAAAATAATGTGAGTGGCAGATGTCCACATCTGCCCTAATTTATTTTGTATCAAATCCTATTGTGTTACGTCAGGTCTTGACTCACCCAGGCGAGTTGTGACCTGATGTAATTTAATAATAAGTTGAAATCTGTTAGATTAAAACCAAAGAAAACAGATCAAGACTACGAATGTAATATACTGAATTTAACCAAGCAGAACAGACTAATCGCCCTTTAGACATAAACTTAAAACCACAAAAGAGTAATAAACTATATTGTTTTAAGTATTCACCTATTAATTACCGATAAAATAACAATAGCTATTAAACTGGAGGATTATATGAAAAAATTAATTATCAAGTTTGTTTTTTTATTTATTTGTATCAGCCTTATGAGTCAAAACACTTTTGCTGATACCAGCATTGGGGTATCAGTGGATGAAAATGGTATTAAAGGATTCTATCTCTCTATTGGAAGTCATTTTGATGTTCAGGAGAATAATATTATTGAAGTTAAAAAACATTCGATACCTGATGAGGAACTTGTCATTGTCTACTTTTTTGCTAAACATGCTAAAGTAGAGCCAAAGAGAGTTGTCAATTTACGACTCAAAGGAAAATCCTGGATGGAAGTGTCAATATTATTGGGTCTCAGCACTGATATATTTTATGTTAAATTTGAAAAAGATCCCGGACCACCATATGGAAAAGCTTATGGACATTATAAAAATAAACCGAATAAGAAGAAGATTAATAAATTAACATTCAGTGATGCTGAAATCGTTAATATTTTCAATCTGAAATTTGTTTCTTCAGTCAATGGATGTTCTGTGGAAAAAGTAATAAAATTGAGAAAACAAAACAAAGGTTTTATTGCTATCAATTCCAATTTCAAGCATAAAAAAGATCAGAAGAAATTTGCAAATAACTCTACTGATAAAAATAAATCCGATAAAAAGAATAATAACAAAAAAGGGAAATCAAAGAAAAAATAATTTATCGTAATAAATCAATTATGATAATTGATATTTAAATGAAATGTGAGTGGCAGATGTCCACATCTGCCCTTATTAATGTTCTGTCAGGTATTGGCCAACAAAGCAGATCAAGATCTGACAGAACATGGAAAAAGGCGGCCCTTCCCCACCGATATTTTAGCAGACTTTGTTAGTTTTTACCTATCATAATATTTTTGATTGTGTACCATGTCTTTCCATTTATTGGGATGTTACTATACTTTTAAATTGTGTAACCACACCTAAGTAATAGTCACTGATATTTATCAATAACTTATGATTTACACTTGATCCTTTAGCATATTATAACCACCCTATTTGTACTCGATTTCGTCGATGTCTGTTACTAATTGGGTGTATACATCAATTTTGATGAATCGAGACACTTTATTCAGGACAGTCCTTGCGAATATAAATTCCTGACCCTTTTTGATTTTGGTTCTCAACGTTACTTCTCCAGATGAATTTACATTTGAAGTAATATCCACCTCACTCCCACCTTGGTCCTTGTAAAAGAGTTGGGAACCAGGTTTGATTCTGAATGACAAGAGAACCTTTATTGATGCTGTAATATCAGTAGAATAATAAGTGATTTCGAACCTTGCATTCTTTGAGTCGAGTGTTTGTTGCTGTTCTTCAATACTCATTTTACTTGTTTTTTTGAACAGAATCTTAGGATGGATTTCATCTAGACTTCTCAGATTCTCAACAAAGAATTGATACTCAGGATTAGTAATAGTACCGGTTCTAATGACTAACCCCTTTGCGATTGAACGTATTGATTTGTCAATACGATTCTGATCCTCTGCCCGGTCTATATCATTGAAAAAATATCGGCATGATATATCTGTGATTTCTTTTCCTCGCTGGACACTTGCACAACCAACAAATAAACCAATGCCCATAATCATGCAAAATAACTTTGCTGAATACATATGAATCTTCTCCTTCCCTAATAAAAATATAAAATGATAGCCCAATATGTTTAAAGATAGTTATTTCTATCTATATGTCAACTCTTTGACCACTTACACTACTCACCAAAAAAAATCGATTACACTATAGGATTAGATCTATTGCTCAAGCACGTAATCCATTGGATATTAGTTCGTTAAGCCAATCAGATTTACCTTAATTCTCTTGACAAATGTAAATAATACAGTATTTTACCGATATAGAAGGGGTGTAGTATGCCCTGAGATAATTTTTTAACGGCCTGGAGGAGGTGTTTTTATTGCCGGGTGTTAAAGTTCGTGACGATGAGTCATTTGAAAAAGCATTACGTAGATTTAACAAGTTTTGTGAAAAGACTGGTGTCCTCTCAGACATAAAGAAACATCAGCATTTCGAAAAACCGTCAGAAGCTCGCAAACGCAAGCTCGCTGCTGCTAAACGTAAAGTCAGACGTCTGAGAAGGATGGAAAAATACTAATCCGATGAGTCTGCTTGCTAATATAGACAAAGATATAGCTGAGGCCCTGAAAGCTCGTGAAAAAGAAAAAGTCACAGTGCTTCGGGGCCTTAAATCTGATATCAAATATCGCCAGATAGATAAGAGGGATATTCTCACTGACGAAGAGGTCACCGAGGTTGTATCCAGCTATGCCAAAAAATGTCGGGATTCCATTGTAGAATTCAAAAAGGGAAACCGCGAAGATCTGGTGCAGAAGACGGAATTTGAAATCGAAGTTATTGCCAAATATCTCCCCGAACAGCTTTCAGAAGATAAACTGCTAGAGATTATCAAAGCTGCTATCGAAGAGTCCGGAGCTGATTCTCCCCAGAAAATGGGACTGGTTATGAAAATCGTCGTACCCAAAATTAAGGGTAAGGCCGATGGAAAACTTGCCAGTAAACTGGTTGCGGAATTACTTGCCAACTGATTTAAAAACTTCCTATATTAAGACAATTATAATCCACTAATGCCTATACAGGAGTAAGTGAATGAATTGGATAGACGCGGTTTTGATGGTTTTACTACTGGCTATGGTTATAGTTGGTGCTAAAAAAGGAATGGTCAGAGAATTGATGGCGTTGGCAATATTTGTAATCGCAATTATTGTAGCTATCAATTATGTAGATAAATTTGCCGTCTGGGTTCATGAAAGTATCGGTGGCTCTCCCCTGATCTCGGCATTTCTTTCTTTTATTATCTTATTAGCTGCCAGTTATGTTGGATTTAAACTAATTGGAATCCTGTTTTATAAAATTGCTGATCTCAAATCATCCGGTAAAAAGGATCAGATGGGTGGAGCATTGGTTGGATTCTTACGTGGTTGGATTTTAATTGGCTTTGTTACTTTTATATCTTTTCTCCTGCCTATGCCAACCAGTTTTTATACTGCCTTTGAAGCATCATTTTTTGGTCCTGCTGTCGCCAAAACTATCCCTCTGATATATGAGGGGACTTCCCCGATTCATCCCAATAACCCGAAATTCTTTGATAAGATTGAAAGTTCACTGTTGATTACACAATCTAATTCCAATTCAGATACTACTGATGAAGAGCGCGATGATGTTTTTCGAGTCTTACAGAAGATGCATAATCATTTTAATACTGACTTTAATGGTTCCTGATTTGACTTTCATTTAATTTATAGATAATTATATTACAGCCGGCATTTGCTGGCTGTTTTTTTTAAAATGGAATAAATTTGAAATGTTTGATAAGCATACTCTTAAAGTTTTAGAATTCCCGAAGATCATATCTTTAATCGAGGGACGCTGTTTGACTCCCTTTGGGAAAAATAATGTTGTCCGTATTGCCCCTCTTTCAGACCCGGATGAGATACAAAAGAAATGGGTAGAAATTTCTCAGATGAGAGATATTATCAAATTCGGGAGAGCATTTCCATTATATAATTTGGAGAACTGCAGGGAAGAATTGAAAAAATCAAATGTTGAAGGCGGATTTTTAGATCCGGAAGAAATATTATTAATATTAGCTCTCATCGAAGTCTCTATAGATATTCACGACTACGATCAAGAGAAAAGAGTTAACTTTCCTGATATTACATATTATCTGGAAAAAATCAGAGCCTTCCCTGAGTTGAGAAAAGAGATCAGGCGTGCAATTGATGATGACGGTACGATAAAGGACAATGCCTCATCCACTCTAAAACAGATCCGCAATGATCTTCGCACTAATAAACAAAAGATAATTGCAAAGCTTAACGGAATGCAAACAGCCCAACCCAGTCAGGCCGGATGGCAGGATGATATTGTAACTATGCGCAATGGACGTTATGTTATATCTGTTCCATCAAACCGCTACCAGAGTAAAATGGGTATCCTTCATGACCGAAGCCAGACCGGAGCAACATTATTTATCGAGCCGGCTGAAACAGTTGATCTGAACAACAAGCTAAATATACTTTCTCAGGATGAGCGTTTTGAGATGGATCGAATCCTCAGAGCTATAACGGCAGAGATAGCTACCCGCTCTGAAGCATTACTTGAGAATACTCGTTTGATAGGAAAACTTGATGCATTATACGCCTGTGGTCAGTTCTCAATAAAGACTGATGGTTGTGCTCCTTCTATTGGTGAAAAATCTTCGTTTAATCTAATAGATGTCAAGCATCCGCTATTGCTAATTCAAACTGAAGATCATGACTCGGTTATCCCTTGTAGCCTCTCTCTTGATAATTCTCGACAGGTAATTTTGGTCACCGGTCCCAATACCGGCGGTAAAACTATTGCTTTAAAAAATGTCGGGCTGGCAATAATAATGGCTCAATCCGGTCTGCATGTTTCAGCAGATGAAAAATCAACAGTGGGTCTGTTTAAAAATGTAATGGCCGATATTGGGGATGAGCAATCAATTGAACTTTCTCTGTCAACTTTTTCCTCTCATATGAAAAATATTATCCGCAGTGTAAGGCAAGCTTCACCAGATACGCTTATACTGTTTGATGAAATCGGAGCCGGTACAGACCCCAAAGAAGGTTCTGCTTTAGCAGAATCAATTTTATTATACGCCATTGAAAAAGGGGCTCGCATAATTGCAACAACTCATTATTCCCAATTAAAAACCCTTGCGATGGAACATCCTGAGCTTGAAAATGCTTCACTTGAGTTTGATAAAAAGACTTTAACCCCTACCTATGCCGTTCGTATTGGTATCCCCGGTTCATCGTATGCCGTAGAGATTGCAAGGAGATTGGGACTTCCAAAAAGTATCTGTGAAAATGCCTCATCCCTGCTGGGTTCTGGTGAAAGATCACTGAGTAGTTTGATCTCATCTCTTGAGACAGAGTTGGCAATAATAAAAAAGGATCGAGCAGAACTGACAGATCGTTTAAAAAAAGCGGAAGAACTGGAAAAGTATTATAAAGAAAGAAGCGAAAAACTTTCCAAAGATATTGAAGAAGAAAAGATAAAAGGATTATCTGAAACAGAATCTTTCTTAAATGAAACCCGCCGCGAAATTGAACAGATGGTAGCCGATATCCGCGAATCTCAAGCAAATAAAGACTCTTTAAAAAAATTCCATAAAACGACTAAAGACAAACAACAGACCATTAAGAAAAGACAGACAAAACTTAAAAAGAAACCAGTAGATCCCGGAAGATTTGAAGTTGGCGACAGGGTTGAGATTTTGTCACTTCAGCAAAGGGGCGTAATTGAAGATTTGGTTGGCAACAATCGGGCAAAAATCAAAATCGGCAATATCTTAACAACAGTTGAAATTAGAAACCTGCGAAAAACAGATCAACAATCACAAAAATCTACTCAACATCAAAAATCTTATCAATCGATGGAAACCGACATCTCCCCAGAAATTCATTTACGAGGTATGACCGGCGATGAAGCTCTTGAGGCTCTGGATAAATATTTGGACAAAGCATCAATATCGGGACTTAATCAGGTTTATGTAGTTCATGGAAAAGGGACCGGAGTATTAAGAAAAATTTTAACAGAGTATCTCCAGAAAAATGCTGCCGTAGATTCTATCCGTCTTGGCGATTGGAATGAAGGTGGTTCCGGAGTAACCATTGTGAAGTTGAAAACTTGATATGATTCCACAAGAGACTATAGAACAAATAAGACAAGCTGTCGATATTGTTCAGATTATGGGAGAATACCTGAAGCTCAAGAAGCGTGGCTCTCGCTATCTGGCTCTATGTCCGTTTCATACTGAAAAGACTCCCTCATTCAGTATCTCCCAGGAAAAACAACTCTATTATTGTTTTGGATGCGGCAAAGGTGGAACTGTTTTTACTTTCCTGATGGAGCACGAAGGAATGTCTTACGTTGAAGCTGTCAAATATCTGGCTAACAAAGTCAACATCCCCATCAAAGAAGATAGTGCTTCGGATTATAAACGCGAACAGAATGAGAAAATATATTTTGCCAATCAGGTTGCCCTTGAGTTTTTTAATAAGCAATTGCATAGCAGCCGTTACAAACATATCCTCAATGACTATCTGATTAAAAAGCGAGGGATAACCGAAGAAATCATTGACGAATTTTCGATGGGTTTAGCTGGTGAAGAATGGGATGGCTTGATAAAGTTTGCTTCTGCAAAGGATTTATCCTCAAAAGATCTCCACGATAGCAACCTTGCGATTTATTCTGAAAAAAATAAAAGTTATTTTGATCGTTTCAGACATCGTTTGATGATTCCAATTATCAATCTCAGCCAAAAACCGATAGCTTTCGGAGGAAGAACTTTAAAAAAAGGCGAACCGGCCAAATATATCAACTCTCCGGAAAGCTCAATTTATATTAAAGGAAATGTTCTTTATAATTTGAACCTGGCCAAAGATCATATAAAAAAAACAGGTTCAGCAATTATTACCGAGGGATATTTTGATGTGATTTCATTATGGCAAGCAGGGATCAAAAACGTGGTCGCATCATCAGGGACAGCCTTTACTTTGCAGCAAGCTCGTTTATTAGCCAGATTCACAGACAAGGTCTTTCTCTTTTTTGATGCTGATTCTGCCGGTCGCAAAGCAGCAATTCGTTCTGTTGATGCCTTATATGATGCTGGTTTGGATGTCAAAGTTATCCTTGCTCCCACCGGTGAAGATCCGGATTCTATTGCACGTGAACAAGGTGCTGATAAGATTAACGAATTAATTGAAAATGCTATGGATTTTATACCTTACCGAGTACATGATGTGGACCTTAAAGAATCAGGGATTATTGCCAAGGAAAAACTTGTCAAAGAACTCGGTGCTCTCGGAAATAAAATTAACGATCCGACTCGAAGGAGTTTGTTTCACTCTCAAGCTTCAAATATCTTAGGTGTTGATGTTGAGCTATTGAGAAATATACCTCCTGAGACATCTTATGCGCCTCAAACGGAATCTGAAAAACCAAAACAATATAACAAAGTCGAGACAGGTCTGCTTTCACTCCTGTTTAGCAATCCTGGAACAATAGATAGCATATTTGAACAGGTATCACCTGATGACTTTAGTTCTAAGGAATTGTCTCGTTTATATTCGGCTATCGCCAATCAATACAAAACTACTGGTGTGGTAAATGCCGGGGCGTTGATTGATACTGTCCGAGATCAGGGATTTGTCTCTTTGATTACAAAAGTTGCTTCAGAAGAATGGGAAACGGATGTTGTTGATCAGGAAGCCCAAAGCCACCTTAAATTGTTCAACAAGAAAAAACAGGAACGGATTCGCGAAAAACTCAAAATGGATTTAGCTAAAGCTGAAGCTGATGGTAATAGCAAAGAGGCCGAAAATATTCTGGCTGAATTAAAAAAACAGGGATTGTGATGCTTCGTTTTTTAAGCATAAAAAATATAGCACTGGTAGATGAAATTGAATTGGAATTTGAATCTGGAATGACTGTGATCACTGGTGAAACCGGAGCCGGCAAATCAGTCCTGGTCAATTCCCTTTCCCTTATACTGGGAAGCCGAGCAGATAAGGATTACATCCGACACGGAAGCGATACCGCACAAATCGAATCTGAGTTTGTCATGAGGAGTGAAAAGAAAACACTTCATATCTCCCGCCAAATTTCAAAGAACGGTAATGGCAAAGTTATTATTAATAATTCACCCTCCAAATTATCAGATATAAAAGCTGCTCTGCCTCTTCATATGGCGCAGATTCTGGGACAGCATTCAGGTCAGATGCTGATGAACGAAGAACACCACCTTGAATACCTTGATCGCTTCGGGGGCCTTGCCCCTATTAGAGAAAAAGTATCCGACCTGTTTTACAAATGGCATAAAAATGCCAATGAACTTAGAGCAATAGTCAAGAAGCGTGATTATCTCATCAAAGAACGGGAGCTTCTGCTCTTTCAAAAAGATGAAATTGAAAAAGCATCTATCCGCGTTGGTGAAGAAGAAGAACTGTTAATTGAACGCAAGATTTTGGATTCTGCTCAAACCCTGATGACTTCTGCTTCTAATGTTGAAGAAGTAATTGGAGGTGATGGAAACAATCTAACCGATATGATTTCAACAGTTCAAAAAGAGATTAACAACATGTCATCAATAGACAAATCTCTTGAGAAGCAGGCCGAAACTATTGCTGAGATAAATTTCCAGTTGGAGGATCTCCGAAGCCAAATTGAACAATATGGTTCTTCGATACAGGATGATCCAGTACGGCTCGAAGATATCAATCTACGTCTTGATGAAATCTATAAATTAAAAAAGAAATACGGTGGTTCCGAACACGCCGTGCGTGAGACATTAAAAGATATTACTATTAATCTTCAAAGGCAACCCGACACAGATGAACTTATAAATTCACTAAGTGAGCAGGAAGACAAAGCTCGTCAGGCGTATAGCAAGGCAGCTTTGGAGTTGAGTAAGAAACGTCATATTGAATCAAAGAAATTAAATAAATTAGTTATCAAAGAGCTTAATGATCTGGCTATTGATGGAGCCAAGTTTAAATGCGAATTCATTTATGATGAAGATGACAGTGGAGTTATTATTAACGGCAACGCTGTCAAACCTTTCCCCTATGGTCTGGAGTCTGCCAGATTTTTATTCTCAGCCAATCCGGGCGAACCTTTGAAATCCCTTGTTAAAACTGCGTCTGGTGGTGAACTCTCCCGGGTACAACTTGCAATTCTTTCATCCGAACTCTCTAAAATTAAAAAGAGTAATTCTTCAATAAATCCAACAACGTTGGTTTTTGATGAGGTTGATGCTGGTATTGGCGGAAAGACTGCGGTTGAAGTTGGTCATAAACTTAAACGACTTTCTGAGACCTGTCAGGTTATTGTGATTACCCATTTACATCAGATTGCCCGTCTCGCCGATCATCATTTTGTAGTGGAGAAAAAACCGACTAAATCAGATCGTACTGTTATAAATGTATCCAAACTTTCTTCGGATCAAATTCAAGATGAACTTGAGAGAATGATAGCCTTACCCAAACTGTAATTTTATGTAGCAAGTTATTTGATTAGCTCGTGCCTGGCAGACGCCCTCGTCTGCTGGCGGGTGTTGCCTGTTTTTTGGGACACAAAGCATATTTGCTGCAAAATAATTGGGGGAATTCTTATTTTATAGCAAAAGCAATATAATTGCCTTGATGTGGGATAGAATATTGACTAACTTCTCACCCATTGAATATTAACTATTGATTTGGAGTGAATACGAATGAAACAGCTAATTACATTATTTCTTTTTGCAATTCTAATTATGGCATTAATCAGTTGTGATGAGAAACAAGTTGTAAAACAGGGTGACACTATTCGGATCAGATATGTTGGCACTCTTCAGGATGGAACCGTTTTTGATAGTTCTAATACTGATTTACCTATTGTCTTCACCGTTGGTACTAATCAGGTAATTCTCGGATTTGAAGAGGAAGTTATTGGGATGGCTCCAGGTGATATTAAAAATATTACTGTGTCACCTGAGAAGGCTTACGGGATGCCATTAGAAGAAAATATTAAAGCATTTGCCCTGGCAGATTTTCCTGATAATATCAAACCTGAAATCGGATTGGTTCTTGAGATGCAACAACCAAACGGTCAACCGGCTAAAATTAGAGTTATGGATATTGCCAATGACTCAGCTTACCTTGATGCAAATAATCCCCTTGCCGGCCAAACTCTCAACTTTGAAATCGAATTGATTGAGATTATGGAACTGTGATCTAAACTATTGCTTCGCATAATATGCTTAACTAGCTATTACATATATTCTTACAGTAATGGTGTCAAGACCACCAAAAAAGAGCGGCTAGGCCGCCCTTTTTTTATTGAATATTATCCAACAATTTGAGTAACTATGGTAGGAAGGAGAGTACTATCATGTGCTCAGATACAGCGTTAGTAACACAAATCAAGTCTGGCAACAAAAAGGCTTTGGGGAAACTTGTCGAACGCCACAAACAGGTAGCGTACAGGTTGGCACTGGGATTGGTTGGCAACAAAGATGATGCTTTCGATATTTCACAGGAAGCTTTTCTGCGCGTTTACAAATCCGCCAACACCTTTGACAACAGCAAGCCTTTTCTCCCCTGGTTTTATACCATTATATCCAATTTGAGCCGGACCTGGCTGCGTAAGAGGAAATCGCGGGACTATCGGTTAGTCGATGTGGATGACGTATCCTTTCTATTGGTAGATGAGTCAAACCCGGAAAAGGCAATGATGAAACGCGAGGCAATCTCAAGTTTAAGAGCAGCTCTGCTTAAGTTATCATTCGAGGACCGGGAAATTATTACACTCCAGCATTTCAGGGGAATGTCTTATGATGAGATCTCCAAAATGCTAAGCATCCCGAGAGGTACAGTCATGTCACGGCTCTATTACGCCCGTAAACGACTGGCTGACCTGATGAGGAACGATAGTAATGAATAACGATGTAAGAAAATTACTGGCCGGGTATGTTGATGGGGAGTTGACAGACGAGGAGCGATCGCAAGTTGAGAAAGCCTTGCTTGAGAATGAAGAGCTAAGGGTAGAGTTGGAAGAATTCAAACAGCTAAAGGAGGTAACCGGGATGGCACAGTATGCCGATCTGCCGGATGAGGTCTGGGAATCTTACTGGGAATCACTATATAAAAAATTTGAACTCGGTTTAGGCTGGATATTCTTCTCTTTAGGTGCTATTATTATTTTATGTTTTGGTGCCTATACAATCTTCTCAGAACTGTTTACCGATCCGACTGCCCCGTTGTGGCTGAAAATCGGATTACCGATTATGACATTAGGTGCCATAACTTTATTAGTATCATTTGGAAGGCAACGCCTGTTTGCTTATAAGAGAGACCGTTACGGAAAGGTAAAGAAATGATCCTGACTACTAATGAAACAATAGCTGGTAAAAAAATTGTAAAAACTATTGGGCTGGTTAAAGGAAACACCGTTCGGGCACGTCATGTCGGACGTGATATTGCTGCGGCATTCAGAGGTATTATTGGTGGTGAAATTGATGAATATACAAAACTGATAGCCGAATCCCGTGAACAGTCGATTGACCGTATGATCGAAGATGCTCGTTCCCGGGGAGGCAATGCTGTTATTGAGGTTCGTTTCTCCACATCAGAGATAATGAAAGGTGCCGCCGAGTTATTGGCCTATGGTACAGCAGTTGTTGTAGAGGATTAAACTGATTAACTAAATACAACGCTTTGCGGAAAATCATACAAGGTATATTAGAAATTTCTATTTATTTTAATTAAAACGACTTGAGTTGAATCATTCTCAGAATCCTGGTAACCTGTAATTATAAGATTTTCATCTTTAGCTATTGCAATTTTCTTTGGTTCAATTGGGAAATCATCATTCTCATAGATAATGTTTTCAAGAATTTCCCCATTATTATTTACTTTATGAATAACAAATCCATTACCATACTCACTTAAGAAATAGTTAACTCCGGTTCCACTTACAATATCAATTATTGAGTAATCCCAGGATTTTTCCCAAATAAGATTTCCCTCTAAATCAAATTTCCTCAGAGCAGAGCCATAGCTCCAACAACTTGTTCTAATCAAAATCCCATTATCTGAAGTTTCCTCTATTACAATATCACCACAAGCGATGCCAATATTTGCACCCCATATTCTTGTTCCATAGGCATTATATACATTAATATTTGTATATTCGGTTGGCATTCCACATCCAGTATGTCCCCACATATCCCAGGAATAAATGTAATAGGAATGTATAAAATAATTATTACTTAAATTCTCTATCTCAAATCCTCTACCTTGACCATAGTATGTTCTTGATTGATCAGTACAGTTACTCCCAATGAATGTATTTATATGTTGTATATTACCATTAATATCTGTCATTATATAATATCCTGTAGACCTTGCGTACATACCACTCAATAAATATCCACCATTATACCTTTTATCAAATCCATATAATCCATATATGGAATATGAAGTTCCATGTATTTTAGTCCAATCCACGTATCCATTAAAATCTGTGTTGATCAAAATTACATTTGATGGATTATCACCAAAGGAGTTTGTTACACCTGCAATAGTATATCCGCCATCATCTGCTTCAACTATATCAACGCCGTAATCTTCTTCAGCACCCCCAAATGTATTTTCCCAAATTAAATTTCCATCTTGATCAGTTTTAATGACATAAACATCATACCCTCCTGCACCGAAGGAATTTGTTTTTCCAGCAATTACTATGTTACCATATGAATCAACAATGACACTGTTTGCAAGATCAATTTCGTTTCCTCCATATGTTGTTATCCAGGAAATTGCCCCAGCTCCAAAAGTTGTAATTTTAAGAATTTTTGATATTTCTGAAGTATTACCTGATTCATCGGTTGACCTAATTCCAAAATAATAGGTTGTCAATTCTGACAGATCATTAACTTGAATATTCTCTTCCATACCAGATTGTTGAGGTACAATAGTATTATGCACTATTTCTGATTGTTCCCAATTAATATCAGTAATACTATCAGTATTATATCTAATATCATAATAAGAAGCATACCCGTTTGTACTATCATCACCCGGGCTTGTCCATGAAAGTGTAACCGCATTAGTTGTGATATTGAGTAATGATAGATCTGTAATCCTTGATGGACTAATATTATCTATTGAGTTAATTCTAATGCTTATTACATTTGATAATTCTGACCAATTACCTGATCCATCTACTACTTTAAGTGCTATAAAAAATGTAGTATCTTTGGGTAACTTTGAAATTTGGAATAATTCCTGGGTACCAGCAATTTGTGGAGATGGCTCATTTTCAAATTGATTAGTACTACTCCAATTCTGATTGTTTATTATTTCTGTGTCGTAACGTATGTCATAATATGATGCAGTTCCAGAATTGCTGTCATCACCTGAACTGGACCAACCAACTGTAACACTTTCGTTATCTGAATGAAAAATGTATAAATCTATTATTGGTGAAGGCGGTATTATGTCATCACATTCAATCAATACTATATTTGAAAGACCAGACCAATTATCAGCCTTATCCATCGTTTTAATACCAAAACAATAGACTGGATCATCTGTCAAACCCGTAATTGTCTTTACCTCATTTGAACCGGGATTTGAAGGTGATAAAAGACCAGAAACTATATTAGCATTTGACCAATTTACCTCTGTTAATGAATCAATCGAAAATCTCAGATCATACTTAGATGCCCTGCCTGTCAAGCCATCATCCCCAGGAGCATTCCAACCCAGAGTTACAGAATTATTATCAAATTTAATTAAATGCAATGTATTTATTGTTGCTGGTGGAATAGTATCCTGAGGTTCAGTTGACTTTTCATCACATACAATCAACACTGAAATAAGCAAGAACATTAATACTATTAATGATATCTTGTTTTTGTGAGCCACACTATCCTCCCGCATTATGATTAATTCAAACTATTCATCATGGAGTGGCGTGTCAAGAAAGAAACGATTTAAAGAGTCTAATGTTTAATAGTATCTACAAATAATCCCCCGGGATGGGCATGTCCTCGGTTTGGTTGTTCCAGACCATGCAGGAGACTTTCCAATTATCATCAATCTTTAAAAACTGAATACTATTAATTCCGATTGCGATTGGCTGGGAGTTAATATCAAAACGGGCTTCGTAGGTACTGAAGCGATGGGCAATCTTTCCATAGATTTCGGTTTTGTGTTTGATCTCTTTTTCCTGAAACGATGCAAACTTTCCCTCGGCGATCTGTTCTTTATAGAACTCGATAAATGTGGCCACAGTTAATATGACAGGAAGAGTATCATCATTGTTGACCATAAATCCTTCGGGAATAAACAATCCCGGTAATGTTCTGAGTGGAGGTCTTCCCCCTGGCTTGAAGCAAATGCTGTCGTAGAGTCTTTTGGTCAATTCATCTATTGCTTCCAATTCCTGTTTGTAATCAATCACAGCATTCCCTCTGTTATATTCGATATATTAGTAACCACCTCTCAAATTCTTTGAATTCATGAAATATAACATCATCACTATGATTTATCAATAACTCTCTTAGGTCATTTTCAGAATAGAAGTTTTTTACAACCTCAGAAACACTCCCATCAGGGAGTTGTCGGGTATCAACAAGATCACCATCAGCATCAGTATGAAAATCAAAATTCTCCAAAAAGAACTCTTTGTTACTCATCTCAAATATCATCACTAATCCATCTGGATTTAATACATTCTTTAAACCATCAAGAAATTTACTGATCATTTTTTTAGGAATATGTGAGAAAAAGTCAGCGGTAAAGGCAACATCATATTTTTCTTTTATGTTTATTAAATTGTAAGCATCCCCAATTTCTAACTTATAATTCTTAAATGTTTCAAGTTTTTCTTTGGCAATTTCGAGAGACTTTGGACTTGAATCAATACCTAATACACTATTTGCAATTTTGGCTAAAACCTGGGTCCAGTTTCCAGTTCCACAGGCAATTTCAATAATGTTTTTATTTGTAACTAATGGAGTAATTTTATCAATGATTGGCTTAAAGAGCCTCTCCATATTTTCATTACCAGTGTAGCTCATATAGTGATCATGCCAGGGAGCCCGGCGATCATAGTATTCTATCATTTCTGTTATGCGTTTTTTGTTTGGCATTAGATAATCAAAAAAATATATGGTTTATTCAATTAGATTCACATACTTCTGCTTTTACCAGGATTGGTTTTGAGGAACCATAATCCACTAATACTCCATCAACCGGAAGACATTTAGGTAAAAGAAAACCTGGAGGACAATTTTTTGATGAAGCATCAAGGAATAATGCCTCACCATCAACATCAACATCAACTAACACAATTATATGATTAAATTCTCCGGTCCACCGAAAACTTGTTGTATTTCTTGTGCTAATTAAAACTGGCCATGTTTTGAAACCTGCAATTTTCAGCATTTGAACTAATAATAAATTTAATTCAAAGGGCATTCCATTTTTTTTCTTATACAGGTTTTTCATATTTTTGTGCTTCGGATGTAGATCATATTCAGTACTGACAAGTTCATATTCATCAGAAATAAAATTGTAAATAGCTTCAATTTTTGCATGAGGATCATCCAACTCGGAAACTATTTTTTTAGTTCTTTTCCTCATGTCTTTAGTCTTCTTAAAATATTCATTTATATATCCCTGAAAACTACGTCCTACATACATAAAATGTTTATCAGTAAAAATTGCATGGTGAACTTCTTTTGTTCCGACTGTTGAAGATAGTGTAAAATTCATAAATGGTCTTATAAATTCATCACTGAAATCACCCGTAGTATCAATTTTTGAGGGGGGCAAATTTTTCATTCTCCAAGTATGTTCTTTATAAGCAGTGGCAGTTAGGAATTTAATACGCTCCGTTCTGGGAATTGTGAATTCATTGGGAATATTTACAGTGTAATAAGTGTAATCAATATCAGCCCCAATCTTGGCTACATATTTAGATTCCATACAAAATACGGGATGATCAAAATACCAATCAGGTAGATTAGAAATTTCAACCATACCAAAACTGTCAAAGCTCGTAGTTTTTCGTTTATCTTTAGCTTTATAGGCATTATATCGTTTTTCCTGACTAAACAGGAAATACTTTTCAGGGCCTAACTCATCATACCCCCCGTAGTAGTCAATCTTGTAAGTGTATTCCAAAATGTCCCCATCGGAAACATTATCAAATGATAAGTGACATTCTCTTCGTTGTCCAATTTTCAGAACATCAAATTTCTTCTTATCCAATTCACTCACTGAGCCGTCAGGATGATGAATAAGTGCTTTCTGGCCAAACAGATTATCATAATCATAATATTCTATTCTTACATTCTTAATATTATCAATGTTATTGCTGTTGAATACTTTTATGCGGACATGACGCTTAAATTCCAATCCTCTTCGTTCGGCTGTAGCAAAACCATGATCAAAAATAACCACAGCTCCAGTATTCGGATAATCTTCGGGAGGCAGCATATCCCTCTCAGTATTATAAATCTCGCCCCATTCCTGAGCTGATAATTTCACTGAAAAGATATTCGAAAATAATAATAAACTTAATATTATCAGAATTGATCTAAAACTCATAGTTCTCCCCACATAATTAAATTTCATTTGAATTATATGGAAAGTAGAAACTGTTGTCAATGAATGGAAAGGATTTCAATATGTGAATGTATTTACCAACTGAGATTAATGCCGAATTTGAATGTTATTTTATCAGCGTTAAATGATTCGTTTTCATAATTTGATTGTGTATTAATATTTACAAAGGGAGAAATAGTTATTTCTTCTGAAGAATGTTTATAATCTTTTTCTCTATATTTCAAATTCCATTTTGGAATTAGTGATCCTAAATACCCACCAATAGCAATACCAACAGATGTACCAATAGTCATCCCGGCAATGAATTCAGTTGTTGAGACTACTGGTTCAGATGAAGTACCACAAGTTGAAGTATTCATGATCTCTACAAGCAAAATTGATAAGAAGCTTAAAACACCAAATACAGAACCTCCTATAATTCCCCCTGTCATCATAACATTACCCCGTACATGGATTTCTCTTATAGAATTATGCGCAATTGCAATATTAGAATCTAAGTTTCCCCATTTGGGATCGAGAATTCGTGGTTTGTAATTCAATCTTACTTTGCGTTTGGATGGTGCTTTGATCTTCATTGCTGCCAAAAAGAGAGAGTCCTGATAGCTTCTAATTACTAATCCTTTTACAGGACCAGTCGAATCACTGATTAATAATATCTGTTTTCCGAATTTCAATGAATTTATAACATTATTCTTTTTATCCGGATTTGATTCCTCAGATTTCAATTCAGTTGTAATAGAAATAAATATAATAATAGCAAATATTATTGGTAGTATATTTGAGAATTGTTTCAAAGATCTCCCCCAATCATTATAAGAATAACAAGACAATCTATATAAATCATCTATCAATAGACGTATTAGAATCTTATAATATCAAACGCAAATACTTGTAATATTTTTATATAATCTGATCTACCTCATCCAGAATCTCACATGATTTTACAAGGGCTTTCATATTTGTATGATCAGGGTACAATGGGCGATCAATTTCAAGGAACTCCACATGGCGGCGGACTACTTCATGTGCCTTCGTTACTCCCTTACCGAATTTGTAATCACGTAAATCCAATGCCTGAGCAGCAGCCATAATTTCGATACCTAACACTCCATATGCATTGTCAAGAATCTGGAAATTTTTGATAGCCGTATTCATTCCCATCGAGACGAAATCTTCCTGATCGGCAGCAGCCGGAATAGACTGGATCGATGCCGGTGTGGATAAAATTCTCTGTTCAACAATAAGACTATCAGCTGTGTATTGGCTGAGCATCAAACCAGAAAACATCCCGGCACCCTTAGTTAGAAAAGGCGGCAGACCAACACTAAGAGCAGGATTGTTCAAGCGGTTCATTCTACGTTCAGAAATAATGCTAACCATAGTAACTGCGATTCCGGCCATATCCATAGGAAGCGACACTGGCGTACCCTGGAAATTTGCACCGGAGATTTGCATATCTTCTTCAGGAAAGAAAATGGGATTGTCTCCTACGCCATTTAGCTCCACTTCTACCTGAGAACGGGCATATTCCAAAGCATCAAACGCCGCCCCTACAACTTGTGGAGTAGATCGCATGGAATAAGCATCCTGAACTTTGCATTTCACTTTTTCTTCAGCAAGATCCCCTCCAGCAACAAGATTCAGAATTATCTCTGCAGAATTAACTGCACCCTTGAATCCACGAGCTTCATGTAATTTGGATGTATATGGCTTCATATTGGCTTTAAGAGCCTCCAGCGACATCGCACAGCCTATCAGAGCCTGTTTGAGCCATCGGTCAGCATCAAACAAAAATATTGCACTCATAGCAGTTAATACATTGGATCCATTTATAACAGCTAATCCATCGCGAGCTTTCAGACCTGGGATAGGAATACCCGCTTTGTCCATCGCTTCTTTACCTTCAAGAAGCTCACCTTTGAAATAAGCCTTTCCTTCCCCCATCATCAGAAGAGCAATTTGAGACATAGGAGCAAGATCACCACAGGCTCCCACTGAACCTTTTTGACAAACAAAAGGTGTTACCCCTTTATTTAACATTTCAACTAATGTCTGAGTAACTTCAGGACGAACACCAGAGTTACCATGGGCATGGACATTGATTCTGCCGGCCATCGCACCACGAATATATTCTATAGGAGCTGGATCACCAATTCCGGCAGAATGGTTATATATTAAATACTTTTGAAAATCCTTTACCTGGTCATCATTAAGAACAACTTCAGAAAATTCCCCAATCCCGGTATTGACACCATACATAATTTCTTTTGCTTCGATTTTCCTTTCCAGCATTGCCCGGCATTTTTTCATTCTCTCAAGTGCATCAGGGGCAATTTCAACCGCAACATTATTTCTGGCTATATCAACTACCTTCTCTATTGTCAATCCGGAACCATTCAATACTATAGACATCGTTTCTCCTCAGATATTATATTCATTGATCAAAAATATGTTACTATTAGCAGTTGTCAAATGAAATTGAAACAGTATTATTGGCTATGCAAAAAGATAATGAAATTTGCGAGTATCTCAGACAGCAGACATTTGTAGCATTTGATACAGAAACAACCGGATTATGGGCTCCTGCAAACAGAATTGTCGAAATTGGAGCTGTAAAATTTCGTCCTGGTGATGATAAAGCTGATAAATTTCAGACTTTAGTAAATCCGGAGAAACCTATGCCTCCAGAAGTAATCCGGATTCATCATATTACCGATGCTGATGTTGCCGATGCCCCTCTGGCCAAAGAAGTAATGGAGAAATTCATTAAATTCTGTGGTAAAGATTCGATTCTTATTGCCCACAACGCTCCCTTTGATATTTCATTTGTAGGTTGTGAGCTGGACAGAACTGAAATGAAATTCGGAGATAATATTGTCATTGATACCGCAGATATATTCCGAAGATACTTTCCAAAATTAGGCTCATATTCACTTCTGTCATTAGCTCAACATTTTTCGGTAGTTGATATTCAATCACATAGAGCATTGGCTGATGCTGTTATTGTTCAAAAACTATTTGAGATTGCTGCTCCTAAGTTAGGAAATATAAAACAGCAATCGGATCTGGCTCATGTTATTTCTACTTATGAGATGGATGACTGGCGGGCAAGAAACGCAACCCTTCCTGATGAATATTCCGACCTTAACAAAGCCTTGGATAAAAAGCAGAAAATTGAAATTGTTTATGTTACTGCTTCCAATGAGCCAACTTCAAGAGTAATCCAACCACATAATTTTTATCAGTTAGGCAAAGTATATTATATTATGGCTTACTGCGAAAGAGTCAAAGATGATCGGACATTCCGCCTTGACCGAATCAGAGAATATAAAGTCTTAGAATAGTGACCAATCCACTTTTTAATCTAACTTGTTTTAGTACACCTCTTCACCATTTGATTATAAACCCAGGCGAAAATTGCACCGCCAATATAGCCATCAATTAATCCCCAGACCAAACCAATCAGACTTCCAATCGGTGTTGTACTATATCCCCGGTAGACATACATAATTGGCAGATTGACAATACCTGATCCATCTAACCAAATGATCCACCAGGTAATACAAAATAATCCAATACCTGCAAATAACCCGCAAGTCAACCCAAATGCATTTACATTGAGATTCATGGTACACCTCCATCAATTAGTATAACCCATATTTTAGGGTGGGATACTTTAGTTATGGTGTCTTATCACCCCACCATAAATGATGGGTCACCCAATTTATTTATTATAAAAAAGCGGCTATGCCGCTTAGATAATTCTGAAATAATCCACTAAAGTGCAGCGTCGCGGACGCGTGAATGTGGATGCTTTTGTCAGCCCCTCACCGGTTGTTCCGGCTATCGAAACGGTGCAGAATCCTTCGCCATCATAACCGAGACCAGCCATGTTGGGACCGTTTTTGACAAAGATGTTGGCACGGCAAAGTTGAGCCATGTTGGAAAGATTTACTATTGATGTTGAGTGCATAACAAATGTATGCTTAAATTGATGTTCAACGATGACTGCTTTTTCCATTGCCTCTTCTACCGTTTTACAACGGACAAAGGGAATAACGGGCATAAGCTGTTCAGCCATTACAAGGGGATGATCCCAGGGAGCTTCAAAGAAAATAATTTTCGTTCCGGGAGGTGGTTTAATATCAACCTGCTGGAGAATTTCTTCCGGAGACTTGCCGACAAAATTACGATTGATAGCCACATGACGATACCCCTGGCCATCGGGATCAGATTCTACCAAAATACGAGTCAGCTTATCGATTGCAATTCCTTCAAGCTCATAGGCGCCATTGGCAATCATTTCTCTTTTCAAGCGATGGGCGACTTTATCGACAACAAAAATCTCTTTTTCATCAGTACATAGAATGTTGTTATCAAACGAAGCTCCATCAACAATATCTTTTCCTGCTTTAGATAAAATTGCTGTTTCATCAACTATTACAGGAGGATTTCCCGGTCCGGCACAAATGGCCCTTTTACCACAACTCATGGCTTCCTTGACTACTGCTCCACCACCTGTCACAAGAATAAGATCAATAAATTTATGACGCATCAAAGCTTGAGCCGATTCAATCGTCGGATTTGTAATGCACGCAACAAGATTTGGAGGACCGCCAGCTTCGACAATGGCATCATGAACAAGTTTAGCCATCTCAGCCGAAACATTTTTTGCAGACGGATGAGGATTAATTACAACACTGTTCCCGGCTGATATTATAGAAATGGAATTGTTTAATACTGTCGAAGGTGGATTTGTCGAAGGCGTCACACACCCGACCACACCCCAGGGCGCTGGTTCTACAAGTGTTAAACCATTGTCACCGGAAAATGCTTCAGGTCTGAGATCTTCTGGTCCGGGAGTTTTACGGGCACAAAGAAGAATCTTGTTCATCTTGTCCGGCATCTTTCCCAGTCCGGTTTCAGTGACAGCCATTCGCCCCAATTTATCAGCATTGGCTATGGCATGTTTACGGATATTTTCAACTATCCGATGCCTGGTCTCCATTGACAGATCCAGATAACGTCTCTGAGCAAGACGTGCCGCCTCAACCGCTTCATCCAAATCACAAAACCAACAGGCCTTGCCTGTTTTATTGGCGTTGCCGGATTTATTAATTGTATCGATTTCTGTAGAAGGGATTGGAACTGGTTTTTGCACAGGATTAGATACAGAACCTGCTAAGGCAGGTTTTTGGAGTTCATTCAGCACAAGCTGAGCTATCTCCTCTACTGAAGGATTTTGATTAGAATCTGGCATAATAAAAAAAGACGGGATTCTTACATCCCGTCAATTCATTTACTGGTCGCTAGGCAGGCCAGTTGGAAAAACATCGTGAACGTTGGAATGCGGTCTAGGAATAACATGGACCGATACCAGTTCGCCGACTTTTTGTGCTGCTGCCGCACCTGCATCAGTTGCTGCTTTACAAGCTGCAACATCACCACGCACGAGAACAGTTACCATTCCGCCGCCTATTTTTTCATATGCAACCAAAGTAACCTTGGCAGCTTTAACCATTGCATCCGCTGCTTCTATTAAAGCTACTAACCCTTTGGTTTCTATTAATCCAAGAGCTTCCATTATTGCTCCCCGGCTGTTTGCCAATTTAAAATAACAATTTTTGAGTATTTTATGAGTGTAGTTGAATAAAGTCAACCAAAAATCTTTCTTCTCCTCAATATCAAAAGCAACGGTAATCCAATAGCATAGCAGGCGGCCAACTGCCCAATTCCAATCATCTGTACACAAAACCAGAATCCAACCCCAATTATAGGGGCAAGGTAGGCAGAAACACCAAAAGCGTTTAATACTACAGGAGGCAACGGTGCCAAAACCAGCAACATTCCTTTTTTTATATTTTTAATTGTACTTAACCAATATGTAAAAAATGCAGCAACTAAAGTTATTAGTGGTCCAATTACTATATCCATCCATCCCATTCCGCCTAATATATTTGCTAGTAGACAGCCAATATACAATCCGGGAATTGCTGCCGGAGTCAGAAAAGGAAGAACAGTCAGAGCTTCGGCAATTCTGACCTGATAAACACCATAGGAAATTGGCTGAAAAATTAAGCTCAGCACAGCATAAACAGCAGCGACCAATCCGGCAATGGATAAATCTTTAATTGTAAATTTTCGCACGATCTAAAGAAGCGATTTATCTTAATAATAGCAAGATAAATTCAAGGGACATATTTCTTTACGAGCTCTCCCCCAATTTCAGCCAGAGATTCCCGTAATTCAACTGGCTCAATTACTTCAACATCACCACCAAAACCCAGTATCCACCTTTGGATCTCTTCCAATCCTCTTGTCGTTACCCGATAGATCACTTTTCCTTCATCAGTCTTTTCAATCAATTCATTAGGGTGATGGGTGCTCGATAAAATAACATTGGCAGCATCACTATTAAACTCAATCACAACATCGACAGGTTCACCGCTATAAACTTGCCAACTATCCTCGAAATATGTTTCCGGGGCTATATTGCTTTTCCTTTTAAATTTATCTTCTAATAGATTAATCCTGATTATCCGATCAATTCTGAATGTCCTGAATTCATTCCGATTCTGACACCAGGCAACAAAGTAAAATGCTTTCCCCCTGAATATTATAAAATACGGTTCAACAATTCTTACCGAACTACCACTGTTGATTGATTTGTATTCTATCTCCAGACATTGCCAGTTGTTTACAGCCTCTTCTATGATTGCATAATAATCTTCGTTATTGTTCTGATCTACTGTAGTTGAAATATCAATATGAGTCGGGGCTGTCGTAATTTTCTTTTCTTTTTTAACTGTTTCAGATAAACCGGCATCAATTTTTGCCTGAATCTGACTAATTAGTTTCGAATATTTGTCTGTTGATTTTAGCGGAGTTGATTCCAATGCCAATCGCAGACAGCAATATTCATCAAAATCAAAATTAAAAGGAGGAAGGAAATTATCAGAAGCCAGCTTGTATCCATTATCATAATAAATCGGAACATTAGCCTCAGACAATGCTATCATATCTCGATAGATTGATCTTTCGGTTACCCCACATTCTTCAGCCAATTTTGCCGCATTAAGATTTTTGCGTGCCCGTAAAAGATTTAGAATATGAAGCAGTCTGTCATATTTTGCCATACCCATTTTTCATATACCTCAGAATCCTTTAGTATAATCAATCATCTAATACAATACAATATGGGAATTCTCCCATACTCATAATAATCAAAGGGTTTAAATCTTTCATATTGCGTTACTATCTCCATATGTAGCTACGACTTGCCCCATAACTTCATCGTGGCATTCTCTTTGCGTTGAATTCAAGAGAAAAATTGAAACAACCCTGAAACTTTAGGGGACATTATGTCACAAGATATTAGGAAAAAAGCAAGAGGAGGATCAGATTCATTTCTTGATTCTTTCCTGTTTAAATTTTCCACTAAATTACTGTTAGGAATTTTCGTTGTATTAACCTTCCTGACGTTAACGCAGTGTACTGTCAAAAATCCGGAAGCTCCCAGTTGGGAAACACAATTTGTGGTTCCGGTAATTGACCGTACTTACGACATGGAAGAAATTATTGATAAAATTGGTGATGACAATTTACGAATTGATGATTCCGGATTAATTGTCTTCAGTATTACTGAAGAATTGGATACGGTAAACATCGATCCGGAAAATCTGTCTACTGATGATCTTAGTTATTCAGTTAACAAAGAACTTGGTCCAATTGACATTGACGCACCTTCAATTTCACCAATATCTATCAGTTTAAGCAGTCTGGCTGGCTTATCAATTAGTTTACCGGGTGATTCTGCTTTACTACCTGATACTACATTCGAAGTCTCAAGCGATATGCCAGCTATTACGACTTTCTCGTCGGCAACATTTTCACAGGGTCAGTTGAATATAATTATTGCCAATGCCCTGGGAATAACGCTTGATAACATAGTGATTGGGTTGGTCGATGCAAATACTTCTGAAGTAATCTCAAGCACAACACATCCAACTCCATTACCAACAGCTAATTCGGCTTCAATTCCTTTTGATTTATCAGGGAAGACAATTCCAAGTGAAATTGAAATTATTACTTCTTATCATATTTCTGGTGGAATCGTAGAGAATTTTTCATCTCGATATATCAATACTGATATAGATTTCTCAAATGATCTCCAGGTCGTATCGGCAACAACCCAGATTCCTGCTATGAGCAGGACAGAAACAACACTGGTTGAGCTTGCTGAAAATGATCGTATTGATACCGCAAGTATCTCAAATGGCAACCTGAATCTCACAATCTCTAATGCAACCAATATAGATGCTGTTCTTACAATTACGATCCCTGATATTTTAACTGCACAGGGTTATGAATTAGAATTAGAAACTGCGATTGATGCCAGTAGTACATTGATCATAAATACTGATTTAACCGGATATAGATTGATACCTCAATCTTCTGTTGTACCGCAGGAAATAGGTATTGAAGTGATAGCTGCTACAGCAAGCTCAGGAACAGAACAAATTGCAATTTCTTCAACAGATTATTTTGATGTTTCCGCTGAACTTGTTAATCTGGAATTTGGTTCAGTAACCGGTCTTTTCCAGGCTGTTACAGCAACATTTGATGGTATTTCTGAAGATCTTGATTTACCTGATGGATTTGATAGTTTTGAATTGGTGAATGCTGTTCTTACTCTTGAAGTAGTAAACGGGATCGATCTGCCCGGAAATGTTGATATTCAACTTGATGGAGACAATGGAAATAACCTGGTCATTGCGGGTGACATCAGTCCCAGAGGTTTAGCTTCAAGCTACATCAGCATTATTCAAAACACTGAAGTTGCCGATTTCCTATCCCCTATTCCTACCCATATTGAAGCAACAGGGGAAGTTACTTTTGGCGATGGTGTTTATGAAGGAACTATTACGGCCAATGACTTTGTCTCAGCTAAAATAATTATTGAAGCACCTCTGTCGGTTATCATCAACGAATCAACTATTGATATTGATGTAACCAGTGAATCGATTGAGCAGAATGATATCGAACTTATCACCGATCACTTTATTGAAGGTCGTTTTATTTATCGTATTACTAATCACCTTCCGGTGGGTGCTCACGTAAATGTATTCATTGATGCTGATTCATTGAATCTAAATGCAGACAACGCCCAGGTTACTCTAGATTCATTATATATAACCGCTGCTCCGACAGATCCTATTACTGGATTAGTAACGGACACTTCCTCATCAGCTTTCCAAACGATAACCCTGGACAGTGATGATATAAGAGTCCTTGAAAATGAAACAGTATATATTGGAACTGAGTTAGTTTTACATGGATCAGATGGATTACCAGTAACAATTGTCAGTGATGACTTTATAACAATAAGAGGCCGCATCGAAGTAGAATATCTCTTCGACGGTGAATTTTAGAGGAGGCGGTCATGACTAATATAGTGAGAACAATATTAACAATAATATGTTTGTTGTGCCTAATGAGTAGTATGGTGCTTGCCAACGGACAGTCATCAGCCCGAAGTGTTGCAATGGGTGGAGCCTTTACTTCACTGGCCACAGGAGTTGAAGCATTCCGTTATAACCCGGCTAATCTTGGGTTGCAGGGATATCAAAAATCCGGAATGGAAGTTCTCGGATTTGGTGCTAACATCAGCAACAACTCTTTCAGTTTAGATGATTACAATAAATATACCGGAGCTATTATTACTTCCGAAGATAAAGAATACATTCTCGGCAAAGTACCGGATGAAGGGCTTTCCATATCTGCTGACGTAGAAGCTTCTGCGTTTGCATTTTCAACAGGATCATTTGCATTCTTTACAACTGGAGTTGGCCAGGCAGAAATCAATCTTAACAAAGACTTAATCAATCTTATAATGAATGGTAACACCTATGGAGATACAATTGAAGTAACCGGTTCATTTTCAGATGCAATTGGGTATGTTGCCGGCGGTATCAGTTATGGACTACCGATTTATACTTTTGGTTCAAAACAGTTAGCAGTTGGTTTTACAGCCAAATACATTCGGGGAATTGGTATTGAACAGGTAACAGAATTGGAGGGGTTAGCTGCAACCTATGAAACAGGATTTGCAGGTGAAGGCCACATGACTGCCAGAACTGCAACAAATGGTACCGGATATGGTATCGACTTTGGTGCAGCCTTGCAAATAAATGACAGCTATACTGTCGGAGCACGTATAACAAATTTCATGAGTTCGATTACATGGACAGGCAATACTGAAGAACATGGCTTTGTTTTTAGCTTTGACACGATGACTGCTGCAAACATGGATGATGATTATATTGTATCTGAAGATTACAGTATTGATATTTCATCATTTAATACCAGTCTTCCGGCAGTTATGAATGTTGGGATAGCAAACACCTCTGGTAATCTTTTATGGGCGGTGGATTGGGAACAGGGATTCCGTCGTCAAGCCGGTTCATCTAAAAAGCCGCGCATCTCTATGGGTTTAGAATGGACAGGTCTTATTAAATTATTACCACTGAGAACTGGGTTTGCCACTGGTGGTAATAAAACTACTTCCTTCTCGTTTGGTACGGGATTACACTTAAAACCTATCTATCTGGATGTTGCAGCTGTTTCCGGAGCGACTCTCTCTCCCTATTCATCCAAAGGTTTAAATATTGCATTCACCACAGGAATATTATTCTAATATTTCTTCTAGGATATAACCGCTAAGAAAAAGCATTTCCGAGAAATCGGGAATGCTTTTTTTATGGCTTAGTTTCAGCCACATACCTTATAGGAACATCCCCATACATTATTAGTAGCATATACTGTTATCATAAAATCGCCCGTTTGACCACATCTGTAATCCCTTGTCTCCCTATCACATAAAACAGGCTACGCCTGTTGGCATGACCCATGCATTAAGCTTTTCAGTAACAAATTGAAACCATGAACCTGGGGAGTTTGGGAATTACACGGGAGGATTGATGTTCAGGTCAAAACTAAAATATTCTAATCTTATAATAACAATTGTTTGTATTTTATTTGTAATGACAAGTATTACATTTGCCAGCCCGCCTCATCCAAAAATCAGGGATGGTGTAGCGACAGGTAAGATTGTAACTCCATATTTCATGAAACATTCTGATGAAATGCATCAGAAGGGAATATGTGTAGCTGACCATGCAATTACAAAAAATGAATACACAAATGGCATTGCTGCTTCAAATGCTCCGGTATTTATTGGAGAATTCAAAGCTCTATGCATTTTGGTTGAATTCAGCGATCAGCCAGGACAGGTAAATTCAGTATTTTTTGATTCACTATTATTTGGTTCTGGCGGAAGTACAGTTAAAGCTTATTACGAAGAGATTTCTTATGGCCAGCTTGATCTGGTAACAGTTAATCTCCCTTCAACTGTCGGCTGGGTTGAAGCTCCACAGACATACTCATATTATGTTAATAACCAAAATGGAACCGGAACTTATCCAAGAAACACACAAAAACTCTGTGAAGATCTAATTGATGCTGTTGATGCTGTGATTGATTTCTCAAATTATGATAATGATGGTGATGGAAACATGGATTGTCTTATTATTGCCCACTCTGGTCAGGGAGCTGAATATACCGGAAGCGATAATGATATCTGGTCTCATAAATGGCGGATCACGCCTCGAACAAAAGATGGTGTTAGAATATCAAGTTATACGATTCAACCTGAATACTGGAGTCAACCAAATGACATGACTATTGGAGTATACGCTCATGAGTTAGGACATGGATTCGGTTTGGATGATTTATATGATATTGATGGTTCATCTCGGGGAATTGGTACCTGGGGTTTGATGTCATACGGCAGTTGGTTGGGGCCGAATAATCTTGGAAGTTCTCCGGCACATCCGTCAGCTTTTAATCGCATTAAAATGGGATTCTCTGAAGCAGTCATAATTGATACTGATTCCCGCAACCAGAAAATTGATCAGGTAGAGACAAGTGGAGATATATATCGCTTATGGACGGGTGGTAATATTTCAAATGAATATTTCCTTGTTGAAAACAGACAACACGTTGGTTTTGATAGTTACTTGCCAGGAACTGGAATAATGATCTGGCATATTGATGAAAATGTTGAAAATAACAATAATGAGTGGTGGCCGGGTGAAGACAGTAACTACCATTATCAGGTAGCTCTTGAACAGGCTGATGGTCTCTTTGATCTTGATATAAAATATAACTTCGGTGATGAAGGGGATCCATTTCCTGGTGAAAGATACAAATATGCATTTAATGCTGTTTCTACCCCCAACTCAAATTCTTATACCGATGGTGGTTCCTTTGTAATGGTAGATAACATTTCGCTCTCAGACAGTATAATGCAGGCTGATTTCATTGTAGGATTTTCAAGTACAATTCCTGACCCGGAAGAACCGCCACAACTTCCGAATGCAATGGAATTAATGCAAAACTTCCCTAATCCCTTTAATCCTACAACTTCAATTAGCTATACAATTTCAAATAACAGCATAATTCAACTTGTGATTTATAATATCATGGGACAGGAAGTAAGAACTCTGGTTAATGATCAAAAAGAACCAGGTACTTATGAAGTTGAATGGGATGGTACTAATGGATCAGGAACAATATTAAGCTCAGGCATATATCTCTATCGTCTTACAAGTGGTAGTTCAACTGAGACAAAAAAGATGGTTCTATTAAGATAACGACTCCCCCAATTCGTATATGGGCGACATCCTCCCTAGTCGTTCATAAAAAAGAACCCCGGTTTATCCGGGGTTTTTTTTATAATTCCGGGTAATGAGCCTCGGAAAATTCAGTTTCACCAGAATGTTTATTCCGCTGAATCTTTTTATGCTGAGTATGACATGTCTTACACCGTTTAGGATCTTCTGCATATCCACGTTCAGCAAAATACTGCTGGGCAGCAACCGTGAAAGCAAACTCCTGTTTACACTCACAGCAAATTAAAATTTTCGGTTCAAAACCGTTGTCCATAAATCCCCCTCTCTCTTGATTCAAATACCTTCCTTGATATTTAAAACAAAAGTTTGGTTTTAAGACACTGTATTGATACAAGTGATGTAAGCTATTGTCAAATAAAAACAATAAAATAATTTAATAAGGATTACATGGGCAGGGATTACCACCCTTGAATATGAAATTGACCATATGGGTAAGGTCAGCAACGTTTAAACCATCAACACAGGTAAAATCTCCGGATTCATCAATAGGCAAAGGACCTGGTCCTGCTTTGAAAATATAATTAACCATACGGACAAGATCTGAGACTAAAACACTGCCATCAAAATTCGCATCACCTCTTTGTAGTACAGTTTTAGCTCCTGTATTTTTCATGTCGAAAACAGTTGAATCCAGACGGGAAGTAGCCATAAATGATAAATTTGATATATTTCCCAATGGCACTCCCTCAAATGGAGTGACAGGTATGTCTACTACTGTATCTTCTCCGGCTAATACTGCTACATCAAAATAGTCCATATCAATCCAGCCACTATCATCCCAGGCTGTAATACGATAGACATTATTGACAACCGATGGATTGGATACCTGATATTCAAATCCTCTGTTTCCCCCAGAATAGACAGCCGAATCGATTGTTATAACCTGTGTTTCAATATCGTAAGGAGGATTAGTTTCAGCAGAATAATTAAAGAAACCTCCATTTGAGAATTCAGCAACATTGACACCAACCATGACAACTCTCAGGTAGGACTCAAATTCATGTACCGTCATTTCTCCATCAAAATTAACAGGATCAAGAACCATTTTTTCAAATTCATGTATATTTTCTGCCGTTGATTTTATAATATAAACCGCCCACTCGCGGGAATCATCACCGTTAAAAGATAGCTCAAGGTTTTTTGGACTACCTGTAGGAATAAATTCAATATAACAAGTTCCATAACCAGCAGGATTCGTTGGTGATGTCAAAAGATTCACAGGGTATGATAAATGCGTTCGATCCATTTCAAGCATGGGATACATTGCTGCTTCAACGTGATGCAATCCATCATCTCTAATACCAGTACAATAATTCCATGAAGCAAATTCTGCAAAAGCAGAATCTAGTTCACAGCCATACCTCCCTGAAACCGAATCTTTTAAAGCATCAAAAACATTATCCGTAATTCCGCCCTCCCACATTGCAACCAATAATGTAGTATCAAATTTTTCTGCCAAATATAGGTTCCAAATAAAGCAGGAGTAGGCATGGTTTCCAATTGCCATGATTGATTTTTCAGGTGAATCAAAAAATTCATCAAGATATTGATAATTATCATCTACCTGATCATAAATTAAATCTTCCAGACAGGTGGCATCCGGTTCGATAATCCAGTTTTCCTCTGAAACATCATAGGCATATTGGCAGGCGTGATGAAATTCATGAGCACAAGTTACTTTTGCAGCTCCAGCCTGATCTCCTTCAGGATCATTATTAGGTACAAATCCAAGGAAATCATTGTTCAACACAATATAACTATATGAATCATTCCAGGACTCTCCCCCGGGACCTTCTGGAAATGTGTAACCATAAAACCCAGTCTCCAGAAAATATATATCGTACAAGGAATCACCACCCAATACTCCATCTGAGGGAGGCATCAGGTAGCCATAATTTATATGCCAATCATAGGAGGTATCACAGTAAGCAGATATTTTTTCAATATAGTCAGGTACACCACTGAAATCATCATCAACATCAGATACAACATTTGTTCCTGCTGTGTCATAATGAAGCTTGAAAAAGCCGCTTGCTGAAACATAAGAAAATTCAGCAGAGTCTCTAGCAAAAGACAAAGTAAAAATATCCTGTGTCTCTTTTGACAATTGTTCCCAGTCTCTCCTGATATCAAGTAATACAATCGAAGCACAATCAGTTCTTGTTTCATTTGTTGCAAGAGATGTAGATTTATATTTATCAGGTAGTTCTGTGAAATGCCTTATTGCTTTAATTTCCAGGAGAACTTTTTCGTCTAATGAAAGGACGCCATTTTGATAATCTGACTTTATTTCAGACAATGCATCACTAACATTTTCAGACAAACATGGTTGTGCTGTAAAAACAGATAATAAAAAAATTATAAGAAAGAAATACTTCATAATATATTTAACAATCTTTAAGAGAACTTGTGTCCAAAAACCTTTAGTTTAGCAATATTTTTTCTATCGACCTTTCTGAAGAAATCAATCGTGCTTCTCCATATTATTTTTCAAGCAAAAGAATTTTCATTCTATAACTAAAATATAATACATTTTACAAAATCGGCAGAAAAAAGATGTAATCAAATTATTTCACAAGAAACTTACAGCATCAAAGAAACAATCTTATACTTATAATTTATTGATTATCAATAAGTTGTCAAGAAGAAACTGTTTTCCGTCAGGTGGAAATATTGTTCGGTCCCGATTGATATTTGCCACCCACTTGGCTCAGAGTAAGCAAAATCTAACCTTATAATTTTCTTTCTCGAAGTATTGCCAATTGACAATCTTAAGCCAGCGCCGACTGAAAATAAAAAATCTCTGTATTTTAACGGCTCATCAGATTTCCAGGATCGTCCAGCATCAACAAATACTGCTGATCCAAGTTTTACTGATAATATTTCAAGGCCAGTGAAAAATCGCATCTCAGAATTTACAACCATCTGTCGATCTCCGGTTCTGAAATATTTATCATAACCTCTAATCCCGGTACTACCTCCAAGATTAAGGCTTTTATTATCTACTCCAGCACGCCAATCAGAATAATATGAACTATGAAATGCAAATGTAATGAAATCAAAACTCTTATTATAAAACAATAATGACATGTTAGATAATTTCCTGATATGAGATGAATTGTAGAACCAATGTTTTCTGTTATAAGCAATATAAATAATATTATTACCAGGAGAAATGCCATGCCATAGATTCAGGGATACAATATCATAAAGATAATCATTAAAATCAGGATTAAATGCCCGCCCTATTGCTAAAGAAAAAACCTGTCCAAAGGTAAAGTCTTCAATGTGACCCAATCCCTCGATCTGCCTAAATTTTTTAAAAGAAAGAAAAGATGCTTTTAACCCAAAATTGAACTGATGATAGGTTGAATCCTTAGAGATATTTGATTTGACTTTGATACTGTCCTGAGAATTATCTGTAAAGAATTTGGCTCCTGTCGAGTTGCTGTATCGATATGTATAACTACTAAAGTATTCCATTTTGTTCTTATAGGATCCACCTCGATAAGATGCTCCGAGATGAAAAGAATCACCCAAATACCCTATCTCTCCAATTTTTACAGTATCATCATATTTTTCATCAATTCTATCACTATAATTAAGATTCATGTAATAAGAGAATTTTTGATTTAGACTATAAAATGGCTTACTTAAATTCAGCCAATTTTCTTTGTTCTTAGGATTACTGGTATGGTAAACATCAAGAGAAAACGACTTACCCCAAAGTTTATTATCGATGAATCGAGCATTTTCATAATCATCATCAAATTCCCTGAAGAAATAACCGGCTGAAAGATATTGATTCCTGCCAAAAAGGTTTCTGTCGGTCAATGTAAGTTCAAATAAATTTTCGTTTCCCTCTCGTGAATAATTAGGACCAACTGCTAATGTCCATTCATCAATAGTCACTACTCTTACCAACAGATGACCATTTGGCAACGTGTCAGTTTCAATCCAGGCATCATATAATTGAAGATGGTTTCTTAAATTACGCTCTGTTTCTTCAACAAGTTCATTTGGATAATTATCCCCTTTTTTAAAAAGCAGTTCTCTCTGGATAACTTTTTCCCTGGTAACTACATGCAGTTTATTTGTCAGCTTGAAGATGAAATGTTTATAGCGGGGATTTCCTGTATCAAAGATATTCCGATTCTCAATAACGATACTATCAATAATCAGATTCTCTTCAATATTTGAAGATTGTTCTAAATCATAACTGCCATTATTAGTTTCAATTCCACCAACCTGAGCAGCTATTAAAAACAGAACAATTATGTATAATACAAAGTACTTAGTTGCCAATATTCATTAACTCCAATTCTCTCCAGAATAAACGAAAAACTGGATATTTACAACAAAAATTGGCATTTACGACTACTTAATTTTATGGTACAGCCTGCCGACAATATATTGAAGTCATTATTATTTATAAAAGGTTCAATTCTTAAAAAATATGATAGATAATAAATCAAAAAAGAAAATCGGCGACATTCTACTGGATAAAAATTATCTCACCCAGGATCAACTCGATCAAGGGTTGAATGAACAGGCTTTTTCAGGAAAACGACTTGGAGAGATTCTGGTCGATATGGAGTTTATAACCGAGGAACAGCTTCTTGCTACTGTCTCGGAGAGATTATCAATTCCCAAGTTGTCCTTAGCTTCTATGATTATTGATCCAAGCGTTATCCAGAAAATTCCGGTAGAGATTGCCCGAAGATATACCCTTATTCCCATATTCGAACTCGGTAAAACGCTTACAGTCGCTATGGCAGATCCCTTAAATGTTATTGCTTTAGACGAAATCAAATATCGTACAGGACTTACAATCAAAAGAGCAATTGCTACTGCTTCTGAAATAAAAACCGCTATTGATGAATTTTATTCTGTTGCAGATTCTTTTAATCAAATAATAGGTACTGAAAAAAAAGATGAATCTGTAAATAAGATAGAGAAAATTGATGAGATTGATCCTGCTACTGAAAGTTCTGTTACTAAACTTGTCGATTTGTTAATTTCCCAGGCAGTAAAAGATAAAGCCTCTGATATTCATATTGAACCGGATGAAAACCGATTAAGGATCAGGTATCGAATCGATGGTGTCATGCTTGAAGAAGCATCTCCCCCAAAAAAAATGCATGCCGAATTGGTATCAAGAATTAAAGTAGCTGCGAACCTTGATGTCTCTGAAAAACGTCTCCCTCAGGATGGTCGTTTTATGATTAATATTGAGGGTCTGGTTGTTGATCTCAGAGTATCAACCCTGCCAACTATTCATGGTGAAAAAATAGTTATCCGTATACTGGACCGTAGAAATCTTTTATTAAGTTTTAATGATTTGGGCTTCAGTAAAGAAGTCGAATCTTCCTGGACAAATATTATAAATAAACCGGAAGGATTGGTTTTAATAACCGGACCAACTTCAAGCGGCAAAACATCGACATTGTACGCTACCTTGCAGGATATTAATAGTATTGAAAAAAATATGATAACTGTTGAAGATCCGGTAGAATATTCGTTACCACTGATTATACAAATTCAAATTAATGAAAAAGCCGGCCTTACTTTCCCCTCTACCCTCAGAGCTATCCTCAGACAGAATCCTGATATTATTATGATTGGTGAAATTCGTGATACTGAAACTGCTCGCATGGCTATCCGTTCTTCATTGACAGGTCATCTTGTCTTCTCAACCCTTCATACCAACGATGCCCCTTCAACAATAATGCGTTTAATAGACATGGGTATTGAGAATTATCTTGTTGCTACATCTTTAAAAGGAGTTTTAGCACAGCGATTAGTAAGACTCAATTGCCCTGATTGTACTGAAGAATATACGCCATCAGAATCTCTCCTGAAAAGAGCTGGACTTCAACATCAGGTAGAACATTTCACTTTTAAGCATGGAGCAGGCTGTCAGAAATGCAAAAACTCCGGCTATAAAGGTTTGACTGGTATTTACGAATTTATCGAAGTAACGCCGGAGATATCTGAACTAATAATGCGTAACTCATCGGTGAATCAGATCCTGGAAGCAGCCCGCAGAAAGGGTTATAAGACACTTTTTGAAGCTGGACTTGAAAAATTAAAAACCGGTGCTATCTGTCTTGAGGAACTTCTAAAAGAAACTTCTAATATTGATGATCATGCAGTCATAGAAGACGATAATTTTATAGTGAGTCAGATAAATGCCAACGCAATTTAAATATGATGCAATTGAATCCGATGGTGTTAAACACAGCGGTACTATGACCGCTGAATCCAGTGAACAGGTTCTGGAATATCTGGATGAAAAAAAACTGATCCCTATAAATATAAAACAAGTTTCAGAAAACAATTCTTTTACTTTCCTGGGTTCATCCAAAAAAGGGCATTATGAACAATTGATAACCTTCACCAGTAATCTTGTTACTCTCTATAAAGCCGGTATCCCTTTATTGCGTGCACTTTCATTAATAAAAGTGGGAAGTAAAGGGAATTATTTCAACAAAGTAATAGAATCAATTCGCAATCAGGTCGAAGCCGGCCAAATGTTATCAACAGCAATGGCCCAATATAAAAATATCTTTTCTCAAGTTTACATCTCCTGTATTGCTGCCGGTGAAGAATCCGGTCAGATGGATAAAATCCTGGAACAGCTAAATGTTGTTCTTGAGGAAGAGATGGAACTTACAAGAGCTATTAAAAGTGGTATTAGATATCCAATCATAGTGGTTTCAACAATAGCTATTGCATTTTTGGTTATGATTACATTTGTAATGCCGCGATTTATCAGTTTTTTTGAAAGCTTTAATGCCGAATTGCCACTTCCCACAAGAATGATGATAGCTGTAAGTAATTTATTTACAAATTTCTGGCCACTAATTCTTATTACACTTGGTGGAATAATATTCACATTTATAAAGATAAATGCAAATCCAACAGGTAAATTATGGCTTGATACAATGTATTTAAAGGTCCCAATTTTGGGAAATTTAATAATAAAAGGAAATGTTGCAAGATTCTCAATGATGTTTCAAATCCTGTTTCAATCGGGTTTGCCAATTGTTAAATCTCTAGATCTTTTGGTGTTGTCAGTCAAAAATTCAGCAATTGCTCTTGAAATAGATAATATGGCAGAATTGCTTAGATCTGGTCGTGATACTGAAATAAATAAATCTCAATTCGAATTTTTCCCTGAGTTATCACTACAGATGATTACAATTGGGCTGGAATCAGGTTCTTTGCCTACCATGTTAAGAAGAATTTCAGAGCATTATTCAAAAGAGGTACATTATATCACCCGTCAATTAACAGCGATATTAGAACCGATTTTGACTCTGGGACTGGGCATTTTCATTTTAATTATGGCTCTCGCTATCTTTATGCCCATGTGGAGTTTAGTTAAAGTATTTAACTCTGGTTAAATATAAATATTTCGAGAAACAGGTCGATAAAATAGATAATATATTTAAATAATTGAATCAATAAACAAGGAGTAATCCGATGTTGAACCAAAAGGGTTTTACACTAATTGAACTGGTTATAATCATTGTCATTCTGGGAATTTTGGCTGCCGTAGCTATTCCTCAGTACAAAAATCTTTCAAGCGATGCAAAAGAAGCATCATGTCGCAGTTCTCTCGGTGGTTTGAAATCAGGCATCACCATATTTTATGCTAATGCTGCTGTATCTACCGGAACGGCTTCATGGCCATCTCTGGCAGAACTCAGAGGAACTGATGTAATGCTTCATGGTATTCCCAAAAACCCATATGCTTCTATTTCAGATTCAGCTGATGATATTTTCGATGGCAGTGCTTTAACTAAAGGTGACTCCATCACATCAAATGCCGGATGGGTTTACAAAGAATCTACCGGTGAAATTTGGCCATCTACATTTGTTAATAGTGAAAACAGATGGTAGGAAGTTTAGATTTATATTTGAATTTGAGATTGTACAAAAAAAATTCACAGAGTGGATTTACACTTATTGAATTAGTAATAATTATAGTAGTTTTAGGAATAATAGCATCAGTTGCGATTCCCAAATTTGCTGACATATCCGATAGTTCAAAAGTTACTGCTACAAAAAAGGAAATGTCTGCTCTTAAAAGAAGTATAATTGGCAATCCTGATATTATAGCAGGCGGCCAACTTATTGACCGGGGATTTGAAGGGGATGTCGGTTTTGTACCATCACTATTAGCGGATCTGGTTGTCAAACCTGATTCGGTAGCTGTCTACAACAAGCTTACGCGGTTGGGTTGGAATGGTTCATATATGGACAGTTCGGAAGGATTGTATTTAAAGGATGCCTGGGATGTAAATTATGTATATCAACCTTTAAGTAGAAATATTCTTTCTGTGGGTGGGGATGATACTATAATGGTTAATTTTTAATACGGTACACATCATGTCTTTTGCTGGTTTGTTAAAAAGAAAAAAGACAGAAGATGCTAAGAAGGATAAAATAAATCCTTCAGGCTCTTCTAACTTAACGGAATCAATAATATCACCCGGTAAGAATTTGTTCAATGGTCGATGTTTGGCTTTTTCAATTAATCAATCATCGATCCAAATGGCTGCGGTTCGTCATTTTTTTGGCAGCCGTAGAATCATCGATATTCGTAAATCATATATACCGTCCATGGATTCAGATGTAAATTCAAGAAGAAATTTTATTGGTCGGGAAATCTCAGATTTTCTTGATGAACATGCAACCCGTAAAACAAAAGTAATAATTTCATTATCAGGAAATGAAACTTCATTTCGTACATTTTTAATACCTCTTCTAAAGAAAAAAGAATTGGCATCTGCAATTCAATTTGAAGTAAAAAAACAGATTCCATTTCCAGTCGAAGATTGCATTTATGATTATCAGTCAGTTTACAGGATCGCAGATGATAAAAGGATCAAGCTGAAAATAGCGCTTCATGCTGCTACCAAAAAACATATTAATACAAATTTATCTTATTTCAATGACCATGATATTAGCGTTTCCAGTATTGTCCATAGCCATAGTACAGTTGGGCAACTCCTGAAACATCTGCCAAACTTTGATAATAATACATCCTACACCCTGCTTAATATTGGAAAAAATACTTCCGAAATATCATTTTACAGAGGTTCCTCTCTGGAATTTTTCCATGTTTCAAATAATGGGACATCAATGCTCGGACAAATATCAAGTAGTACCCAGATGGAATACCTGGCAGAAACGCTTGCCTCTGAAATTAATACATCCCTTGATTTTTATTCAGGACAATACAACTCAAACAGTTATTCTAAAATATTGGTTCATGGAGATCTTACCTACAGCAATGAAATAATCGATTTGCTCATTAGCAAAGTTGGAACAGAATTTGAACGGTTTCCAGTTGAAAAATTATCATTTTTACAGAAGCAGGGATTCCCTGATATGGAGATTGCTAGTGTTTGCCTTCCTGTTTTGGCTGCTGCTTCTTGTGATGTAAAGATAATCAATCTATTACCGGTAGAATTTAAAACAGCCAGAAAAGTAAAAAATCTCGATCAAGCTGGCCGCCTGGCCTTATCTGTTCTGGTAATATTGTTTGCCGGCAGTTGGTGGACTTTGAATGATAATATCCGTACTAATAAAGAAACAACACAAAGTCTATATAAGCAGGTTGAGGATTTTCGGGGATCGGAAGCATACCATACTTATAACATACTCAAAAGTAAAATTGCAACTACCCAGACATATTTAAATAAGACACAACAGAATCCCAGTTTTTTGTCATTGAATTTAAAAGAGCTTTCTCTCCTAACCAAAGATGGGATTCATTTGACAAGATTAAATTACGAAAATAAGAATTCCGGAGAAAATTTATTAATACAGGGTAAAGCCATTTCTTCTACTGTCCCTCCGGAAGTTCTTCTTGCTGAGTATATTGAAAATCTTAATGCCAGTCCTTTCTTTACAAATGTCATCCTTGCGAGGCATGCAAAACATGAACTTAAAGACGGTTTTGAAATAGAATTCTCCCTGAGTCTGAGAGGTATAATTTGAAAAAACGTCAATTAATATATTGGGGCTCAGGTTTTGCAATTCTATTTGTATGGTTTTACATCGTCTTTACTCCATATCTGAAGGATAAGAAATTAGCTGAAGCAGATGCTATTCAAGCTCAAATTCAGTTGGATGATTTTAACAGGATTATGGTAGAAATCCCTATTTTCTTTGAACAATCCAATAATTTATCTGAAACCAAATCTGATATTAAATCAAAGCTGTATGCCAAAGATGATATACTAAAATTATTTGATCAGATGGAAATGTTATCGCTTTCTCAGAAATTGGAAGTTACTGAAATAAAACCATCTGTATCAGAATTATTGAAATTGAATAGTGCTATTACCAGTTCTGATGATCCTCTTTTCCTAAATATCGGGATGACTCTCGAAGGTAACTACAAAGGCTTAGGCCTTTTTATAAAAGAGATAGAGAGTATGCCTTTTTTTCGCGGAATAAATAAATGTCAAATAACACAAACTGAAGAAGATAATGACAGGCTTCGTCTGGTCATTGGGTTTAAAGCTCTTCTGGGAGATCTTGGTTAACAGGTATGAACGAAAAACTAAGAAAAAAAATCGTATTTATTGCCCTCGGCTTAGCCATCACCTGGGGCTATTATAATATTACGAAGAAAAATATCGGTAATGATATTGCTTCCGGGGATACACAGGAACAGATACTAACCGGATCCAGTACAACCACGATTCCGGAAAAACTAATTGATGTTGAAGCCTATCAGAAATTAGACTGGGGTAGTAATCCCTTTCTGGGATCTGACAAAATCACTCGCAAAACAATTAGTCATCAGATTTACTGGCTGTTATCTGGAATTGTATATAGTGAGAACAACCCTATGGCTATTATCAATAAAAAATCCCTTTTTGTCGGAGATAATATTGATGATGCAAAGGTGGTTAACATCAGCAGGAAAGATGTTACGATAGATTATAAAGGTAAAAAATTAACTTTGACGGTTTCCAAAGGATAACGCTATGAGACGGTTTAAATGGTCAGTAATGACTTTTACAATATTGATGCTTCTCTTTACTTTAAATGTTACAAGCAATCCTATTGATCCTGGTAAAAAATTAACTCTTGATCTGGAAGATGTCTCCCTGACTACGGTATTGAATATGATTGCCAAACAGCACAGTCTCAACCTTGTCGTCTCTGGTGATATTACCGGACAAGTATCTCTTAATCTTGAGGATGTGGATATCAACACTGCCTTGGAGACTATCTTAGGACCTATGGGATATAATTTCTTTATCAAGGATGATGTCATTGTCATTAAGCCATATGAAAACTTTGCCTCAGGAGAACTTGAATCAAGATCAGTAACTCTTAAATACCTTGATCCGGCAACTGTCGTAACTGCTTTAGAACCAATAAAATCATCCAAGGGAAAAGTAGTTGTTATAGAAAAAGATACTAAATCACAATCCGGTAATTACAAAGCCAATCGGGTTTTATTGGTAGATTTCCCCCACGTTGTAAATGAAATGATTGACTTGATAAATAAAATCGATCTGCCTGAACGAGTTATTTCAATTGAAGCAAAAATAATAGAAACACAAATTGACAGCAAATCTGAACTTGGATTTACATGGCCTACTTCTCTTTCAGCAAAGTTGGGACAATCGACTTCAGGCACATCAGAAGAGGGTTCTTCCGGTTCTATCGGATCTGGTACTTTCGATCCCAATAATCAGAATTGGACCTGGTCAACTATGACAGTTGGTCAGATGGGATTGGTACTTAACATGCTGGAACAGAATGGAAACAGCAAACTGCTATCCGATCCGCGAATATCTACTCTTGAGAATCATGAAGCAGTAATTAAGATTGAGACTATTATTCCAATAGCAACCGTCAGTCGTTTTACTGAAGGATCAGCCACTTCTGATATTGTTACTTTTCAGGATCAGGAGGTTGGTATTTCATTGACTGTAACCCCGCGTATCAATGAAGATGGTCGTATTACCTTAACGGTCTTTCCCAAAGTTGAAGATATAATCGGTTACACCGGTCCTATTGACAGTCAGAAACCGATAACCACTTCCCGATCAATACAGACAACAATCACTGTAAATGACGGTGAAACTGTTGTTCTTGGCGGACTGCTCAAAGAAGATATAATTGAGAATGAATACAAAGTTCCGTTTTTAGGTCATATTCCAATATTGGGAAAGATTTTATTTACAACCAAAAAAGAAGAGAAAACAACCAAGGATCTGATTATTCTGATTACGCCAACTATAATGACATATTAGGATTTAGTTAACATCCATTTTTTTGATTGGCTCAACCAGAGTTGAATTGTTAAAATGATTAATCCAAGATCTAATAATAGAGATTGTTGAGTAGATCCTCCTGATGATTTAGATGCCTTAAAACAACCACAGTCAATATCCAACCCTCTAATAACTGCCGACGTTAATGCTATTATAAAGACGACCATCATAATATTTATCCATACAACTGATCCCCGGTAATAAATCCCAAGTATTAAACATACACCGCATATCAATTCCAGCCAGGGTAATATTATCGCCAAAAGATTTATTGTACTTCCCGGTATCATATGATAATACCAAATTGATTTAGCAAAATCTGCCGGTTCGATAATTTTATAAACCGATGCCCATATAAATGTAATTCCGACGACTAATCTAAAAAGCATTGTCAGATAATCATTGTCAATTATTCGCCGCAATCCTGCCTCCTCTCAAATTCAAGCCCAAAATTATCCCACTCCCTTGAACCTCCAAAAAATATCGAGACATTGGTATATCCAAATGCCTGAAGATTTCTGGCCATATGCAAAGAGAGATCACACTCATCACCAGAACAAAATGTGATAATCTGTTGATCTTTGGCAACAAAACCTAATCCTGAATCAATGTATTGTTCAAGGTTTTCATCAGGCAGATAATCGAAGGGAATATTGATTGCTCCCGGAATAGTTCCACATTCAAACTCTTCAAATTCACGACAATCTAAGAATAGAGCATTACCACTGTTGAATTCCAGCTCTGCTAAATCCAGTGCAATAAAAGCGGGATCACCTTCTTCTGCATTGGGAGGAATAACAGGTTCATTACCACTGGAAATTTCACGATATTTTCCAATTAAATCAATTCCATTTGGTGAAATAGCGTTAACTATAAAACCCAAAATTACTGAAATAATTAGTAAAACAATTAATTGTCGAATAATCATAAATGCTTATCTCATTATTTATACGTTATACTAACAAATCAGTAAAACGATTTAAAAGTTCAATAAATGTTCAGATCAATCCTGAAGTTTAATATTCAGAGTAACTATGTCAACCTCAATTTTGAATACAAAAACGGGATTCAAATAATTGAATCCCGTTATTTTTTAGTAGTTCAACGCTTAATCGTCAGGAACTATTGAGATATCTCTCAAATCAAGCAGAATTTAAATTTCTTCAGGAACCTATCTGAAAGCTCCTGTTTATCCGCGACGACACCAGCATATAACGTCCTCTGAGAATTTTACCCACGACATTGGAAAATTTTGAAGGCTGAAGCATCTGTAAACTATATGGATGCCAACAGTCTTTTTCTCCGAGGTTCGCGAACTTCTTTTCTTCTAACCTCTTCGGCATAGCACGCTCCCTATCTTTTTCGGTCCCCCTCGACCGCAAAAAATGAATGTTATTTACGTTTTAAATAGCGGTGAGGCTATAGGGATTGTCCTTAGAGAGATATCACCTCCTTACAAGGTATTCCTGGCGCAAACTACCAAAAAAAGGTACTTACGCTCACTGTAGGGTTTAAATATACCAAACCCCTCAATAATAAGTCTTTTGACATACACCTATGTAACGAGAATTCTATGTAACTTTTTAATAGCTCTATGTTTATAAATATGAACTACCTGTTGAGTGACACCCAATACCTTAGCAATTTCCCTTTCGGTCTTCCCTTTCAGCACATACTTGATTACTTGCTTTTGTCTTTTTGAAAGAGTATGACCAATGTGCCATTTTAATTTTGATCGGATTTTATCAACATTTTTGCGGGTATAGACAAGTTTTTTATCACTGTAATATGGGGACTGTTCATTTGCGAAGGACTCAAGAAACAGCTTATCAACTAAGATTTCAGCGTATTTGAATTCTTCAGAGCCCATATTAAATTCCCTAAAAATCAATATTACTATTGGATCGCAACCTGTTTAATTCTGCTATTGTTATTTTATACTGGTTAGCGGTTTCAGCTCTTATCTCGGCTATTGCAACCTTTTTTTCATAATCAGACAAATCGGACGGTAATGATCTATATTTCTTTTTATAAGAGGATAAAATTTGTTCATGCTTACTTGGCGTGGATTTTTTAACAGGCGGCTTCTTTGCTTTCTTGACCTGTGCTAACTTTGTCTCTGATGATTTTAATTTGTTTTGTAATTCGCTAATTTCATTCCCTAATGAATCAATGTAGGTAGAAAATGAATCTGATGAATTTTTATATGCAAAATCTATAGTAGATATTGAATCATGATATTCAGATTCTTTTTGTGAGATAAGAGATTTTAATGAATCATTATCTAATTCAACTCGGCTGAGCTGGCTTTCGGATTCGTGTTTCCCTTGAGAATAAGCACTATTTATTTGATCATTTTTTCTAACAATTTTCACATAACTTAAGCCAACCAGGAATACCAGTAGAAATAGGGCAAGAAGCAGTTTCTTTATCATAATATCTCCATTTACCTGTACAATATTCCCAGTAATAGTCCAAGTCAAGTTTGAACTTTTCAGAAGCGCCTCAAAAGTGATATTAGGTACAATAATATATTGGGGAGTATAGCGTTAGAGATAACGCCTCAACTATTTCTTTATACGGAGTGTCAGAAACACCCAGGGGCGAATCATTGACCACCAACCGATGAATGGTTTGATTTTTGAATAATCTTTTTGGTTCTCAGGATAGACCATCGACACGGGAACTTCGATAACCCTATACTTATTTTTGATTGCTTTGTAATGGAGATAATATTCCATCTCGTATCTACCCAGCCATTCCTGATCGATATTAATATCCAGATCATCCAAAATCGAAAGTCGATAAGCTCTGAATCCGCAGGTAATATCGGTACCTTTGAAACCTAAAATTATATTGATAAAAAAAGTAAATAGCTTAATCGCCAGATGTCTGAACTTAGGTAAATTGGGACTTTCGCCTCCATCCAGATAGCGAGAACCCTGAACATAATCGGCCTGATCCCATTTTAGAGGTTCAACCAAGCGTGGTATTTCTTCAGGCAGCATCTTGCCATTGCCAGCCATTATGACAATTGTATCAAAGCCATTCTCTCTGCAATAACCTATAGCAGTCCGAATCCCTACCCCTACCCCCAGATTCTCCTGATGTTTTATAACTGTGTAACCGAGATTTGAAAGAAATTTGGTTGTATCGTCTGTGGAACCATCGTCGACAAATAGTAACTCATACTCTCTATGAGATGGAAATCGAGTAATAAGCTTTTGAAGTTTTTCACCTTCGTTGTAAGTAAGGACAACAACAAGAACTTTGAGATTTGGTTTATCATTTGTCATGATTTACAGATAACTACCCCATCAATCAACTCATACTCCCCCCCACACCCACAGGCACACACGCCTTGCGTGTTCTTTGTATCTTCCAGCCTAAATTCCAATTTTTCAGAACACTTACAAATATAGCCTTGTTGTATGGCGGGGTTGCCATACCAGATAGTAAAGTCAGGAACATCTTTTGTAACAACAGCACCTGCTCCAATGAAGGCATAACGTCCGATAGTATGGCCAGCAACTATCACAGCTCCAGCTCCAATAGTAGCTCCCTGTCTGATCAGAGTTTTATCTAATTCCTGATGATAGACTTTGCTTCTTGGTTTGATGTCATTGGTAAAAACAGCATTGGGACCTATAAAGACATCATCTTCTACTGTTACCCCATCCCAAAGGGAAACCCCATTCTTAATCGTTACGTTGTTCCCAACCGTAACATTACTCTCAATAAAACAGTGATCACAGACATTGCAGTTATTACCCAGCACAACACCTTTTTGAACATTGCAGAAGGCCCATATCCGGCTTTTATCACCAATCTGGTTTGATTCTACAATAGCAGTATCATGTACAAAAAAATTCTTTGATCCCATTTTATTTGATCTCAATCAACTTGCCATTGGCGCGTATAGATTTATTGGCCGCTTCAAGAATTCTTACAACTCTTAATCCGGCGTGGCCATCGGTTCTTGGATTTCTGTTTTCATTAATGGCATTATAAAATTCGTTTGTCACTTTTTTTAATGCTTCAGTAAGATCGACTTTGGGAGAAACCATATCACCGGTACGGTATTGGATTAATACATTATAGATTTGATCCTTATCCTCAGCAATCTCTACCCCGTTATCATAGACTTTTATTTTTTCGTGCGGTTCCATGTCATCATAAATGACCATCTTTTTAGAACCTGATAGTAATGTTTTTCGTACTTTCACTGGAGCCAGCCAATTGACATGAATATGTCCCAGCAGATTGTTGTCATAATAAGTAGATATATAGGCTATGTTTTCTACACCGGAATCAATATGAGAAACTCCGGTAGCGGCAATAGCACGAGGTGATCTATCTAAAAGATAATCCATAATTGAAACATCATGAGGAGCCAAATCCCAGATAACATTGACATCATGTTGAAACAATCCAAGATTGACTCTTACTGAATCGAAATAGTATAGCTCGCCAAGATCGCCGTTATCAATATACTTTTTCATAGTTTCGACAGCACCGGTATAGAGAAAAGTATGATCGACCATGATTTTAAGATTTTTCTGTTCTGCTAATTCGATCATTTTTTCTGCTTGTTCTACAGTAGCAGTAAATGGCTTTTCAACAAAGAGATGCTTGCCATTAGCGAGAACATCCATACCCAATGGAAAGTGAGTTGAAACCGGAGTTACTACTGCTACGGCATCAATCTCAGGAGATTTAATAATTTCATTGGCATCAGTGGTGAAAAGCTTAATAGCCGGAAATTGTTTCCTGATTGATTCAAGCCGTTCCTTGCGGAAATCACAAACAGCAGTAACATTAACATCATCCAGGGCGGCAAAATTCCTGACCAGATTTGGTCCCCAGTATCCTATACCTATTATACCTATATTCATAAATTCTCTCTATTTTTACAGTACATCAATATACAACAAAATCACCATCTTTTTTGAACAATATTAAAAACATATTATATCTACCGGTCTGTATTCCGGAAGATGGCGACAAGTCATTTTTATCCAAATCATCGTCAGGGTTAATATAATATGAAATTGTAGAATCCGAAGCATATTTTACAGGATATCTGATCCGGGGATCACCCCGATGAACAAATCTTTCAATAGATACAAATCTTACTCCCGGGATATAGACTGAGTCAGTATTATTAAAATTCCCCCATAAATTTATATAATTATTGGGTTCATTAAAATCATCATTTATTGAAACAGAAATATCGATATAACCATTTCTATTTAATTCCTGTTTTAAAAAATGATCCTGTACCGGAATGATGGCATACTGTCGATATTCTTCGATCCCCACAGGAATAAAATCAGAATAATACTTATAAGTAGGCTTGGGATAAAACATAGATAGAAGTGGCTCTTTTCCCCCAACCAATTTAATCTCTACATCACCTACTTTTACATTAAAACTATTTTTTCTATTTCGACCTGAATTAAGATCAATAACTATATCCCACGAATCGCCATTTTCATATTTTGACAATTCAGAAGTATAAATTCTTGTTCCTACTTTAGTTTTAGTTGTATCAATTTGGGTTTTAAACTCAGCCCAATCATCTCTGGAAAGAGTGTTAGATGACATCAACAAAGCAATCACAATGGCACTGCCAAACAACTGTAAGTTTCTTCCAATTGGGTAATTCTCATACCTAACTAATTTCGTCAGGAGCAAGAGTCCAAAAAAGAGTAAAGCGAATTTTATAACTATCATAACAGTAACTATAGTTTGACTCAAAATAGTATTAGTTAAATCTGAAAACCAAGTCACATTTAATGATATTGAAATAACTAAAATTATTATTGATAATAAAATCAGACTTTTGGATTTCAATGCACTATTCACAAAACTATTCCATATCAGGGCGATCATGTATGATCCCGCCAATAAAACCATCGGCATTGCATTAAAATTATATCGTGAAATAGAATGAAAAACTAAGTGGATAACAGTGTAATAACCAATTATAAAAAGCAGCCAGGCAGCGAGTTTGAAATCCAATCGCATTAGAAGCAATAATCCCATTAAACCCAAAATCACAAGCACAAGATGATGCCTCTCGTTAATTTCATAGGGAATTATGAATTCCTTTTTAAAATCATTGAATGGCCTACGCCAAAGCCGATCAAATTTTTTAATTATCAGCCCGCCATATCCGATCGGATCGTCAATAATATCCCCGGCAACAGATCTGGTCCAGAAATTTCTTTCAACCATATCCAAATCATAACCTTCAAATATTATTGAGGTCGATTGGCGAAGATTGGATCCGGAATAATTGGGATCTCTTATTGCTATTTGTCCAAAATGAATTGAGGTGATAGTCAGCCAGATCGCAGTGATAATTCCAAAGGGAGCAATATACCAGAGGATGCGACTAAATATAATTTTGTGCTGCCATTGTGATCTTACATAGAAATAAAAACCACATAATAATGGAACGACTAACAGCGTTGCAGTAGGCTTGTTCAGTAGTAATATCCCCGTAACTACGCCTGCTAAAATCAAATATTTTCGTTTATAATTTTCTGATGCACGAATAAATAAATAGATAGCCAGGAGAATTAAAAAACTTGTCGATGTCTCCAATAACAACATTGATGATGACAAAATAAAAGGGAAATAGATCGCATACATCAATCCTGCAACAAGAGCTGGTGCTCGTCCGACTAACCTTATACCAATAAGCATGATTAATAAATTACTAAGTAAATCGAGAATCAGACCAAATACCCTGACAACAGTAAAATCATTATCCGGAGCAATCATAAATATTGCAGCAAGAACAGCCGGATACAACGGACCACTAAAATAAATTTCTTCTTTGGCTTCAGATAATGTATGCGGTTTATATGACAGCCAGTTGATTTTCTCACCCTGTATTTTTTTATCAAAAAGCTGTTTGAATTGTTTCCTGTCTGTAAACTCATCAGAGGGTTCACTTTCTTCAGATGGGTATATATATGAAAGTAAACCAACTCCCCCGGCAACATATTTACGGGCATCCCACATGACCGGCAATACTTCTCCAAAGACTAAAAAGCCGAGTCTCATTACTAATGAAATAATGAGAATCCACATTACCCATCTGTTAAAAGGACGACTGAGCATGAATTAGATCTCAGTAATAAGATTGATTATCAATTTTCTTCAGCTTCTCTCTCGGAGGTTTCTTCCTCTGAGGCTTCTTCTTCGAGTTTCTTAAGTGAAAGATGTTCCTTTTTGAGATAGTAAAAACCCATCAGAGTGACAACAATATACTGGGTTGCATGAAGTACAATGGCAAAGGAGAGCGCTTCGGCGTAAGCAATATCATAATATTTCAATGCCAGAACAGCACCAGCATGGTATACACCCACAAATCCCGGTGATGAAGGTACCAATATTGAAATTGAGACAAAAACCAATACTACATAAAGGGCATCAATAGGAAGATCAAGATCAAAAGCGTAAACAATAAATATGTTTGAAAAACCCATAAGAATCCAAATCATAATTGTCTGGATCCCAACAGAAATCACACTTTTTATATTTGTTAAAAACTTAAGCCCTTCAGAAAATTTAATAATGATACTTTCAATTGATTCCTTAACCGAGACAGGAAGAAAAAAGAGATACTTGGTAAGTAAATGTCCGGTTTGTGCAGGCTTCAGTGCAAGAACAATTATCAAAGATATTCCAACCAGAGCAATTCCAATAGCAATATTTATTCCACTCAACATTTTAGGATCTACAGGGAGATCAGAAAAAGAAAGAACGGCTCCAAAAATAATAAGCAATGCCACCAGATCGAATACCATTCTCTCTACAAAGATAGTTGCCAGAGATGCTGATTTTGTAATTTTTGTTTTCCCCGATGCCAATGAATAAGCTCTGACAAATTCACCCAGTCTGAGTGGAAGAACATTGTTGGCCATGAACCCAACACAAGTTGATGCAAGAAGTTTTGAAAATGGGATATAAGTAATCGGGGCAACCATAGCTCGCCAGCGATAGGCTCTTTGATACATAGTTACAAATATTAGAATAACATTAGGTATCAGCCACCAATAATTCGCCCCCTTAAGAGCTCCCCATAATTCTACAAAGTTGATATTTCTAAACAGAATCCAAAGCAAAAGAACAGAGACCGCTACTCCAATAAACAAATAGAGACGCTTTTTTGCTTCAAGTGTCATTTTTACTTTTCCACCATACTCAAAATAATTTTTTCAAATTTTCTGGCAGCCTTATCCCAACTGAAATTTGCTGCCCATTCCAGTGCTCCTTTTTGAAGCTTCTTCTGCAATGGTTGATCAGTCAGTATTTGCATTAACTGTTCACTTAGCTGATTGATATTCCCATGTTCAAATAAAAATCCGGTTTCACCATTTTTAACAGAATCTTTTAGTCCGGGGACATTAGCAGCAATTACCGGAGTTCCAACCGAATTGGATTCAATATTGGTTAAGCCCCAGCCTTCTTTCAATGATGGCAGCACAGCGACATGTGCTTTTCTCATGCGGGTTACCTTGTCCTCACTTGTCACAAACCCAGGGAATTCCACATCGTCTGTCAGTTTCAGTTCATTTACTAATGCCTTTAATTGATCGAGATAATCTCCACTTCCGACAATCATCAGTTGAGATTGAGGAATTCTCTCTTTTACAATCTTAAAAGCACGTATAAGATCCTGAATAGATTTATATTTTTTTATGCGCCCCAAATATAAAATAGTCGGTTTTTCATAACGAGGTACGGAAGAATCATATTTATAAAGTTCACTATCAATACCGCAATGTACTACAGAAATATCTTTTCTGGGGATTCCCCTCTCAACCAGATCATCAGCAGTAGATTCCGAAATGACATTAAAAGGATATCCATTATAAAACGAAACCAGGGGTCTTTCAGCTAGGTAGATATACGTACCCAATACAAAATTTATTTCCTGAAAAACTGTTGTCGCAAAAAGATGAGGGACAACTACCAGAGTTTTAAGATGAAGATATAATGGTGTATAAAAAGGAATCTTATTAATATCTTCAATCAGTATATCAAACTTATTTTCTCTAACAATTTTTCTCAAATGAAAAGGAGCAATAATATTAAAATTATAACGATTCCCTCGTCTGATAATTTTGATTCCTTCGACAGTCTCTTCTGGAAGACAATTCTGGAATCCAGAACAAAACAGGGTAACCTCATGTCCATAAGTATGAAGCCTTCTCAGAAGTTCTTCAAGGTGTACCTCTGCCCCGCCACCATAGGGATTTATTAAGTCATTCCAATTAAGGGCAAGAATCTTCATGACTGATCACCACTGTCATCTGGTTTTATTTTGTATCCAGCTTCAAACTGTTTTAACATTTCCTTTACTTCATTATCATGAGGATTATAATTCAGCCATTCCTTAAATAGCCAATGTATATTATCAACATCACGTTGTGAATAGAATAATCGCATCATCTCATCAAATATAGGTTTATGAGAATGGTTTTGTGAAAACAATTCTCTAATAAGCATTTCTGCAGTTGAAACTTCGCCTTTTGCACGATATGCTCTTACCAGCAGTATTTGTTGATGAAGATGATCACCGGCTACAGAATTTTCTACCAACAGTTTTAACTCATCAATTTTACCCTGCTGTTCATAAAGAGTCGCCAGAAAATCAACCGGATCACCTGCGTGTGGAATTTTATCAATTGCTTTTCTTATTAACTTTTCTGCTCTTTCAAAATCACCGGCTTTTCTTAATGTATCTGCGACCATAAGAAAAGCATTGCCATAATTTCGTGTCAATCGTGAGGTAGTTTCATCTTTATAGACAGCCGGATCATTTATTCCTCTGGTTTTAAACCTGTTTGGATTAATAAAGAAATCAAAACTTTCATCCACATCCACTACCATAGTTTTTTTTGCTTCAGTGATAACCCAAACCATGCCATTCATCGTCAACATCTGATCCAAAGGCTGACCCTTGTATTGGCGAGCCCCGGAGCCAACTGTCACAGAAAAACAAACCGGACGCTTTCCATAATAACTTTCAATAACGGCATCACTGACAATATCCTGTATCCGATGCCTGGTGCCATCCGGAGTTCGAAAGGGGCGAAGTTTATCAACGTCGGCATCAGTCCAACCTAAATCGAGTCCCATTACCGTCCGAATTTGCTTTATATACCAATCAGTATTTGCTAATGAGAGATTTATTACTGTTACATCTAGTCTGATCCCATAGGCCTCCTGTAGACACCACAATGGGAATGTATCGTTATCTCCATGAGTAAGGAGTATCCCATTTTGAGGAGTCGATTCCAAAAGATTCCAGCCATAATCATAGGGGATGAGATTATCAGAACGATCACACACATGATAATTCTTGGCAAGTGTAAAAACAGGAAGTAAAAATAGTACTGTTAATGAAGCTAAAATTATTTTCTTTGGACCATCTGTGAATGTTGAAACACCCTTTCTTATTGTCTGAATTAAAACAGCTAATCCCAAACCGATAGACAAACCAAAAATTATATACGCTGGCGTGAAGAAATAATCCCGATCGCGAACTTCCATATAATCTGCACCGGTAACCGGATGTTGCCGCATGCCATCAGCAAAATTCATATACAGGATCAATCCTACAGAAGAGAAAATAAGAAACAAAATAAATGGCAAACCTATCTTTGGTTTTTTTCTGGCAATCTCCCACATTCCAAAAACACCTAACAAAACAAAAAATACAACACTGGGACCTTTTATACCAAACTGTTCCTTGAAGAAATGCCAAAATCCCATTCGACGACTATCACCAAACTGATTCTCCCACTCTGCCCGACGCTTGAACATCCTCTCTACCATTCCCTGAGAACCATATTGTTTTCTCTCCAGAAAGTTAATAGTGGCATTAAGCGATGCAGAAGGATTGTTTTCATTTATATTTGGTTGTTGAGCTGACCGAATTGGAATGAACAAATGAACAGAAAAACCGGCGGCGGCACAGAGTAAAATAATAAGTGCCGGTTTCCAATCGGGGACTTTTTTGATTAATCCCAATAGTATAACTATCACACCTGAAAAAATAATACCATACATGAATTCTTTCAGGCCTATAACTATTGTTGCAATGCCAACTAAAGCAATTAGAATTGACCAGTTAATATGTTGTCTTATAAAAGCTAATAGTGCTACAAGAGAAATTGCAGAGACAATAAGAAATGGATGGTAACCCTTGAATATATTTAACAGGAATATCATCACTGACATCACCACTATAAATATTGCCGGGATTAGATTTAATGTCCCAGAATCATTCTTATGTCGCTCTTTGAAATATCTTGCTATCAAAAACAAAGCAAACAGATTTAATAAAATTACAAACCCGATGCCAATATATTCAACGGTTGACATCCCACCCAGTGATGCTACTTCAATATTATTTTTATTTTTTAAAGCTTTGTATGCTGATTCAAAAACAGGTAAGGCCGCTAATAAAAAAGCCCCGCTAATAATTAAATGAAGTCTTGGAATTTGCTCGTATGAAAAAATGTAGAAAAAATAAAAGATCGCTACAATTACTACCGGAACATAATATGGGATCTCTCCTGGTCTTGATGAAAGAGCATAAATATAATAGAGTTCCATCCCCAAAAATAGAGCAATCGCAAACCAGGTACTTTGGGGAGCTGATTTTTTTAATACAAAAAACAGACCGGCTATAAGTATCGCTATAAAGACTGTCATGTGAACCCCGATACCCATAAATCCCACGAATACAATTATAGCCATCAATTTCCCTGCAAATTGTGTTTCCCTATGCTGGTAATATATCAATGACATCCAGAGTAACATCATAGTCATCATCATAGCCATACCGTAAACTTCAGCCTCTACCGAGTTATTCCAATTAGTAAAACTAAAAGCAGCAAAAAATGCTCCACTGGCACCACCGGCATAGATTAATAATTTTGTATAAATAGAATTATCAGCATCAAACCATGATCTGAGTATACGAACAATTATCAAATAACCAAACAATGCTGTAAAAGAAGAACATACTGCCGAAAACATATTGACTCTTACTGAAATATCTGACCAAAAGGGAAGAATCGAAAACAATCTGCCCCATAAAATATAGAGAGGAGTTCCGGGAGGATGCGGGATACCAAGAATATGTGAGGTGGCAATAAATTCACCACAATCCCAAAATGACAAAGTGGGTGCTTTAGTAAGAAAATAAATAATGATTACAAAAAGCCAGACAGCCCCCCCTACAATGGCATTTGTCGTATCAAAGTTTTTCTTTAAGCCGTCAATCATCACTAATCATTATACCAATTAGAGGTAACAGAGTCTCCATCCAAAAAGCTAAGTTATTGAACACCAAAGAGGTTGAATATAATCATTTTTGGCGATCTGTCCAGTTAAAAGTCTGTTTTTCGTTGTGTGAGAATTAATCAAAAATGGAAAGATTCTGTTACCCTTTGCTATGTCAGCTTGGTAGCAAATCCGCTTTTGGTGCGTTGCTTTTCGGTATTGTTGATTGAAACCACAGCGTTTTCAATTTTGGCACTGTATATGGCAGAACCAATAAATTGATAATGGTTCTGCCCTACGGGAGCTTTTCAAGTGACAGATGAGGACAGGCATTGCCTGTAGTACTGCCGCCCACTCAATAATATCTTATGTTTCCCTTTGTGATTTTAGCTGTTTATTTATAAAAGTATCAAGGACACCATTGACAAATTTGGATGATTCTTCGGTTGAATATTTTTTTGCCAATTCAATGGCCTCGTTAAGAACAACTTTAACAGGAACATCAGGGAATTCTGCCAGTTCAATAATTGCAATTCTAAGAATTACTTTATCAATAGTTGCTATCCTGTTTATTTCCCAATTAACAATCAGAGCGCTGATTTTCTCATCAGCAAAAGGAATGTTTTGCATTACTGCTCTAAACAATTTTCGTACAAAAAGAAGATTATTCTCAGTAAGATTCTTATTCTCAAGGAGTTTTTTTAAACTCTCTTCAGGAGAATCTTCCATGCATTCACTGGCATACAATGCCTGGAGAACCATCTCTCTTGCCTTGCGACGGGGAGATTCTGACATAATTATTCCATCGCCTTGTACAGGTTCACTAATTCAATTGCGGCCTCGGCAGCATTCCATCCTTTATTTCCAGCTTTGGTTCCTGATCGTTCGATAGCCTGTTCAAGTGTATCAGCAGTAACAATGCCATAAATAACAGGCAAACCTAAATCAAGAGCGAGTTTGGCAATACCTTTGGTGGTTTCACTGGCAATATAATCAAAATGAGGAGTATCTCCTCTGATGACCGCTCCAAGACAAATGACAGCATCATAGTTGCCGGACTTTGCCATTTTGGAGGCAATATAGGGAACTTCAAAGGCACCCGGACAATAAGCAACACTGATTTTATCTTCCAAGGCGCCGTGACGCACTAAACAATCAACGGCCCCTTCGAGAAGTTTGTCAGTCAGAAAGTTATTAAACCTGCTTACAACCAGTCCAAATTTATATCCTTTGGCCTGAAGTTTTCCTTCGAATTTCTTATAACTCATTTTATGCTCCGACCTTTTTTATGTGGAGTATATGTCCCATTTTATCTCTTTTTGTTTCCATATATTTACGATTGTATTTTGTCGGCTCCATTTCAAGCGATACCCTCTCGGTAATTTCCAGTCCATATCCTTTTAGACCGATTACCTTTTTGGGATTATTGGTAAGCAGCCTGATTGATGTCAAGCCTAAGTCTGACAGGATTTGAGCACCGATGCCATAATCACGAAGATCAGGTTTAAACCCAAGCTCTTCGTTAGCTTCAACGGTATCGCGGCCATTTTCCTGAAGTTTGTAGGCTTTAATTTTATTAGCCAGACCGATCCCACGTCCTTCCTGCATCATATACAATACAACTCCGGCTCCTTCTCTTTCGACCTGACTCATAGCTGAATGCAGCTGATTACCGCAATCACATCGGCTGGAACCAAAAATGTCGCCGGTAACACAACTGGAATGGACGCGTACGAGAACATCTTTTTCTCCTGATACGACACCTCTTGTCAAAGCTATGTGGAAATGTTCATCAACATCGGTGCTATACAGATGAAGTTTAAAATCTCCATAATGTGTAGGTAGATTGACTGTTTCTATCTTAGTAACCAATTTTTCATTTTTGTGACGATAGGCAATAAGATCACGAACAGTAATAAATTTCAGGTTATATTCTTTGGCTAATTCATGCAGACGAGGTACTCTGGCCATAGAACCGTCATCATCCATAATCTCACAAAGCATTCCTACCGGATTAAGACCGGCTAACCGGGCTAAATCGACAGAGGTTTCGGTATGACCGGCTCTTTTAAGCACGCCGCCATAAACTGACTGGATCGGGAAAACATGACCGGGTCGGCCCAGGTCTTCCGGTTTGGTATCATTACCAGCCAGGGCTTTTATTGTTACCGAACGATCTGCTGCGGATATACCTGTGGTTGTTCCCATCACAGCATCGACTGAGACCGTAAATCGAGTTCCCTGCAAAGCAGTGTTGTTATCAACCATCGGGTGCAATTGGAGTTTTTTCATTCTGTCTTCAGGCATGCAGACGCAAATGAGACCTCGACCGTGCTTGGCAAAAAAGTTGACCATTTCCGGTGTAACTTTATCAGCAGCCATTATGAGATCGCCTTCATTTTCACGATCTTCATCATCAGAGACAATAATGCATTTGCCTGCCTTTATGTCTTCGATGGCTTCCTCTACGGTGTTGAATGATCTTTCAGACATAACTACCATCCACTTTCAAAGAGTTTATCTTTGGTTAAAATATTATTATTCTTTTTCTGATTTATATTAAGTACGTATTTCCCAATCATATCAAATTCAATATTTATTGGATCACCTTTTTTCCAATTACTAACGGTACTGTTTTTAACAGAATGAGGAATGAGATTTACAGAGAGTGATCCTGAGCTGTTTTCATTAATTGTCAGGGAAATACCATTGAGGGCTATTGAACCCTTTTCTATTACATATTTATCAAATGACGTATCGTAATTGATAGTAATTTGAAGCGAATCACCTACCGTATTAAGAGAGCCTATGACACCGAGGCAATCGATATGGCCTGACACAAAATGCCCGCCTAATCTAGATCCGACTTTCAAAGCTCTCTCCAGATTCAGGCGTGAACCTTTGCTGTAAGATTTCAAGATTGTCCTGGCTTCGGTTTCCTGTGATGCTTCAACAGAAAATTTGCTTGAGGATAAATTGACAACCGTTAAACAGGCACCATCACATGAGACCGAATCTCCAAGCTTCAATTCATCAGAGATTATTTTTGATTCAATTGTGAGAATGCGATAGTTGTTACGTGATTTTAATTCGCTAACAAAACCGACATCTTCAATCAATCCCGTAAACATTATGCCTTACTCCAATTGGGGTAGCCAATAAACAGACAATCTTTGCCATTAAGTATAAATTCTGATTCTTTGAATGTAATTGAATTACTAACTTTCCTGATATCCAGATCATTGATACTATTTATGCCCGAACCAATTATTTTTGGTGCAAGAACTGCAATATATTTATCAACAAGTTTTGCTTTCATAAACGAAGTTGCTACTTCGCTTCCTCCTTCAACGAGAATATGTCTTATCCCAAATTCATTTGCTTTTGTTATTAAATCTTTTATATCCAGTTCTTTTTTTCTGTTCTTCTTGATACTCCAATATGTAAGATTAGAAGTTTTGTTACTTTTTAAATATTTTTCAATATTCTCAACAGATGAAGCCAGAATCGTTTTATAGTCTGAATTCTTTTGTATTAGTTTGCAATTTCTTGGAAATTTAAGTGATTTGGTAAGGATAATACGATATGGATTCGACCCTTTTATACGGCGAACTGTTAGTGAAGGATTATCTTTTTTTACTGTCCCCATACCAACAATAACGGCATCAGCTTCGGCTCTTAATTCATGAGCAAATTTCAAAGAGTCAGGTGATGAAATCCATTTGGAATCACCGCTTGATGTTGCAATCCTGCCATCGATTGATTGGGCTTCTTTTAAAACAATAAAAGGTCTTTTATTAGTATTAAAATGAAAATAGGATTCGTTTAATTTTATTGCTTCTTTTTTTAATACGCCTACTTCGATATCAATGCCAGATCTTTTGAGAATTCTGATTCCTTTCCCTTTTACACGGGGATCAGTATCTCGTGTAGCAATAACAACTCTTTTGATACCTGATTTCAGAATAGCATCGGTACAGGGGCCTGTCCGTCCGATATGACAGCAGGGTTCCAGGGTGACATAGAGAGCTGCACCTTTTATAGAAGTTTTAGCCTTTTTTATAGCATCAATTTCAGCATGGTCTCCCCCTGCTTTATGATGATAACCCTTTGAAATGATTTTATTATTTTTGACTATTACTGCCCCAACCATTGGATTTGGTGCAGTTTTAAATTTACCCTTCTCAGCAAGTTGAAGAGCAATTTTCATAATCTCTATGTCGGCCTGTCTGGCCATAAAAAAATCCCCAAAGTAATACTCCGGGGGGCACATAGTGCCTTCTATTTGAATATGAAATTATTTCCATATACAAATAACAAAAGCACACGACCATCTTCTACCATCCGGACTGTACCGTCGGCACCTGAGTTTCACAGGTTCAACCGGAAAATTAATTCCGGGTCGCGGGCTTTAACCGCCGGTCGAGGAATTTCGCCTCACCCCGAAGATCGTTTATTTGCTGTTCAATATAAATCTATTATTTAAAAAGGCAATAGGAAAATGACTTACCCGGCAGACAATCCTTCTACCATTTCGCGGACATCTTTCAGGTGGAATGGTTTGGACATTACTGTAACAATTCCATTTTTGGCGGTTTCATCCGAATTTAGCTGAGTTCCCCATCCTGTAATCATTATTATTGGAATATTAGGATATTTTTTATGGATTTTTTCTGACATTTCCAGTCCGGTCATTCCCGGCATACCAAGGTCAGTTATAATTATATCATACGATTTATTCTCAACTTCATCAAGAGCAGTAAAGGCATCGGGGCAATCTACTATCTTATGGCCAGCCAGTTCGAGGGTATCTTTAAGGACTTCCCTGACGTCATCATCATCATCTACAACAAGAATATTCTTTGATGAATTTTCTGATTCTTTTGTTATGATTTTTGAGGTATCAATATAATCATCAGATTTTTCAAATTTGAGTATAAATTCAGTTCCGGATTCAGGTGTTGATTCCAAATCCACTTTCCCATTCAGACGGCTGACTATCCCCTGCACAACCGATAAACCCAATCCTGCAGCTCTTTCCGTTTTGGTGGAATAGAAAGGATAAAAAACTTTTGTGTGCAGTTCACTTGGAATACCAGGTCCATTGTCCTTCATTGAAAAGATGATTTTATTATCATCATCATAAATTTTGATTTCAATAGTGCTGTTAATATGAGAATGTTCAACCGCATTTTTGAGAAGTTCTTCAATAACCGTTATCAGATCATCAGTATTGGCATTAATTATTGCTTCATCCAAATCAAACTGTGTAATTATTTCAACATTCTTTTCAGTAGCTGCATTATGCCATTTACTATTGTTGCTGTTGATGTGGTTTGAAACAACTTTGCATAAATCAATGGTTTCCAAATCACGGTGTTTGGTACTACTGGAAAATTCCTGTATTCTTTTAACAGTAAAAGCACCCTCTAAAACAAGCTTCTCAATCTTATCAAGTTCTGATGAGTATTGCTGGTCTTTTGTTTTGAGCTTTATCAATTGAAGACGGCCAACTATTCCACCAAATATATTGTTAAATTCATGGGCCAATCCAGAAGTCATATCGGCAAGCGCTGCTATTGTCTCTATATTGGCAAGTCGTTCTGACGACTCTTCCAAAAGCATATTTGCTTTTTTCAATCTTTTAACAAGAAGCGAATTGCGTAGTACGGTTTGACTGAAGACTGTAAATATGGAGAGAAGCTCACGATCATTTTCTGATAAAGTTTCATCTTCCTGAATACAAACAACAAGCATAATTTGTAAAGTATCATCAGGAGAAATTTCCAGTGCCACGGCTTCGTTGAAATTATTTTCTTTTATATTCTCAATATTTCTACAACGATATTTTACAGTATCCTCAGGAAGATCAGATTTAAATAACGGGGTAATATAAGATTTAAGAGAATCCTCTAATTCATCAGGTGGTTTTTCAGTATTAAAATATTCATTTAGAGTAAGATTGTTATTGGGTTTTTTTCTGGAGAAGACATAGATTGCTTTACCTGTTAACAATTCACTAATCTGGGTTACTAATTTTGATATAAGTTGATTAATACTCATTTCTCCGATAGGTACTTCAAAAATTGGCAGCAGCGTAGACAGCCTGTTGGAATAGTTTTCAAATACCATTAATTTGTCGGCCATATTAAGTGCTGATGAAATCACCTTGCAAGCCAGATCAAGAAGATTATTTGTGTCCAGATCAATTTTCCTGGGCTTCTCAAACCAGTACGATACAAAGATCAGACGGAGACGGCCATCAAGATAATATGGATATTGGTATGAAGCTGCAAAACTGTTAGAGATTCCAAACTCATCTTTGATTTTGTCCATATTTTTTTTGGGATTCAGAATTGACATTTCTGGAAGGGCAAAAACCGATGAAGGATCGGCATCCTCCCAAAACTTTTCAAGCATATCGAGATTATTAATTGGAACATGATACCCATACTGGTACGAGACAGGTATTAGATTTTTGTTCCCTTCTTTTGAATAAAAAACACCAATAAAATCTGCGTTTAGTATTTTTGAAATCATCTGTGAAGAAGTATCAACCTGAGAAATTATACTTTCTAACTTTAATCCCATTTGTGAATGGTTATATTTCTGGATCATTTTGCTTGAAGCGAAATTATTCATGGCTCCTATTCCTGATTAATACTATAATTGTCTATCAAGGTTGTTTGGCTCGTATAATCCTAAAAGAGATCTACAGTCTCTTTTTCTCTCGATAATTCTGCTCCATTTTCCATTCCCTGAGTCCTGCTGAATTCTTTATTTATATCCAACATTTCATAACCTATTGAATTCATAGTTAGTGAAATTGATAATCCTTTGGCTAAAGAAGATACAAACATAATATCATCATCAGTATAGTGAAACCTGGTTCCATTTCTTCTATCAGCAAGGGTAATGATAGCTTTGACATCCTCCCCTGACAATATGGGGACCAGAAGAGCAGTTCGTAAATCTGTGGAATATAATTGTCCGGCTTCAGCCATTGAAATTTTGCAATTGGGATCATCCTGATTGATTAGCTTTGTTTCACCAGTCTCTTTAATTTTTTCAATCGTTGGCATTAACGATAAAATCATATAACCGTCTTCAGGTATCAAATCACTATCCTGATGCACGACACTCATTGCATTCGAATTTAGAAAGGTACCTTCTTCATCAAAAGAAGCAATTCTAACCATAGAGGTTCTGAGTTCTTTCATGATAATGCGAACTGTTTTTTCATATACTTGCTGTATGGTTCCTTTTGATGAAATATTTTCAAGGAAATTAGTAGTTATTGCAAATCGACGAGTTAACTTTTCTTCGTTAAACTTGCTAATTTCTCCAGCAATATATTGACTGAAAACTTTACTTATTTCTGTCATTAAATATTGATCGCGTAAGGAAACATCTCTGACATCAGATATCCCAATATTTAACAAACCTACTTCATTATCAAGAGCGCAACTGAGAAGGGTTCCCATATTACTCTCTTCCAAATATGTCTTCATAATTACAGATTTATTTGATATTTTTTTAGAAATAATTTGAATGTGTGCTTCACTCCTATTTACAACACCAATATTTCGTACAATACCCTGATCAAGCCCCTTCTCACACAAAATTGTCCCATTGCTGCCTATGGTAAAACGGTGGATATCTTTATTTGAGTACATGATAATTAAAGAGGCATAATCAATTTCCATGATCTCTTTCAGGTATTGAACGACTCTGGTCAAATTGTCTCTTATCCCTGTATTGTAATTAATCATGTTTCTAACGTTATCAATTTGAATACTCAATGACTGGTAATAGTCCAGGGCAATTTTATCTTTGCGGTTTTCGATAGCTTTTCCGACTATATCAGCAGCAAGTTTTAGTACAATCTGATCATCTCCATAAGTAAATGAACTATTAATCCAGAGAAGATACAAACCTACTAATTTGTCTTCTACCCAAACAGGAAGTATTAATTCAGGTCGTGCAGTATCTTCGGGAAATTCCACAAATATATTATTACCCAAATGATCTATTTGATTTGATTTCTTTCTACAGGAACTAATGAAATCCATATCAAATTTATATTGACTCATTTGATCAATCACAGATTTATCTCCGGAAACAAGAATCAACCGATTCTTACTCGTGGAATAAATGAAGACTGCTCCCTGGGAAGCATCAAAATGTTCAATGATATGATCCAGTGATTTTTGAAATATATAATCGGGACGATTCTCCAAAGCTATCAACTGTTCCAAATCCTTAAGCAAGCTTAGATGCCGGAAATGCGTTTTATTATATTTTCTTAATGATTGATTCAAGGGAAGCCAATTAGTAATTCCATTTGCAAGTAATACTATTCCTGTTATACTCAGAATCCAATATGTAAGATTGTAAAATAAATCTACTGAGAGAAATGGGATTGATACAAAAAGACCCTGATTAAAAGCCAGACGCGAAACAGCAGATATGGCCAGTACTACCAATCCAGATGATATATATTTATAGGTCTCACTATTCTCTTCAAAAATATGTTTTCTTGATTTTGCCGTAAGTACTAATGCCGACATAAAAAATAATGAAACAAGCAGATCTATTAAATAGCCATCCATCTGACCTCCAAATACAAAATTATGTTTATTAATATATTTATCGGCATTTTTCTCCCCTTTTGACAGTCCCGATCAGACTGTAAAGATGATAGCTTCCAAGTATGAGATATGAAATCCAAAATGGCAAAGCCATACATGGCGTATCACTTTACATAACACGCATATCACATTACACAACACCATCTTGCAATGAATGTTATTTGATTTACTTGGATTATTACTTGATTATCTAATAACAAAAATTATAGGGGTCAGATTACAATGTTGAATGATTTGTTAAATGGAAAAGAGACTGGGGTTCATGACCCGGCCAAAATTTTTAAAATGTATTTTGGATACTTTTTGAAGAACCTCAACCCCATATTTGCTAACTAACCTCTGCCCTGCCTGATCTACAATTTTGGATGCGCCCCTGGGAATTTTAGTTTGATAAAGTTCTGATAATTTATCAATCTCTCTTATAAAAGCAGCCCGTGCAATTATAGATGCTGCCGCTACCTGGATTATTTCTTCGCCTCTGAATCGCTGCTGCAAATCAATTTCACATCTTTTTTTTAAAAGAGCATTCTCAATCAATTCCGGCTTTCCGAACTGATCCACAATAATCTTATCAGCTTCATTTTCAATTAGAACACCAGTGATAGCTTCAGCGTGTCCTTCTGCCAGGAGTTTATTCAGATTTTTGATCTTTTTGTATCGCTGATTATATGTTTCAGGATCAATTACGATTACACAATGAGGAAATGAATATCTGATTCTTTCATCAATATCAAGAAGCTTGTTTTCAGAGATTTTCTTTCCATCTCTGACCCCCATATCTGCCAGCTTGTCTCTATCATTTTCAGAAGCTATAAAAGCCCCAATCACAAGGGGACCAAAGAAGTCCCCCTTGCCTGATTCATCTACACCAATAACCCGAAGATTTTGATTCATAATTTAATTGGAACGTTCCAGATAAACACCTGTTCGGGTATCTACTTTTACCATGTCCCCTTCTTTGATAAATGGAGGAACTTTGACTTCCAGCCCTGTTTGCAATTTAGCTGGCTTGGTAATATTTGATACGGTGTCACCTCTGGCAACTGGTTCAGTGGAAACTACTTCAAGAATTACCGATGATGGCAAATCAACCGATAACGCTTCTCCATCCAGAAAGAGAACTTTGTACTCGGTATTTTCAATAAGATACCACTTTGCATCGCCAAGTTTATCAACTGGTATGGCGACCTGGTCAAAAGTGGTAGAATCCATAAATTCATATTCACCGGTATTTTCATACAAATACTGCATCTTGCGATCTTCCATATCCGGTGTTTTGAAAGAATCATTTGATCCAAATACTTTTTCAACAACACCGCCGGTTTTAATATGCTTCAATTTGGTGCGAATATTTGCTTTTCCACGACCCATTTTGAAGTGCTGATATTCAACTACATAATACGGTTGATCATCAACAATAATCCTTAAGCCTTTTCTAAAATCAGAACATGAAAACATATAATCCTCCTGAAATATTCGGCTCAAATATAATAAAATATTTTCAATTCTAAAGGTATTTTTTCATGAATTATGATATTGATGCAATCTGGGTCATTTTGATATGATTTAAGCTCACATCTGACATATTAAATGGCATAATAACACTAAATGTAGTCCCTATATCCAGTTCAGATTCAACTTCTATTCTACCTGAATGCATATTAATAATCTTTCCTGCCAAAGGTAGTCCCAGACCATTACCGGAGGGGCGTGAAGAATAAAATGGTGTAAAGATCTTATTCAGGTTTTCCCGGCTAATCCCACAACCAAAATCCTGAATCTTCAATGTCAACTCTGATTCCGATAATTCAATTGATATTTTAATTTGACCAATCTCAGTGCTATATGAGTTGAATGAATTTTCAATAATATTTGTAAGAGCTTGCTTAAACAATAAACTGTCAATTTCAATTGTTACAACTGGTTCTTGAGGAACAATAATGGAAATATTTTCATAATCATCACGGACATTAAAACTTTCCACAACATCGTTTATAAGCTCATTAAGAATATGAGTCTCATAGTTTAACTGAAGTGGTTTTGAGAATTGCAGGAATCTTTCTACAAGATCCTGGGCCTCACATGTTTCATTTATTAAAGCACCAATACTATCATCATAAAATCCTTTTTTCTCCGATCTCTTTCTCAATAAATTCAAATATCCTGAAATTGCTCCCATAGAGTTTCTCAACTGATGAGCCAATCCGCCAGTCATTTCTCCCAGGGTGGCCAGTCTGTTGTTTATTTCAAGTTCATTCCTGAGAAGAGTTATCTCTGACAGATCATTCATCAATACCGCTATGCCTATAGAATCTTTATTTGCATCAGTGATAATAGAAGTTGTAATACCAAGAGTGAGTTTGTTATTTTCATTAATTATAAATTCAATCTCCTGATAACCCTGATTATTTTTATCAATAAGAGCATCACTTATAATATTATAAATACTATTGACTGATGGAAAAATATGACTAAAAGGTTTACCAATATTATCTTCATGATTGATGCCTAATATCAATTGTGCGGCATTATTTATCGTTTTAACTATTCCGTTATTATCAACCGTCATTATTCCAGATTTGATAGATGCCAGCAGATAATCGTTAAATTGTTCCAGTGAATTCGCTTTATGAGTAATTTCTTTGTTTAGTTTTAATAACTGATTTTCCTTCTCCCGAAGTTCACTAATAACTGAGCGATATTCTGAAACAATTGCTTCAGCATCATCAGAAGCCAATTTCATTTCACGTCCGGCTTGTTTAGCCTCTTTTTTAATTTTCCTGAACGGACTAAAAATAGAACGTGAGAGCAGCAAATATATTATAGCCATAATTATGACTGCAATAATTCCTGTATATATTATTTGTTTCTGACTGTCGTCATAGAAAGCAAGTTCCGTACTATCTTTTGATAGAATAAGAAAATATCGCCCGCTTTTAGTTGTGATCGATTTTATATAAAAATATTCTGTCCCTTTACCCCTTGTGACAGTTTGGAAATCAGTTGTAAAAAACTTCTCAGCCAAATCCGGGATTTGATATGCAGGCAGCTTACCTGCAATAGATGCAAACCACAATCTTTTTGATTCAATTGATGTGTTTTCCGGTTGGGTTGGGAAGAGTAATACTGATCCAAGCTGGTAATCATTTATAAATTCTTTTTCCTGCTCCCCGGAAAGAACAGTTATGTTAATATCTTCAATTATCCTGCCTATCGCCAGAGCCGCATTATTAAAGTGGTCAGTTAATTCAACATGCTTTGCTTCTTTAGCCCTGAAGATGAAATAATTGGAAGTAAGATTAATAAATAAAAGTATAAATATGATGGCTAATAAGCCAAGATGAACTTTAGATTCAAATTGATTGCCTTTTGTTATATTAAACATAAGAGACTGAAAAGTATCAGATTAATAACTTAAATTGCCAAACCGACAACATAACCAAGATAAAAATCAATAATGTTATCTCCGTAAATTATTGCCAGAAAAGCAGCGATTGCCAAAAAAGGACCGAATGGTATTACTCTCTCTTTCCGAAATTTTTCAGAAATAAACAGTATTATTATTGAGATAAATAATCCAATTACAGCAGAAGATAAAAATATCAGCAGCACTTTCTGCCAACCCACGAAAGCACCAAGCATTCCGGCCATTTTTATATCACCCCCGCCCATCGATTCTTTTTTGAATAACCAATCCCCTAATAGAGCAACAAAATACAATGACCCTCCCCCAGCAAGCAAACCAATCAGAGAATCCACAATTCCAATACCTTCCGGCAACAGTGATGCTGCTAAACCCAGGACCATCCCGGGAAGAGTGATGCTATCAGGAATAATTTGATGATCATAATCTATAAAAATAATAACCAGCAACATCGAGGAGAGAATTGAGAATATTAAAAAATTGAAAGAGAAATCAAATGTTAGATAGAAATACAGATAAAATATAGCGTTGCTTACCTCAACCAAAGGATATCTAAATGATATTGTCTTATTGCAAAAAGCACATTTGGCTAACAAAAAGATATAACTTATGAGAGGAATATTGTGATACCATTTTAGTTGAATACCACACTCAGGACAGGCTGAACGGCTTGATTTCAACATCGTTCCAAGAGGAAGGCGATATATCACTACATTTAAAAAAGAGCCTATAACCAGCCCAAACAAACAGGTCCATAATATTAATAAATTTTCCATATATAATGTATCGGAAGAAAACGATTTAGCTCAACTCACCAAGTGCATTCATCAGAAGGGCACAGACTGCCGGACCGGCGGTCTCAGTTCTTAAAATCCGCTCCCCCAGAGTCACCTGTTGAAATCCGGTTTCCAGAGCCAGTAATACCTCGGTATTGGAAAACCCGGATTCAGAACCAACAATCAGACAGGCTCTTCGATAATCTCTATCAAATTCAAAATTATGGAATAAAATCCCTTTTTCTCCGGGGTGAAAAATAAGATTCAAACAATCAGGATCCGTTTCTTTCATAAAATCCATGAATTTCAATGGAGCTGTAATATCCGGTCGATATGAACGCCGACACTGTTTGGTAGCTGCAAGAGCTACTTTTTCCAGGCGAGATATTCTGGATTTTATCCGTTTATCATTATCCATTTTTACTATTGATTTTTCGGTGAGTAAAGGGACAAATCTTTTTACCCCAAGTTCTGTACCTTTTTCAACCACAGAATCAAATTTATAATTGGTAGATAATCCTGCGGCCAATGTCAGACGTATATTTGGCTCTCCAAAATTGCGAATTCTATTATGAATAGAAATTTCTGTCTTTTTGGAATATTGTCCGGTACTGATTTCTCCTCGACAGGCATTCCCTAATCCATCAATAACAATTACTGGCTCTCCTTTACCCAATCGTAAAACTTTTCGGGCATGATGACTCTCTTTGTCAGGCAGAATTATCTTGTTATTATCATAATTTTCAGGCGGGGCATAAAATAGGGGTGGCTGCATTACCTTATCTTTTTATAACTAAAGTTCGCCATTCGTTATCAGGATATACTGTAATATCAGAGATATTGTTTCTCTTTAGAGCGGCATTGATTTCTTCCAAATCCTGCTGTAACAGACCTGAGAGCATCAGAACACCATCATCGATAGTTAATTCGACAAGCCTGTCAATCATTCCCAGAATAGTGCTTTTTATAATATTGGCACAAACAAAATCATAGGGTTGATCTTCAGAACATTTTTCAATAGAACCAAACATGACATCATAAGGGGTAGTTACATTATTGTATTTTAAGTTTTCTTTGCAATTATCAACAGCGACAACATCATAATCAATAGCTTTGAAATATGATGCTCCCATTTGATCGGCTAAAATAGAAAGAACACCCGATCCACAACCCATGTCCAAAAATTTATTACCACTTTCAAAATGTTCTAATATCAGCTTCAAACATGAACGGGTAGTTTCGTGCTTGCCAGTACCAAAAGCCATTTTAGGTTCAATAACAATATCATACTTACAGGAATCTGTATTTTCTATCCAGGGAGGTCTAACAATTATTTGATCCTCAATAATTAGCGGCTGGACATTCTTTTTATACTCTTCTTCCCAGGCAATTTTCCTGATATAGCGTTTGGAAATCTCAGGTAAATCTATGTCATTTAAATCTGAGAATTTCTTAAGATAGTCACTAAGTATATTGAGTTTTATATCATGATCATCAGGCTGCAGATAAATAATAACAGTGGTATATGGAGTATCTTCTTCATCCTCCAGAACTATTCCATTGCAAATATTTTCTGTTACAAAATCACAAAAGATATCCAATTGCTCATTTGGAATATCAATTTTAACTTCTAAAAAATTAACTTGAGAAGTGTTATCTGTTTTATCATTCATTGATTCAATCCTGACCGGCGATTATCAATTTTTAGTTTTATGTCAAACCCCCAACGTTTCTCTTAATTTTGAAAAGAATGATTTATTACCTTTGGGTGGTTTAAAAGATTCTGAAAGAGATAATTTTTCGAGCAGGTTTTTATCATCTGAGCTTAACTTAGTCGGGACCCAGATCATAATCTGAACAAGATGATCACCCTGACCATTATGATGTAGTCTGGGAATACCTTTTCCTCTCAGCTTAAACACTTTTCCAGGTTGAGTACCTGCAGGTATTTTAACTTTAGTATCGCCTTGTATAGTAGATACTGTAATAGTGCCACCCATTGCTGCCATAGTAAATGAGACAGGGATTTCAGAAACTACATTATCTCCATGTCTGGTAAAATATTCATGTTCTTCCTCTTCAAATACGGCAACCAAATCACCTGCCTCACCATTGTTGGGAGCGGCGTTTCCCATACTTTCGACAGTCATATAATTCCCACTTGAGACACCTGCCGGGACTTTAATTTTAACTGTACTCGTACCTCTGATACGCCCTTCACCATTACAGCTTTTGCAGGGGTCGGCAATAATTTCACCGGCACCGCGACACATATCACAAGTAGTAACCTGTTGGACAGTTCCTAAAAAAGTTTTTGAGATTTTACGAACCTGTCCTCCCCCTTTACACTGGGGGCAGGTTTTCCGACTGGAACCAGCAGCAACACCACTTCCATTACAGGGATCGCATTTGACCAAGCGCTTTACTTTTACTGATTTTTCAACACCAGTAGCTACCTCTTCAAGAGAGAGCTGAATCCTGACTCTGAGATCTTCGCCTCGATAACGACGTCTTCGATTACCACCCATTCCTCCACCCATGCCAAACAGGTCATCGAAAATCGAACCGCCGCCGCCACCTGCACCGCCACCGCCAAAGTCACGCATGAAAGCTCTGAGGGCATCACCGATATCAAAGCCGGCTTCACCACCAAATCCGCCAAAACCAGCTCCCTGTCCCAAACCGGCATGACCGAATTGATCGAAGCTCTGGCGTTTCTGAGGATCTCGTAAAACTTCATACGCTTCGGTAGCTTCTTTGAAACTATCCTCGGCTGATTTGTCACCCGGATTTCGATCAGGATGGAACTTCAGAGCCAGCTTACGATAGGCCGACTTGACATCTTCCTCAGAAGAACCACGATCAATCCCGAGAACTTCATAGTAGTCACGTTTTGACATAATTAATTATTCTTTTTTCTCATCATCAACAACTTCAAACTCAGCATCAACAGCACCACCATCATCAGGTTTTTCTTCTTCTGTTCCTTCCGGTGCTTGTTCCTGCGGGCCAGCTTCTCCATCCGGTTGTGCACCTTCGGCTGCTTGTTGTTCCTGAGTAGCTTTGTACATCTCTTCAGCCAACTTATGCGAGGCAGTCATCAAAGCTTCTTTGGCACTGGTGATAGTTTCCAGTGAATCTCCGGCGATAGCATCGGTAAGAGCTTTTGATGCTTCCTCGATATTCTTTTTATCTTCATCAGATATTTTTTCGCCATGTTCTTTAAGAGTCTTTTCCGTCTGATAAATTAACTGATCAGATTCATTGCGAGCTTTTATTAAATCAGCTTTTTGTTTATCTTCATCAGCAAATTTTTCACCATCATTCACCATCTTATCGACTTCTTCATCAGAAAGTGCGGAAGAAACTTCTATCTTTATAGATTGTTCTTTGCCGGTGGCTTTGTCCTTGGCACTAACATGGACAATACCATTGGCATCAATATCAAAAGTAACTTCAATCTGAGGCAGGCCTCTTGGAGCCGGTGGGATACCTACCAGATCAAATTTCCCAAGAGTTCTGTTGTCGATAGCCATCTGACGTTCACCCTGAAGGACATGAATCGACACTGCCGGCTGGTTGTCAGATGCCGTTGAGAATATTTCAGCTTTACGTGTGGGGATAGTCGTATTGCGTTCAATCAAACGTGTCAAGACTCCACCAAGAGTTTCAATGCCAAGCGAAAGAGGGGTTACATCGAGCAGAACAATATCTTTATCGTCCATGTCGCCACCCATAATACCGGCCTGGATTGCCGCTCCGGCAGCCACTACTTCATCAGGATTGACACCTTTGTGTGGATCTTTGCCGAACATCTCTTTGACCATCTCAATTATTTTTGGCATTCTGGTCATACCACCAACCATAACAACTTCATCGATTTCACCAAACGACAACTTGGCATCGGCTAATGCTGACTGACATGGCTTGACAGTACGCTGAACCAAATTATCAGTCAACTGCTCAAATTTTGCCCGGCTTAATGTAAGATCAAGATGTTTGGGACCTGATTGATCGGCAGTTACAAAAGGAAGATTAATGTTGGTCTGCATTGTTGATGAAAGTTCAATCTTGGCTTTCTCGGCGGCCTCTTTTAAACGCTGCAAAGCCATCCTATCTTTACGAAGATCAATACCCTGAGATTTCTTAAATTCTTCAGCCATCCAGTCAATAATTGCCTGATCAAAATCATCACCACCCAGGTGGGTATCACCATTGGTTGATTCCACCTGAAAGACTCCATCAGCAATAGTCAGGATAGAGACATCAAAAGTTCCACCACCCAAATCAAATACTGCTATTTTCTGAGAGGCATCTTTTTGCAGTCCATAAGCAAGTGAAGCAGCAGTTGGTTCATTGATAATTCGAAGAACTTCCAGTCCGGCAATCTTTCCGGCATCTTTGGTCGCCTGACGCTGTGAATCATTAAAATAGGCCGGTACGGTTATAACAGCCTGAGTTACTTCTGAACCGAGATAGTTTTCTGCCGCTTTTTTGAGGTATCTCAAAACCATTGCAGAAATTTCCGGAGGTGTATATTGCTTGCCACCGGCTTTGACTTCAACAACTCCTTTATCATTGGCAACTACTTCGTAAGGTACGATTTTTTCTTCACTGGATACTTCGGAGTGCATTCTCCCCATAAATCTTTTTATCGAAAAAATAGTGTTTTCCGGATTAGTAACTGCCTGTCGTCTGGCGGCAGCTCCAACCAATCGTTCTCCGTCTTTGGTAAAAGCTACAACCGACGGTGTTGTGCGGGCTCCTTCCTGATTAGGAATTACTACCGGTTCCTGTCCTTCCAACACTGACACGCATGAATTAGTTGTTCCTAAGTCAATACCTATGATTTTACCCATTGCTAAGCTCCTTTATTATTACAAAAAATATTTCAAATTTATTCTTCAGATTTTTCATTGTTTTCTTCTTTTATCTCACCTGTACTCACCCCCACTTTGGAATGCCTGAGTACTCTCTTGTCATGAAAATAACCTTTGCTGATTTCCAAAGCTACAATACCTTCATCATATTTTTTTGAAGGAAGCTGCATTACTGCTTCATGAAAGTTTGGGTCAAATGTTTTCCCCAATGCATTGATTGATTTAATATTATGCTTTTTCAGCAATCCGGTCATCTGTGAAAAAATAAGATTGGTGCCCTCGCGAAATGATTCCGGATTGGCATTATCATCGCTGTTTAATGCCCGTTCAAAATTATCAATAATATCAAGCAGTCCAATCAGAATTCTATCCCCAGCCGAACGGATCAATTCATCATAATTGCGGGCCATCCGCTTTTTATAATTATCAAATTCAGCTGCCGATCGAAGAAGCTTGTCTTCTAACTCAGCCACCCGAATCTTGAGCTGCTCTTCTTCAGTAAGCTCAATCACTTCTTCTTTAGGTTCTTCTTTAGGTTCTGATTGATCTATTTCAACATTTACTTTTGTATCAGTTTCATTTTCAACTTCAGGTTCATTATTAGATTGTGTTTCTTTTTCAGTATTAGACAATTTTGTCCCTTTATCTTTTTTTCTGCTCATTCTTTATTCTTTCTCCTGCTCTTTTGACCCGGAAAGAGTTTCGGTAATAGTTTTGGCGGTGTATTCAACGACTGAGACCAATTTATCATAAGCCATCCGCGTCGGACCGACAATACCTATTGTCCCAGTGATTTTTCCTACCCGATAAGTCGAAGTAACAAGTGAACAATTCATGATTTTTGAAAACTGGTTTTCATGCCCGATTGTAATAATCAACCCTTCATCTCCGGCATTGATAAGAAATTCTTTCAGAACATTGCCATTCTCAATCATTTTTACTAATTCTGATATTTTATTGAGATCTGCAAATTCAGGTTGAATAACAAGATTTTCAGTACCGGCAATCTTTATATCTTCAGGGCGGTCATCGGTCCAGATTTTTTCTTTGGAATCAATAATCAATTTTATCAATCGTCCCCCATCGGAGAGATTTGATAAACGTTCTTTGATTGTATCCCTTATATGCCCCAAAGATAATCCGGCTAATCTTTCATTTAAAACTGTCTCAACTTCATGTAAAACTTTTTCAGATATGGATGTTTCAATTTCGATAATGACAGATCGGGCTAATCCTGACTGAACAACCACAACGGCCATTATTCTTTCATCAGAAATAGGAATCAGTTCAATTCTTTTTAACAAGCCCTCTTCAAACCTCGGTGCAATTGACACCCCCAATTGATTGGTAATGTCGCTTAATACTCGGCAGGTCTGACCCAGAATATCATCAATACCATGCCCTTCCTGCAAAATTGTCTCTTTGATTTTTTGCTTTTCAGTTTCAGAAAGGGTTCCCGGTTTCAAAAGTTTATCCACATAAAGGCGATAACCAAGATCAGTTGGAATTCTTCCGGCAGAAGTATGCGGCTGAGCAACAAGTCCTAATTCTTCAAGATCCTGTAGAGTATTTCTGATTGTTGCTGAAGAGACTCCCATCTTGAATTTATTAGCAATAATTCTTGAGCCAACAGGATCTGCGGAAGAGACATAGTAGTTTATTAAGTTCACAAGAACTCTTTTTTCACGATCTGTCAAATTTTCAAAAGCCATCCAAATTCACCCATTTAAAAATAACTGCCACAATGGCAGTCGTAATGTCAGTCAGCATACCAAGTTACAAATATTAGAACAATAGTCAAGCTAAAATGATTCAAACTACTCTATTTTAATTTAAATTACATAAAAAAACCCCGACGGCTAATTCGGGGCTTTTTGAGACGATGTGAATAAATATATGTTAAAGGTTAGTCTTTTTTCTTGGCTTTTTTGGTATCCTTTTTAGTAACTTTTTTATCTGATTTTTTAGCAGGACTCTTTTTTGTACTCTTTGAAGTAGATGTACTCTTAAGATTTTCCCGACGATCATCAATTCCGTTTTTGTTCTTATCAACGAAATTATCATATTTCTTATTGCTGCTCTTTTTCGCTGCACTGGCATTTGTTTTCTTAGAGTTCGCCTTCTTGCTGTCGGTTTTTTTAGGCGATGCTTTCTTTTGAGTAGTTGCCTTTTTGTCTTTAGCCTTTTTTTCAACAGCAAGAGCATTTCCGCTGATTGAGAATAAAAACAGAGCACAAATTATATATGTAAACCACTTTTTCATCTGACAATCTCCTTTTTAACAAAACCATCATTTCTCACGGTTTTATTTTCCACCCTTTCCTTTGGACTTGGATCCACCCGAGCTCTTTTTACCTGAGGAACTCTTGCCAGAACTTCCTGAGCTTTTACCTGATGATTTATTACTCGATTTTACCGATCCGCTCGATTTGGAAGAAGAGCCTGATTTTTTAGAAGGAGTTGACTGCTTATATGATTTTGAGCTTTTACCGCTCTGCTTGCTTCTATTGGAGCCACTGTTATACGAGCTGTTCTTTTTATTACCGGTTTTTTTCTGGTAGTAGCCGGATGAGGAAGATGATTTATCCTGTGATTTGACTGTGGATTTAGACGATTTGTTTCCTTTGGATGAAGAACTTCCACCAACATTAACAGATGACTTTCCTGACTTATATGATCCACCAGACTTATATGATCCTGAAGAACCATTACCTGATCCTTTGGAACGGGAATTATCACCTTTTGAACTACCGCCAACATTAACAGACTTACGGGAGGATTTCCCATAGCCTTTTGTTGATGATCTCTCACCGATGCCACTGGTTTCCCATCCCCGATCGGTTTTAATCATGGCTGTGCTACCGCGCTGGTTCTTTTTGGGAGATACTGTTACAACCTGTGTTTTGGCATTGCCGTTTTTACCATTGTTGATGACAACATTCTTTTTGGTTACATTTTTGGAAGACATTACTGATGCTTTTTTGGTCTCATATTTCGGATAGCCATGTTTTGCAGGACTGCGATAACCGGAGACTCTTACATCTTTGTATTTGGATTGAACATGAGGACCCGGACGAACAATATCATGATCCAGAACTATAGTATGATGACGAGAGACATGAATATCCGATTCCCAGCAATGCCCCCAGGGATCATAGACTGTAAAAGTATGCCATCCAACGTAGACTCTTGGCAAATATAAAGGAGTACATCCCCAGTATCTACCATTTACGTAAACAGTAGAACCCCAGGGGTAATCAAGATAGACATTGCCGCAAAGGGTCCAGTGGTGATATACCGGATGATAAACCGGCTGGAAATAATAATCTTCCCACGCTTCCACATAAATTGCAGTGCGATCATAAGCCATACGCTGACCATTGTACTTAATAAAATAACGGTCATTAATATAGTCCATAAACTCGTAACGGTCATCCCAATCACACACTATTCCTGAAACAGGGTACCAATCCGGTATGGGGATTCTTTCACGGGAAGCAATGATCTGAATATTCTCGACACCTTCGGGACCGCTGATTACCAGTTCATAATCATCCCAATTGTTAGGCATACGATATGTAATTCCACCCTCAACATAGTTATTCTCAGCGGGATTGGACGGGAAAAGAATATTTACTCTTCCTCTGGTATCGATAGAATAAATAACTATATATGAATCACGATTGACGCGATAATGAATTATAACATTATCCCCTTCGTAGTATTCGCCATCATTGTGATTGGTCCATACTTCGGCATCAAGGTAACGATCAACCCGGGAGCGTTCATCATACCCGTATTTTTCGGAATCATAATTATCATCATCGTATTCTCTGGAAATATTTTGAGCCATCATCGACGGCGTACTGATCAAAAATATCAGCGACATCAAAATTGTTAAAAGTTTTATTCGGCGTAACATAATAGTAGCCTCGCTTCTTCTAAGTTATTTAGAACCTTTTGAAGATTCTTTCTTCTTTGAATATATATAAGATTCATTCTGATCAATATTTCCTGAGGGAGCAATAAGCTCCGGATTGTTAAGATCGGTTTGATATGCCCACTGTAATCTTACACCGGCGCCATCAGTTTCAAGAACACGCATTTTGGCATAATGGTTGTCATCTGTTTTAATAATATACGTATGCCCGATAACAACCTCAACATAACCAAGATCAGACCAGCCGGTTGTAGGAGCATATCCGATATCATCCCAATATGTAGTATAACCCATACCCTGGATTTCTGTACCACGGAAAAGATTCAGATCCCCTGCGTTCAGATAGTAGATTCCATCAAAGCTGTCAATATATGCATCACATTCGGAATTAGCCGCATCAATGGTGCTTCCAGCAACAAAATGAATACCGGCACTCGATTGTATTACATTAATATCATAAATATAAATCACACCTTCGGGTCGCGGAGTATCAAAAATATCTTCAGCAGAAAGAGTTGAAATCTGGCCGGCATTGTCAACCGAGGCTATAGCGTAATAATAAGTATCTCCATTATCTAAATTTGAATGAGTAAAATCATAATAAATCAGATCAACATTAGGATTATCATCAGCCGAACGGCGACCAATTTCGACATAATCAGCATTTAAACCAACAGTGTTAGCATATATTATAAACTCATCAATATCACGATCATAAGGACCAGCCCACCATAATTCTACATATTCATCACCTGTTATGGAAAAGACACCTTGAGGTGGTTCAGGACGGGGATCCCAAACAGAGTCATCATCACATTTTTCTTCACAACCAGCAAATACGATTAGTGTAATCATCATGGAAAACAGTAAAATTGAACGTAACATTTGTAAAAACTCCTTTTTTCATTTTATTTTCTGAGAAATATACTATCAAATTCTATGCCGAATAGCATAAGCGGCTCCTACATACATACTTACAACATCAATGCAATTCAAATAATTTTCAGAATGCACAATATATGTGCGTAATACTTAAAGGATGCACTGAAATTGTTTTGTAATAGGAAAAATTATAATTGCTTGAGGCTGTATTCTTTGATCTTTGCTCTGAGAGTATTGCGGTGGATTCCCAGTTTTTCGGCGCATTCCCCCATACTCCAATTCAATTGATCAAGACAAAATTCTATGTGCTCTTTTTCAACCTGCGCTAGCGGAGCTAGTTTTTTTGTAGAATTAACTTTTTCCTTGTTTGTAGAAATACCAGTTAAATCATCTTTTGTCAGGCTATCTGACTGGCATAATATGACCGCTCTTTCAATCATATTCTCCAGTTCTCTGACATTCCCGGGCCAGGAGTAGTTTGTTAGAACTTCCGCAGCATCAGCCGAAATCCCTTTTACATCTTTCCCTGATTTTTGGGCGAATTTCCTGATGAATTTCTCAGCCAACAGCATGACATCACCCTGCCGTTCAGCCAATGGTGGTACTTCAATTGAGACCACATTGAGCCTGTAATAAAGGTCTTCACGGAAAGAGCCATCGGCAACCATCTTATCAAGATTCCTGTTTGTAGCAGCAATGATACGAATATCAAGCGGGATTTCATTAACCGAACCAAGCCTTTGGATCTTTTTCTCTTCTAACACACGAAGTAATTTCACCTGCATCGTCAGAGGCATCTCACCGATCTCATCAAGGAAAAGAGTTCCGCCATCGGCTAATTCAAACCTTCCCTGTTTAGCTTTTTCGGCTCCGGTAAATGCCCCTTTTTCATGACCAAATAATTCAGATTCAAGTAGATTTTCCGGAAAGGCAGCACAATTTATAGCGACCAGTCTTTTTTCTGACCTGTTTGATATAGCGTGAAGAGCTCTTACTACCAGTTCTTTGCCTGTCCCCGATGGTCCGGTGATTAATACTGTAGCATCCTTGGTAGCCACTAAAGAGATTAATTTTATTACATTCTTTATTGAATCAGATTCGCCGATTATTTCTGTGGCAGGAAATACTTCATCAAGCCTCTCCTGCATAATTTTATTATCCACTATCAGGCGATTCTGGGTGGCCGCTTTTTGCAGCTTCAGGAGAAGCTCATCCAAATCCTCAACCGGTTTGGATTGATAATCAAAGGCTCCTGTTTTCATGGCTGATACTGCGGTTTCAATTGTCCCAAATGCTGTAAGTACAATAACCTGAATGAAGGGATTAATTTCTTTTAGACGTCTAAGAAGTTGCAGACCATCCATCCCAGGCATTTTCATATCTATCAAAGCAACCGGAGAAAAAACCTTATGATAAATTTCAAGGGCATCTTCGCCGTTGGCAGCAGTTGTTACATTGAATCCTTTTTTATTTAAGTACCCCTGCAACAGGTCTCTTTGGGATCTTTCATCATCAACTATAAGTAGTTTAGTTTCCAGCATGACTTAATGAAAATAATTTAATAGGATTTGTACATAAAAAAAACCCGCCTGATGGGCGGGTTTTTAAAATTAATTTATCTCAACCTTCAGAGCTGACCAGGAGTCTAATGCCCAAATTGATTTGAATTACGCCCATATTTTCACGCATAAGATAATCAAAATCATCAAAAGTAGCTACCTTGTCATCAGTCATGCTGTTATGATAGCTGGCTTCAAAATAAATACCGCTATAATCGGCAGTATAATAGAATAATCCTAAACCTAAACCATAAGCTAACCCCGGATCATATGAAATCTCACGGAATACTCTTCGAGGTTCACGACTATCATCATAATCATCAACATGAGTATCAAATTTTGCCCAATCCATTCCAATAGTCGCTTTTACATAAGGGACAAAATTTGTTTCCCCTTCAAACAAATATTTGCCGTAAATTGCCGGACTAAACAAACGATGTTTATGATTGGTCTCTTTTTCAGCATCGATTTTAAATTGGGTATAATTAAAATTAAGACCCAATACTAATTTCTGGGTAACAAAATATCCAAAATCAAAACCAATGTCCCATCCTTTTTCCGGAGCATAATCGATAACATCGGGATTTTCCTCGAACTGACCTGTCTGCCATTCGGTTAAACCACCCGATGGGATTCCCAAACCACCATACAAAGCTAATTCGAGAACATATTTTTCTTCATCTTCATCAGAATCATCCTGAGCTACAATCAAACAATTGCAGAATAAAAACAGAAAAACCGCAGTTAGGACTGAAGTTTTTTTCATGAGCATATCCTCATATAATAAAAAATGTTTTCTTTCCATCATAGACGTAAACAATGACAATATTCGTTTAAAAATATTATCCTTAAATATTGGATCAAATTAACATTAACGAGTTTCCTTTGTCAACAGATTATATCATTACAAAATCATAAAAACACGAATTATTTGCAATACAATTTGTTATAACAATTTAAATTGACAAATCGGACAAATTGTTATATTTTAGAAAAGTGATAAGGACTCACAATTTACCGGTCTTAAACAAAGGTTTAGTATAGTCTTACTTTGTTAAATTGAAAAAGTTAAATAATTTAAAAGGATTTCTATATTCGACCCTTACTAATTGTTAACTGATTTTAACAGTAAACCTTTGTAAGCATGGGGAGTTTTCATGAGTCTTTTAAAAATCTCAATCCTTTCACTTGGTCTCATTCTCTTTTCAGCAATTATCTTACAAGCACAATCAGATTGTGATGAAATTATTATCTCACCGGATGATGAGATACGAGTAATGGCATCCGCCGGATTACCAGGCGATACAGTATGGGTACCATTCTATCTAAGAAATGTTGATACTGTTCTCACATTTATCCTTTACATCAATTATGATCATGACAATTTAACACCAGTAACATATTCAAGTACATCTGACTATGTTTTGTTTGAACAGACTGGGCGTTATTCAGATGTATCCGGATTTACTTTACAGAAATCACACTACCCTCCAGATTCTGGCTGTTTGATTGCTTTTCATGACCCTATCATGGGACCATCTGATATAATTCCCGGAGAAGGAATAATTTTCAGTATGGCATTTACAGTTAATAATAATTTCCCTTATGGAGATAGTGCCAAATTCTGGTTTCAACAATCACAAGGCTCGTATGCCTGTAGAATAAGTGAATTAGCTGTAGCAGTACCTCCTGAAGAAGGAGAGGTTATTACCAGTTTTCCTTTTACACCATCATCATATCTTTATTATGATACCACCAATCAGGGACTACCTATTATAGATGACTTTTATGCGCAGCCAAGATCTATTATATCCGGCCAACCTTCATATTTAATTTGGAATTTCAGCAACTTTTTTGACAGTGCATCAATTGATAATGAAGTTGGGAATATATTTACTAATTCCGGTGATATTTCTGTATATCCAACAACAACAACAACAACCTATTATCTGACTGTTTATAATCCTAATGGTTCCTCTACAACTGGCCTTACAGTAAACGTAACTGAGCCAGGTCAAAATCAATATCCATATTTTCACCCCATTGATGATTATGAAGTTTACGGAGGTAATACACTTAATTTTACAGTTTTTGCTAGAGATCCTGAGAACCATCCTCCACATTTATTCACCTCAGATCTTCCCGGAACAGCTACATTTACTGATAATTATAGTGGCTTTGGTTCTTTCTCATGGACCCCTGAAGAAGCAGATATTGGAAAACATATTATCACTTTTTATGCTCGTGATTATAATAATCCCACAATGATAGATTCTCTCCGATCAGAGATAACTGTACTCGATGTAAATTACCCACCACAATGGGATTTTGATACAGTCCAAGACACTATATTTGAAAACGATACTTTGCAATTCCTTATCGAAACCTGGGATCCTGACTCTACCATACCATACATTACCGCACACTTAGCGGGCGAAGACACCCTTGGAGAAAATATGTACTTTGTTGATTCAGGTAATGGAAATGGTACTTTTACATTTACTCCAGATAGTTATCAAGGCAACTATGACCCTGTTGTATTTTATATAAGATTTACAATATACGACAGTGATAATCCACTTATTAGTACTGAAACTTCATCTAAAAGAATAATATTATTTAATAAAAACTCCGGAACAGAAATGCCTACACTTTCTTTATCTGAAGGTGAGGGACCATTTGATTTAGTAGGCGGCAATAACTTACAATTTGATATATATTCATCTAATACAGGAGGTGATGTACCTGAAATCACTTCAACTATGCTGCCAGAATATGCGACATTAACTGATATAGCTGATTCAGTCAATAGTGACTATAAAGTATTCAGTTATACTCCACTTCCGGATACCGACAGTACGTTTGAAATTACCTTCTATACTGCAAATGAAGGCATGGTCAATTCAATCACCATTACTATCAATGTAACCAAAGCCAATAATGTCCCATTTTATTTTATAAATCCATTTCAACCGGATGAAGTGATTGAAGGATCAACTATTCAGACAGTTCTTTTGAGCATTGATGCTGATAGTGTTTATCCAATAATTGATGCCTATCTTGATGGCAGTGATTCAATGGCTACGAATATGTCGTTTGTAGATTCCGGAAATGGTGTAGGTGTCTTAACGTTTAGCCCGAATCAAATTCAGGGAAGTTTACCTATCCCAGAATTCTATTATGTTCGATTCCGATTACAGGATGGTCAACATCCTGATGTTATTGTAATCAGCCATACCTGGACGATTAAAGTATTTGATTCAGGATTACCCTGCTGTGTTGGAGTAAAAGGGGATATCGATTATAACGGCGATGGGATTGCCGGTCCTAATGTCACTGATATCGTAAAATTGGTAAACTTTATCCTTAGAGGGCAAGGTGATATTCCCTGTTTCGGGGAAGCAGATGTTGACAATTCCGGAAGTCTTGATATGGCCGATATAATTATTTTGGTAGATTATCTATTCCGTAGTGGTTCGATTCCTGACTGCTATTAGAGATTAAACATTTTATTCATATAAATACAAAAAGCCACCATTTTGGTGGCTTTCTTTAATTAAGCAATATTTAGAATCCAATTTAGATTTCATAATAAATTATATTTTCCAATAAACACCTGAAACTATTTTATTTTTTGAACGAATATGGTTAAAAAGGTGTTGCATTAATAGAGATTTGGAAGTAAGATTCCAGTTGATTTTTTGAGATTTATTTTGTATATTTAGATCAATAGGGGTTGTACATACCGCCTTACACCTCATTGATTAATACTTACATTGAAGCGCAAAAGTTGCGAGCTTTAACTTAGCTCGTGGAGGAATATTATGATACTGCGTTTTTTAATGGGATTAATGATCCTGTTAATAACATGCTTTGGATTATCCAATGCCCAAGAGGTGTATATAAGTTCTATCGATGGTGCCTGGGATGGTAATACCAAAGTTAAACCGGATGTCCCGATAACATGGACTTTTAATGTTAATACTACACCTTTGGGATTATTAGGATCTACTAATGGATTCCGAGTATTTTTATCAAGTGATGGAACTGTTGGTGGAATGTTAAATCCCGGTCCGGGTTTTACACCAATCACATATTCGAGCGAAGATTTATTCGGAAATTTTGCTACTTATGCTGAACAAGAATTTGGTGTTGATGGATTTGGTGCTGATACAATTGGATTTGGAGGATTATCATTTAGTGCACCTGCCATCATACTTGATGAGCCAACCTGGACTATTACTACCCAAGTAGATAGTCTGGCTGACACCTATTTATGTCTTGATTCTGCATTTTTCCCACCGGGTGGAGCCTGGCTATGGACTATGGGAGATGATCAATCTGTTTATCCACCATGGGATGGTCCTTTATGTTATCTTATCGAAGAGAGTCAATGTATGCCGGCTGTGATAACAGATCCACCTGCTTCTCTCTCATTCCCTAATCATTGTGCGACTGCTACATATCAATTCATTGCATCAGATCCTGATCCATTACAATGTAATCCCCCCGGAGATGGTACAGTTGTTTTTAGTATGATAGATGATGGTGGCTCCGGCTCTACCATTACAGAGAGTGGTTTATGGAGTATGCCAGCAAATATTGATGCTCACATAAACAGCCCTTATACAATTACTATCAGAGTCGATGATGCCTGCGCATGTGGTCAGGAATACAGTTTTGATGTCTCTTTTGAGAATAATACTCCATTTATAAATTGTGGATCTGGTACAATTGTTTGTGCTGGTAATCCAATTGTTCCTTATCAGATAATTGCTACAGATGCTGATGAATGTGATGATTTGAATTATTCAATATCTGGTCATGATGGCCTGGGAAATGCTACTATTGATCCAGTTACTGGAGTATTAAATTATCTATCTCATGAGAATGAAGGTGGTGACATTGTTTTAATCAATGTATGTGTGACTGATGGTGCTGAAGTTATTTGTTGTGATGTTGAAATCACTTTCATTGGTTGTGAACAATTTGAAATACAAATAGAAAAAACACATGGGACATTCCAGGGACAACATGAAGTAGTTGATATTTCCGTTAACTCTGGAGCCGAAGATATGTGGGGCTTTGATATATTAATTGCCTATGATGCCTCTGCTCTTTCATTCCAGACAGCTCTTCCGGGTTCTGTTTACGATGCCTGTGGATGGGAGTATTTCACCTATCGTTATGGCGCTCAAGGAAACTGTGGAAGTGCCTGTCCCAGTGGCATAGTCAGGATTGTTGGTATTGCAGAATATAACAATGGTCCAAACCATCCTGATTGTTATGATGCTACTGGCGAAACATTGTTTAGCCTTGATTTCCTTGTTACCGACGATAGAACCTTTGAATGCATGTATGTACCGGTACGATTCTTCTGGATGGATTGTGGTGACAACGCCATTTCTTACCATGAAATCGCAGACGTAAGCAATCCATATTCACAAATCCTTGGGATATCGAACCATGTAAATGAATTTGAAGGAATGGAAATTTCAAATAATAATTCTGTATTCCCAACTTACTTAGGTGCCCCTGATGAACCCTGTCTTGAAGGTGATAAAGACCTGCCTGTCAGATTTGTAGATTTCATCAACGGCGGTATAGATATAGTATGTGCCGATTCGATTGATGATCGGGGTGATATGAACCTTAATGGTGTCGCCAACGAAGTAGCCGATGCAGTATTATACACCAACTATTTTGTTTTTGGGATTGGAGTATTTGATCACTATCAAGCACAGGTAGCAGCTTCTGATATCAATGCCGATGGCATTACTCTTTCAGTTGGAGACCTGGTTTATTTAATTCGAATTGTATCGGGTGACGCTCTCCCAATTCCAAAAATTGTACCTGTTCCAGCCAATTTAATAATTGATGATATTATAAAAATAGATAGAGAAATGGGAGCCGCTTCAATCAGCATAGAAGGTAATGTCGCCCCTGAACTGCTGGTTGATAATATGGATTTCAAATACAGTTATCACGCAAAAGAGAATGTTACACACGTTTTAGTCTATTCACTTGCAAACGGTCAATCATTCTCCGGTGAATTTATAAAGCCCAACGGAAAAGTGCTGGATATTGAACTGGCTACTTATGAAGGGGCTCCCGTAAAAGTCGATATGCTTCCGTCCTCTTTTGAATTAAAACAAAACTACCCCAATCCGTTCAACCCGACTACTTCAATTGAATTCACACTATTCCCTTTAACTGAATGGCAGTTAAGTATATTTAACGTTGCCGGTCAGGAAGTTTACTCCACTAATGGCATATCTATGGAAGGTGAATCAAAAATAGAGTGGAGTGCTGGATCTGAAATGTCATCAGGAATATATTTCTACCGTCTGGATGCCGATGGCTTTACTGACACAAAGAAAATGATATTTATAAAATAGCTATTAGCTTTGGATTATCATAAGGGACAAGCAGAGCTTGTCCCTTTTTTTATCTGATTACAAACAAGATGGATGAGCACCACCCTTAAAAACATAATTTACCAGCAATGTAATATCTCTGACGTTAATTTCACCATCCGTATCAACATCAGATCTCTCCCATTGAGGTTGCGGCTGACTGTAAAAGATATAATTTATTAAGTTAACAATATCTACTACAGTAAATTCAATGCCGTCTCCGGCAATCTCACCTGTGGTTCCAGACAGGACAAGATCAATACTTGTATTTGGCTGGCTGATAGAAATTGATCGGTTTGTAAAATCTCCATCCTTGGAGCCAGTTACATTGAAATTATTATAATTGAGAGAATCAGCAGAATGTCCTGAAATAAATTTGTATGCTACCCCTGTTTCGATTTCACCACTGCAGTCAGTAGAACCTGAGTAAGCAACATTGCCATAATTATTATATACTGTTACATCAGAGGATTGAACCGGAAGTTCATTATTACCCAGTAATTTGACCTTCAAAGAACTGAACAAATAAATGTCAGAATTATATTCTTCAATAGTTATACCATTTTCCGAAGCTCCTCCAAGATAAACACAATCCCAGAGTGTGTCATTTGAAGCAGTAAAATAATTTCTCCATCCAACATTAACAGTTACTGGATTATATGAAGGCGACAATCTTACCAAAGTATCATTTTTCAAACAAATTCCAGAAGCTCCATAATTAGATCCACCCAGGTTAATAATTTCTGAAGAGCTTTCGAAACGATTATCACTGTATACGTTCCTAAGTCCTGGAAAACTCTCAATGGATGCTGCTATTACTTTTGAATTAGAATTTAATCCAATGGCTTTAACAATGTTTCTCTCAAAAGCAATGTGGTGATCAGGATTATGCCCTTCTTCGTTAGTAGCAGTTATCCTGTAAACAATTGCATTCCTGCCATAACTACTACCTATCCCCTGACCGGCAGAGCCAATAAAAATATTATCATAGATTTTAACATGAGCATTTCCAAAGCGGACACGTATTACCTGAACAGTTCCCTCGGGATCTTCAAGATTGACTCCCTCGTGAACATCCACATAGTTGTTATACACAGAAACTGGCGTTGATATATTACCGGTGCATGTCTCAAGTAAAATTCCTCGACAACCTCCATATTGAGTACCACTGGTGATTACATTATCATGGATTTGACTTCCTGCTTCCAAATATGTAGCAATAATTTGATAAGGATTTGCAGCTGAATGACAGGTTTCATCGCCATAATCAGGATCATACAAACCATTGCGAGCATCAGCTTGCAATGTACAAGCATAAACAAAAACTAGGGCATCATTATCACCTGTGCGACCGGATACAATCATTCCCTGAGAAGGAGCATCAAGTAATCGTAAACCATGAACTTTAAAATGGAAATCACCATAACCTTTAAATGTTGAGCCAAGACAAATTGCAGCTCCATCATAATTACAACGGCTGGTATAACCGGTTACATTGCTCCTATAATGCCCACCATTGATTTCGATATTGTAATTCCCCGGTGGACTCACCGATGGAGTTGCAATACAATGTCCATTGATACCATTTATTGTCATGTTAGTACCATCAATATAGATATCATTAGCACGACTAATTAAAAGGCAATTGTTCCGATTTCCCTGTGAACTTCCATGAAGGATAGTGCCACCTTCGATTTTAATGTGGTGAGACCAGGCATCACAGTATATACCATAATTGGTATCACCGCCATTCGCTCCAAAAACGAGAGTATCATTCCCAAGTTGAAGAACAATATTATTACCTGTAATGTGAATTCCATTACCGGAAGATGTCAGCTTTGTTCCTGCAAGGATCAGCGTATCAAAATCTTTATCGGCGGTATATGGCAAGGAATAGATTGTATGTTTTTCTGCATGTGTTATTGCCGGTATTGTAATCAGCAATACAATCAAAGCGATAATTACATGTGAAAAAGACATACGTTGTGTGCTTGATTTAAACAAATCATCACCTCCGAAATTGGTACCTATTTAATACCAATTTGTATTTGTGTTGGGTATGAATTCCCTGTTCATACCTGACCGGTTATGACAATTTGACAAGCTTCCAATAACAGGCCTTGAATAGAACAATTTTATAGCTATTACACAAGCTTTTTTATCAAAAAACCCTGCAAATAAAGGAAATTATAACCTTATTGGTTAATCTCGTTGTCACTTATTAAGTTATGTTTTATTCAAGAGATCATTGACTTTTTACTATAATATCTATTATAGATACTCTTGAAATAAAACATCAGGTAAGAGGATGCCAGTTATGAAAACAATAATTATTTTTATCATCTCATTATTTGCAATATCAGCAAATGCTAACGAAAATGCTCCAATAATAAGTGATGAGTCTCAGGAGTGTATTGACTGCCACGCAACAATTACGCCGGGTATTGTTGGTGATTGGGAAAAGAGTCGACATGCAATAACAACTATGGAAGAAGCATCAGCAAAATCTGAATTGGAAAAAAGAATTTCAATCTCAGAGATACCCGAATCAATGTCCGGGAATGTTATAGGATGCGCTGAATGTCATCTGAATAATCCCGAATCACACAAGGATACCTTTGAACATTTTGGCTACTCAGTACATACTATAGTTTCATCTGATGATTGTGCTGTATGCCATCCAAAAGAACAGGAAGAGTATTCACATAATCTGATGGCCAACGCCTATTCTAATCTTGTAGACAATCCCTTATATCAAACAATGGTAAATTCTGTGACATCCACTCAAATGTATAATGATTCCGGTTTTGACATATCAGAACCAAATCACTTTACTGAGATGGCATCATGCCTTGCCTGTCATGGGACAAAAATTGAAGTCGAAGGATTTGTCGAAAGAGAAACTGAGTTAGGCGAGCTGTCATTTCCAGTGTTGAAAGGATGGCCGAATCAAGGTGTCGGACGAATTGATCCTGATGGTTCTGTAGGATCATGTACTTCCTGCCACCCTCGTCATGAGTTTTCAATTGAGGTTGCCAGAAAACCATACACCTGCAGTCAGTGCCACAAAGGACCCGATGTCCCAGCTTATAAGATCTATGAAGTAAGCAAACATGGAAATATATTTTCATCAAATAATAAAGATTGGGATTTTGATCATGTTCCCTGGACTATAGGTGAAGATTTCACAGCCCCAACCTGTGCCACCTGTCATATTAGTTTGCTGGTTGATAGTGATGAAACCGTTATTGCAGAAAGAACGCACAGGATGAATGACCGTCTTGATAAAAGACTCTTTGGATTAATCTATGCCCATCCCCATCCTGTCTCAGGGAATACTTCGATAATTAAAAACAATGAAGGTCTCCCTTTGCCTACATCTTTAACAGGTGAATATGCTTCAGATTATCTGATTGATGAAGTTGAACAGGTAACTCGAAGAAACAATATGAAAAACATATGTAGATCCTGCCATAGTTCAGGCTGGGTAGATGGTCACTTTGATGTCCTTGATAAAACTATTGAAGAGACTAACGCCATGACCCTTTCAGCGACAAAACTTATGATAAAGATCTGGGAAAATAATTTAGCAGATAATTCAAACATTTTTGATGAGGCAATTGAGAAAGAATGGGTAGAACAATGGTTGTTTTATGCTAATTCAACCAGAATGTCAGCAGCTATGTCGGGTGCAGATTATGGGGTATTTGCTGACGGACGATGGCAATTGTCAAAAAACCTCAGAGAGATTCATGACTGGTATGAACTCAGGATGATGATGTCTAAATAAAAAAAAGCAGAAATCAATGATTTCTGCTTCTACAAAATATTTAAGCCAAATATTAACAGGCAGGTGGTGGTGGACCACTTTTAAATATATAATTCACTAAAAGAATCAGATCATCTAAAAGTATTATACCGCTGCCATTGGCATCCCCTTCATCATAACAATCCGGTTCAGGTCCACTCTTGAAAATGTAATTTACTAAAATAGTTAAATCATTTACAAACACATTGTCATCCATGTTTACGTCACCACGTATACCTTCACAACAAGTTACACATTGCAAATGATCCTGGAACCATTGGCGTGCTTCAGCAACAATATCACTTAAGCTTTTAACATCTGAGTTTCGGGTGGTTAAGATAGCTGAATAAATATCAATTGTATCTTCAGGATTTAATGTTAAATCGTTAAAGAAAGTCATCATTGCAAACTGGTCGGTATAATTTCCCAAAGATGAATATCCTGATTGCTGCATCAACTCATACATTTGACCAGCTTCGGGTTGACCGGTAGGAACGACATAGACATTGTTATTCTCAGTAAAGGCTCCGTATGGGGTTACTGATGTATCAACACAAATTGAATTATTCGCTATACCCAGAAGTGCTTGTCCTCCCCGTCTTAAACCATTATTCTGGCAATTAGTACCATAGCCTCTCAGATAGATCGTCTTGTCACTGGAGTTATAGCCACCGACATTGTTGGCTCCCGAAGTAGAGGGGATATCCCAGTCGATAAATTCTCCAACAGCAAGACCAGTTTGAGTTGTTCCATCATTAGAGAAAATACGCATACGTTGAATTACAAAATTACAAGTATCAGCCTGCTTGGGTGCATACCATATTTTTTCTAACGCCAAAGCTTCATCTTCGGTTTTACAAGTAGCAGTTTGGAAAATCTCATAGGCTCCGGAATCAGCAGTGGGTGAATATGCTCCACTTTTCATAAAGAGATGATTATTACCAAATAGTCGGAATGCAATTGTTGTATCATTGCCAGTCTTTTTTGTTATCAGCGGTGAACCATCATAAAGATAAATAAATTCACAATCACCCTGATTTCCATAATCAAGAGAATTACCGCTCTCACCAGTATGACCAAAATTGCCTATACTTCCAACTGTCAAACCGATACAGGCAGTGGAAATTGTATCGAAAACTTCTGGTTCGCAAACATCTCCGATACCATTAGTATTGACATCAGACTGAGCAGGATTATAAACATCGGGACAGTTATCATCAGGACAGGTATTAAATGCAAATCCCGGATTTCCATATCCATCACCATCAGTATCAGTACACTCATCACATAAATCACCGAGACCATCATTATCAAAATCAGCTTGATCCGGATTATATACTAAATAACAGTTATCTTCAGGACAGTCATTTTCAGGATGATCCGGATCACCATAGCCATCGTTATCAGTATCGGTACATTCACCAAGATAGAATTTCCATGTCTCGGAATAATCAGAGGAATCATCAGTCGTAGTATTAAAAGCTTTAACTCTCCAATAGGAAGTATCTATAAGATCTTTTTTCACTAAATCAATAGAATAGTAATTTGTATCGAGTATTTCGGATATATTGATAGTAGTAAAAGTAGGATCACTGGAAATTTCCAGTCGGTATTCATCCTGATTGTGTTTCCATGATGTAGCCCACGTCAGTAGAGTATCATCTGTTACAACTGATTCATGAGCCGGAGATATCAAACGCGTCTCTAATAATGGCAGATACCAGTTAGCTCCATAAACTTCTGAGTTGCCATCACGAGAGTCTGTCCAGACTGCGTTTAACTTATCATGAAAAGCTGTTACTCCGATATATTCACCAATAAGTCCGGCACGGGAGTTAATCATTGGTTGAATTATATTGCCATGTTCATCATAAGAAAGTAAATCTTCAAGATCAGCATTTTTTAAAAAACCGGGAGATGAAGACACACTTGAGATACGATGGTTTGAAGTAAACGTTAAGCCACCATCAAAAGAGTAGGCGGCAAAAAGATCAAATTCATAATAGTTTGGATCATCAATTCTCTGGTCATAGAATATTACACAAATAATTCCCTCTTGATTAACAATCAGCCAGGGATGAAAATTATCAATCAAATCAGAATTGGCATCATCATTAATCTGAATTCTATCTGACCAGGTTACGCCATTATCAGTTGAGCGCACGAAATCAACATCTGAGTTATAATAAAATTGATCTTCTGTCCCAACGTTGGTGAAGGCGATATAAATATTCCCATCAAAAGGACCACCCGTAATATCCGCATCAGCCACCGGTTGTGAATAGGTATTGATTCCACCGTCAGCCTGAGAATATCCAGAAACTGGAAGTACTTCATCTTCATAACTGAAATTCTGGCCGCCATCGGTCGAAACCACATGTTTCATAGCCATATGTCCGGTACAGTTTGAAGATGAATCAAAAGCAAATCCTTGCCAGAAAACATGAACATCACCATTTGATGAAACCATCGGAATTGAAAACTGTCCGGCATCACTTACAGATCCGCCACATCCGGTGGAAGTCTGAGTTGGCCCGACAACTACAGTATCCTCAAAAGAAGCTCCACCATCAATTGATCTGATAAAAACAATACGATCAGGATTAGGGAAACGAGTCCAGGAGCAATATAGATTACCATCATATGTACCGCCGGTACGATCAGTAGTAATAAATTGTTTATCTTCAAAAATATTCGGATCATTGGTCCACATACCAATCACAGGTCCTGTCCATGAAAGTCCTTTATCAGTCGATTTATAAAACGAAATTGTTGAAAGACCTGTGGATCCAAAACCATCGTAATCAAGGTTGGACATATAAAAATTCCCAAGCCTGTCAGCTGTTAAAGTCGGGTCGGACTGTTTGGAATCATAATCAAAAACCTGCATAGAAGTACTGACAAGTGAATCTGTCCAGGTAATACCTCCATCTGTTGATCTTCCAATTCCAACCTGTCTGAAACCAAGACGGAAGTCACGCCAATTAGCTATAACTATGTTGGAGTCAGTAGGGCACAAAAATACTTGTTCTTCATTATTTAATTGAGGGTAGTTTGTAATCCTAACATTTGACGGGGGAGGTAAACTACTATCAGCAATTGCTGCCGATATAGAAATTAAAAAGACAAAAAACAATACCAGCATTACCATTGATCTTTTCATGCGTTGCTCCTAATTTTATGAAAGAAATAATTTGAGCGAGAACTAATATCGTCAATAAATCATGTAAATTATATTGCTATATTTAACTGATAATAATATACGATTAATTCGTTATTTTTGCAAGATCATAATAGATATTGTAAACAGACTATGAATTGATTGGCTATAATATAATTTCATGATTAATAAAAGAAAGGGAAGCAGCAAAAAAGTGTTGCGGAATAATGCCGCCTCCCCCCATTGAGCCTCTGCTAACATGCTGGAGGAGGTGGACCTCCTTTAAAAACATCGTTTACCAGATAGACAAGATCATTGACCAATATATATCCATCAAGTGGTGATTTGACATCTCCCTCTTCCGGACAATTAGGTAATGGACCACCTTTGAAAACATAATTCACAAGGAAAACAAGATCATTAACCAATACCTTTCCATCTTTTGGATTCTGAACATCACCGCGCATAACACAACAACTTGGGGGTATTACAAAATTCTGCCAAAAACCAATGTGAAGAGAATGTTCAACAGATTCTGTAAGCCCGGCAACACTCTGACCAATTGTTACATTTACTTTGTAATTTGTGGAAGCAACTTCCCCACCACCGGAGGCAATAACATCCCAATTGATTTCTTCACCTGCTTTATTCTGAGAAAAGCTATTTGAAGATACCAAAAAAAGTATCACGGTTGTTAATAATGTAAATTTTATATATATCAAAATTAACTCCTACTACATTAGTTAATATAATATATTATGTCTTATTACTGCATAATTTTATAATTTGCGTTATTATAATATCGGCAATTATGACTGTTTTTACAAGTGATTTTCTTAGTTTAGACTTAAGGTAACAGGCTAATATTGTTTATTGACACATTATTTTTTTAGTTTTTCAACCTGTTTGCTGGAAACTTTTTGGCAAGTTCTTTAGAATTGGTTTTCCTTTCCATCCGTCGATGGAATCTTTTTAGAGCAGTTTTATGGAGTTCCTTTTCAAATTCTGTCTCAGGAATTATCGGAGGAACTTCCTGTGTTTTACCATTTTCATCAATTGCAACAAATGTCAAAAATGAAGAGGCACATACCTTACGTTCACCTGTTCTTAAATTTTCACTAATAATATTAACATAAACTTCCATAGATGTTTTATGCGTCCATGTAACAAAAGATTCCAGACAAACCATATGACCAACTCTGATAGGATATAGAAAATCTACAGAATCAGTGGAAGCGGTGACTACTTGCTGTCGAGCATGTCGATATGCTGAGATTGAAGCAATATCATCAATATAATTCATAACCATCCCGCCAAACATAGTGCCTAAAACATTTGAATCCTGAGGAAGAACCAGCATGGCCTTTACTGTTTTTGATTGTGCTACTTTTTTAGCTTCCATTAAAGCTCCTGTTTTATAAAACATAATAATGATAATACTAAAGTTCTACTTTAGATAAATTATACGACATGATTAAGCAACATTTATGAATTATTATTCAGGAATTAAAAAGGCCGTTCCTGTTGTCAGGAACGGCCATTTATATCAAGGATTCTTATAATCCTAAATCAAACAACGTTGTCGATTAACATGGGCCTGGTGCTGGACCACCCTTAAATACATAGTTAACCAGGAAGACAAGGTCGTTTACAAATACACCACCATTAGACATTGAATCTCCCTCTTCAAGACATTCTGG
>SWCD01023572.1_pt1 | contig 155167 bp, 130 predicted proteins | sample 4693011 | NCBI WGS metagenome assembly SWCD01 (sample SAMN10267278, study PRJNA491770) | bioreactor metagenome | isolation source: DHS bioreactor inoculated with marine | place: Japan: Omine Ridge, Nankai Trough
AAAAAAAACAAACAAGCACATTTCTTCATTGTTATTTTCCTTTTTCAAAGATTGAAAAAAACCAACAGGTTGAATGGATCTTGATTGGGCAAGTTGACACAAAGTCAACTCAGTTTGAATGCTAGCAAACGCGAAAAAGATGTCAATCACAAAGAACCGGAGCTGAATGTTTGTCTGTCTGTCGCCGCTTGATTCGCGGCTATCGATGCCGCGCTTTTCTAACGTGTTATGTCGGGCGCCATGTATTGTCTGATCCGGATGGGTGATAATTGATGCGCTTTCTGATCAATCCGGCACGGATGCTCCGGCATTTTTCCTGAACAATCGGCTGTAGCAGTCATACGTGAACCGGCTGATGGGCAGCGAAAACACAAAAGGAATCCTGTAGCGGCTGATTAACTGTGCAATCAGCAAAGGCGCCGCTATGCCTATAACACAACCGGCTGCCAGATGAACTGAGCTTGAATTGACATTGAAAATGTCCATCAGCACGATGCGTGTGCCGCTGCCGGCCAATATATGCATCAGGTATATGGCCATTGACGATGAACCGATCAACCTGAACCAGGCGGCCGGCTTTTTCGCCAGGTTTTTGGACAAGGCCACTATGAACAATATGGATGCCAGGGCCACCCATAAAGACAATCCGCCTTTATGGACATATGACAGGCCGAGTAACCCATGGAACAGGTATTGAGAGCCAATGAATCCGGTGAAGGCAGCCAGCAACAGGTATTTTGACGCCAGCCAGTCTGATTCGGACCACCTGCGCAGCAATATGCCGAAAACAAAAAACACAAAATTGTTGGTGATGAAATTGAGATGAAATGCTGACGGTATGTCGGTCTGAAAAATATAAGCGCATATGGATGCGGCAAAGACCGGCAGCGCAAGTTTGTCCGGCGCCTTACTGAAAACCAGCGTCGCCAGGGTAAAGATCATGAATAGCGCATAAAGAAACCAGAATTGCGCTCTTGGCTGCCACAACAAGGCAAACACATCCGAATAGCTGATATTGCTATTGGTATAGGAAGACAAATAGGCTTCCAGGGTGCCTTGCAAGATAGACCATAACAGATAGGGATAGACGATCGTATCAACCTTGCTGGCGAATACTCCTGTCGGCCCTCTCTTGTTCAGTGAGCCGCAAAAAAAAAGGCCCGATAGGAAAAAAAATAAAGGCATGTGAAAGCTGTAAATGATGCTATCGGTCAGCCTGTACAGTTTTTCATCGATCTGAATCCCTGCATGGAACACGCCTCTGGCCACATGGCCATACACGAGCAAAAACACGCCAATGGCCTTTGCATAGTCCACCCATGCACTACGTTCACTCATTGAACTCTCCGTTCTTTTTGACTAACGACTATTCAGAAAATGCATATCTTATATGCAGGATCAGGTAATTCAACATTATTATGGCTAAAGCCTAACCAGTGGGCTGGGTTGGCGCTTTTTTTGCGGAAAACCGCCGCTTCGGCATGCCGGACTTTACCCTCTGTCCGGTTTTTATGGCTCATTAAATGCTGATTTGTTGTTTCTGTTTATCAATTGAATTGGCCTGACTCAGGCGCATGTTTTGATAATTCAACACTATTACCGTTAAAGTTTGCTTAAGATAAAAACCTATGACCCTGCCAACCGTAATAAGCGATGTATAAATAGCAGAGAACGGGGATAAAGAAGGCCGGCTGTATGCCGATCCGGTCGGCGAACAGGCCCTGCACAACGGGAATGATGGCGCCGCCGACGATGGCCGCGCATAGAATCCCGGAACCCTGGCCGGTATGTTTCGCCAGGCCGTTGATGGCCAGTGAAAACAGCGTCGGGAACATGATCGAGTTGCACAGTCCCACAGCCAGAATGGCCCACATGGCCACAGGGCCGCTGCCGGCCATGCTTGCCTGCACCAGAACGGCAGCGGCCAGGGCGTTGAAGGTCAGGACTTTGCCGCCATGGATATTGCGCATGACCAGCGCGCCGGCAAAGCGGCCGACCATGGCCCCGCCCCAGTACAGCGAGACATACTTCGCGGCCTCGCGTTCCGCCAGTCCCGAAACGGCAGGCTCAGCCAGATAATTGACCAGGAAACTGCCGATCGAGACTTCCGCGCCGACGTAAACGAAAATGCCGACCGCGCCCAGGACCAGGTGACGGTAATCCCAGGCGCTCTGATAAACAGTCTCATCAGCCGCTTGCTGAACGGGTGATTCGGCGGGCGTTACCTTAGGCAGTCTGATCGCGGCAAAGCAGCCGGCAATCAGGAACAAAACCCCGGCCAGCAGCAGATAAGGCTGTTGCACGACCGCCGCCTGCGCGGCTTGATAAGCGGACAGATCCCCGGCGCTCAACAGCCGGATCTCATCGGCCGTTTTGACGGCCGCGGACAGAATGAACAAGGCGCCGAAATAAGGCGCGATAGTCGTACCCAGGGAATTGAAGGCCTGCGTCATGGTCAAGCGGCTGGAGGCGGTTTCAGGTCTGCCCAGAATGGCGACATAAGGATTGGCCGCGACCTGCAGCAAGGTGATGCCGGAAGCCAGCACGAAGAAGGCGGTCAGAAACAGCGGATAGGAATGCCGGCCGGCGGCCGGATAAAACAGCAGGCAGCCCAGTCCCGCGATGGCCAGTCCGGTGATAATGCCGCCCTTGAAACCAATCCTCTCGACCAGGTGGCCGCTGGGCACTGAAACCACGAAATAAGCCGTAAAAAAGCAGAACTGGATCAGCATGGCCTGCGAGTAGTTCAGCGTGAACACCGCTTTCAGGTGCGGAATCAGGATATCGTTCAGGCTGGTGATGAAGCCCCAGATGAAAAACAGCGAGGTCAGTATGGCAAGGGTGCCGGAATAGGAATTTTCGGCGTTGTCCGCCGGATTGCCGGATGCCGTTGCGGTAGGGGGTATATCGGCCATGCTTGAATCCTGTTTGTTAATATTTATTGGTTCTGTAAGCTTAAACCAAGCGGGACGGGGTTTGAAACCCCGTCCCGCTGCTGAGTTACTTGTTATGTAAGCGTGTAGTACCAGACTGTGAAAGAATTAGTGAAAAGCGTCATAAAAAGCCTTATTCACCACGAAGATCACGAAGGACACGAAGAAAAAATAAAATTAATCAATAACTTAAAACTTCGTGTGCTTCGTGTCCTTCGTGGTTAAATCTTTTAAATTGAATACTTTCACAGTCTCGTACCTGTTCAGATTTACCGGCTTGCCATGGCGCCGAAAAGATACGCGATGCGTACCCTACAATTAATTACTCCGTTACAGAAAAGCCGGCTGTTTCATGGCCGACCATCACCTTAAACTCGCCGGGCTCGATGATGCGCTTCATATCGATGCCGATAAACGACAGGTCGCGCGGCGTCAGGGTAAAACTCAACGGCTGCTCCTGTCCCGGTTCCAGCTCGACTTTCTTGAACGCTTTCAGCTGTCTGGCGGGCCGCGTCACGGAGGCGGCGACGTCGTTCAGGTACAGCAGCACGGTCTCCTTGCCTTTCAGCGCGCCGGTGTTTTTGACGCTGACACGGACGGTGACGTTTTCGACCATTTTAACCTGCGCCTTGTCCACGCTCAGACCGCGGGTCTCGAACGTCGTATAGCTCATGCCATGCCCGAACGGATAGAGCGGTTTGTAAGCGTTGCCATCGTACGATTCCATCGGCTTGTGGTCGTACGGAACGATATCGTTGGTGTTTCTCGGATAGCTGATGGGCAGCTTGCCGTCGGGGTTGTAGTCGCCATAGACGATGTCGGCGATGGCTTCGCCGCCTTCCATACCCGGCAGAAAGCCCAGGATCACGCCGGGCACTTTGTCGGCGATGGCCGTGATGATGCGCGGGCGGCCGCCCAGCATCAGCAGGATGACCGGCTTGCCGGTCGCGATCACGGCATTCGCCAGATCGATTTGCGTCTGGTCGAGCATCAGCGAATCGATATTGCCCAGGGTTTCCGTATACGGCTTTTCGCCCAGGGCCAGCAGGACATAATCGTGGTTTTCGGCCTCGGCGACGACTTTGCCGATGTCGATCGGATCGGCAAACGCCGGGCCGCCGACATAGGTTACCTTGCCGGTCGATTTTTTCCGCAGGGCTTCGAAGACGGTCGGTTTGTCCTGCGGATACAGGCTCTCGTTGTCGCCCTGCCAGGTGATGGTCCAGCCGCCGTTCATGACGCTGAGCAGGTCGGCGGCCGGCCCCGTCACCAGAATCCTGGCGTCCTTTTTCAAGGGCAGGATATGGCGGTCGTTTTTGGCCAGAATGATGGATTCGCGCGCGGCCTGACGGTTCGTCTCCACGGCATCAAGAGTGGCGAAATGGCCCTCGACGGGCAAAACGGGTCTCTCGGGATCGAACAGTCCGGCCTGGAACTTGACGGTCAGGATTCTGGACACGGCCTCGTCGATGCGCGACATCGGCACTTCGCCCGACCGGGCCAGTTCGATCAACAGGTCGTAAAAAGTAAAATCGAACGGCACCATGCTCATGTCCACGCCGGCCATGACCGCGATCCTGACCGCTTCTTTCGGCGAGGCGGCCAGTCTGTCGCGCGTATAAAGGCGCTTGATGTCCTCCCAGTCGGAGACGGTGAAGCCCTTGAAGCCCAGTTCGCCGCGCAGAATCGTGGTCAGATACTGATAATTGGCATGGCCCGGAATGCCGTCGACTTCGGCCGAGTTGACCATGATCGTCGGCGATCCGGCCAGCACGCCGGCCTCGAAGGGCGGCAGGAAGTATTCGCGCAGCATGCGCTCGCCGATCCAGGCCGGCGTCCGGTCCTTGCCGTTGATCGGAAAGCTGTAGCCGACATAATGCTTCAGGCAGGTCGGCGCTTTGTCGGGCGCCGAGAAATCATCGCCCTGATGGCCTTTGATATAGGCCGTGCCCATGACCGAGGCCAGATGCACATCCTCGCCATAGGTTTCCCACAGGCGCGGCCAGAGCGGCTGCCGGCCGATATCCATGACCGGCGAGAAATTCCATGGCAGGCCCGACGCGCGCACCTCGCGGGCGGTGATCTCGCCTTCCTTAAAGCTCAGTTCCGGATTGAAAGTCGCGGCCATGCTGATGGCCTGCGGGAACAGCACGGCGCCCTGCGTGTAAGTCGCGCCGTGGATTGCGTCGATGCCGTAAATGACCGGAATTTTCAGGCGCGTTCTCGATGATGCTTCCTGTATCGCGGCCTTTATTTTCCGCCAGGTCTCAACCGGGGTCGCCCGATTATTGGGCGAGAGAGGCGCGTTCAGGATGGAGCCGACATGGCGGTTGATCACGGCTTCCTCCAGCCTGGCCCGGTCAACCGGCGGCTCGGCGTTTTGAGCCGCCGGCGTGCTGACGACGCTGAAATCGACCTGGGTCATCTGCCCGACTTTTTCTTCCAGCGTCATTTCCGACAGCAGTTGTTTCACGCTAGCTTCCACGGCTTCGTTTCCGGCTTGTGCAGTCACGGTCCACTCCAACAGGCTAAACAGGGACAGGATTAAAATAATACGTTTTGCTTTCAATTTTTTTCTTCGCCAGTTCAATTGCGCAAGCCGGGCTTCGCGGACCGTGGCTCACTTTGGGAACGAATGCCATGAATGGACGGCATTCAAGGTCAGTAAAAAATCAGACAGTACACTCATGGCCCTAGTTTAATCAATATCGCGCACACGCGGTTTATTCCGTTTGCCGCTATGCTCCGCCGATGCAACAAAGCCGACCTGTCACAGGTAAATTCCGATCAGGCAGGTGAGGACATTGTCTCGCACGCTCGTCTATCTCCTAATAATGCGAGATTAAAACGCATCTTTAATAATACTAATAATAAGGTGAGCACATGATAGACACTGCGAAAAATGCCGATGGAGCGTCGGCCATGCGGAAACGCGGGCATTTACCGGCCGGCACACCGGCGACCAATCCGTGCCGCCTGACCGGAAAGCGGGCGGCGGGCTTGGCCTTGATCCTGACGCTGTGCCATGCCGTGCCGGGCCAGTCCGGGGAGAACGGCAAATCTGAGGTGTTCCGCTTCGACATTCCGGCCGAGAGCATGGCTGCCGCGCTGGAGGCATTTTCGGAAACCACCGATATTCAACTGAGCTATCCGTCCGTTCTGGTCAGGGATGTCAAATCCAAGGCGTTGTCAGGCACTTTTACGCCCGAGCAGGCGCTGGCGAAGCTGCTGGCCGATTCCGACATCACCTACCGGTTTGCCGACGACCAGGTCATCGCCCTGGCCGGCTCGAAAAACAAGGGCATGAGCACCGAAGGCCTGCTGGCCCGGGCGCCGAAAGAAAACTACCCGGCCGAGCCGGCGCCTGAAAAACCTTTTACCGGTTCGGTGGAGCAGGAGGATATGACCGTGCAGGGCGTGGCGTTGTCAGGGTACAGCGTGATTGATGCCAGTACGGCGACCAAGACCGACACGCCGATTATGGAAACGCCCGTGTCGATTCAGGTGGTGCCGAGATCGGTAATGGACGATCAAAAAACAACAACAATCAAAGATGCGCTCGAAAACGTCAGCAGCGTGCGTCCGCAATCGTCTTTGGGTCTAAGCAATGGCTTTATTATCCGTGGCTTCAGAAGTGGACGGGTTTACCGTAATGGCCTTGTTGCCAATGGCTTGAGTATAGGAGATGGAGCTCAATTTGATTCCGCCAACTTGGAGCGTCTAGAGGTGCTCAAAGGCCCGGCTGCGGTTTTGTTTGGCCGTATCGAACCTGGCGGCTTAATCAACCTGGTCACCAAAAAACCTTGGGATGAATCCTATTATTCCGTGGAGCAGCGTTTCGGCTCTTACGATTTCTATCGAACCGAATGGGATGCGACCGATGCGATTACCAATGATAAGTCGTTAAGCTATCGATTTTCCGGCTCTTATCAAAACAACAAGTCGTTTCGAGATTTCAGTTTTAATGACCGGGTTCTGGTGAATCCGTCTTTGACCTGGCGGCCTAGCGATGTCACCGAAATATCCCTGGAAGTAGAAGCTTTGGATGAGGATTACCAGGTTGACAGAGGCTTATTCGCTATCGGCGACCGCCCGGCGCCTGTTCCCGTCAGCCGATCCTTTATCGATCCCAACGATCCTGTCGATACTAATTCCAAGGTGAATCTCGGCTTCAATTTAACCCATGCGCTCAATGAGGACTGGACATTGCGCAACCGGTTTTTGGCTTCGTTTATCCATGATAACAATATTTCCGTCAAACCCGCCAATGCGTTTACAGTCCAACAGTTTTTGGATCCGAGTGCAGGAAATCGCGCCTATCTACGTAATATATTTTCTCAAATATCCGACAGTGAAACCTATACCACTAATCTTGATTTAACGGGTAACTTAGAACTTTGGGGCACAAAACACCAAACTCTTGTCGGTTTCGATTATTTACGATCAACCGGCACCTACCTGACCCGTGGAAATTTTCAGGCTCCAGTACCGGGCTTAGAAATCGATATTTACAATCCGGTATACGGTATTGATCCTTCCTTTTACTCGGCTGCACTGGCCACGCCTTTTCCAGCCGGTGCTAGCCACAGTTTTTTTAGGGATGAATGGTATGGTGTGTATTTTCAAGATCACATTACACTTTGGGATGCTCTCCATATTCTGGGTGGCGGCCGCTATGACTGGGCGACCACCGGTCGTGGCCGCGGCGAATCGTTCAGTGCAGCGGAAGCCGATTTACCTTCCCGCAGGGATGAGGGTTTTAGTCCCAGAGTCGGTATTCTCTATCAGCCCTGGGCATGGGCCAGTGTCTATGGCAACTGGACGACTTCGTTCGGTGCTAACAATGGGGTAACGGATAGTGGCGCCACTATCGATCCGGAAATTGGCGAACAATTTGAGGCGGGGTTTAAAATCGAATTGTTTGATCAGCGGCTGATGACAACGTTAGCTTATTACTATTTGACCAAGCAAAATATCATGACCCGGGATTTTAACAGCTCTGATCCTTCTGCCGTTGCTGCGATAGGTGAAGCACGCAGCAACGGCATCGAGTTGGATGTAACCGGTCAGATTACCGATGAATTCAGTATCATTGGCAACTATGCTTTCACCGATGCGCGCATCACCAAAGATTTTTCCGGTCTTCAAGGCAATCGCCTGAACAATGTTCCAGAGCATTCCGGCAGTCTGTGGCTTAAATATGATATTCATCACTATGAGCCACTGAATGGTTTGAGTTTCGGTTTGGGTGTGTTTGCTACCGGACAACGGCAAGGTGATGACGGTAATACTTTTGCTTTACCCGGATATGTCCGATTGGATGCCTTCACCAGCTATGCTTACCAGCTCCGCGATTCACGTTTAATTGCACAATTTAATATCCGCAATCTATTGGATAAAACCTATTACGAGTCTACCGATCCTTTTCAAAACGCACCGCCGCGTGTCGGCATTTATCCTGGTGCGCCGTTGACGGCTATGGGGTCGATACGTTTGGAATTTTAGCTGGTTTGTCGGGCATAAAAATTATGCCCAAGCTACGAACTTACTTGATTAAACATGAACGGGTTGATGAAAAATGATCGAGCATGAGGATATGGCTTTACAAAAAATACTGCCACAGTTGACGCATGAGAACCGTTATAGAACTTCACGATGGCGGGGGCGTTTTCGGAGTTTTTGGCTAACGGTACATTTGTATGTTGCTCTGACGATAGGCTTTTTCTTCGTCGTCCTTGGACTGACAGGTTCTTTTAATGTGTTTATTTATGAACTGGAGGAGTATGGCTTGCCGCCAGTTCGTCATGAAGCCAATGCGCAACCGCGTTCCCTGGATGAAATCATGCAAACTGTTAAAGCCGCCCATCCGGAAAAACGAGGAAAATGGTCAATACTGTTGCCGAACTACGGCAATGATTATTTGTGGGTGGTCTATCCAAAGCCTGTAGAAACCGCCGATGAGCTTTACGCACCGTTCCGTGTTTTGGTCGATCCCTACAGCGGAAAAATCGTCGCGGAGAGTTATTGGGGGCAAACGCTATGGACATTAATCTATGAAGTTCATGCCGCTTTAATGACGGGTAAATTAGGTGCTGAGATCGGGCGAATCGGCGTCCGGACGGTCTGTTTTCTAGGTTTGTTTCTGTTTATTTCCGCGTTGACGGGGCTTTATTTGTGGTGGCCGCGCTGGAGGAAATTCACAAAAGCAGTGACTATTAAGCGGGGTGCAAGTCCGGAGCGGTTTTACTTCGATTTGCATAAAACCACGGGGTTTTACAGTTCAATCGTCCTGCTGATTTTAGCGTTTACCGGTTTCTCGTTTAGTTATGCGGATTATATCAAGCCGTTGATACGCGGTTTTTCAGCCGTCAAGGAAAAGCATTTAGAAGAACCGGAAGTAAAATCCAGGGTTATAGGTAATGCACAGCCTCTTTCAATAGCGCGGGCCGTGGCACAAGCCAATACCATTTTCCCTAATACGGAATTGCGCGGAATATCAACACCGGATGGTCAAGAGGGCGTTTACTGTATTTCGAAAAGGCAATCAGGGGAAGCTAATTATAGATGGCCGCGCAGCAAAGTGTGGATCGATCAATATAGCGGCAAGGTACTGGCCGTACAAGATCCGAACAAGTTTACCGCGGGCGAAACGTTTTTGAACGTGCTGTGGCCGCTCCATAACGGTGAAGCTTTCGGGCTTGCAGGTCGGATTGTATGGTGTGTTATGGGTTTCGCACCCTTGGTGCTTTATACGACCGGCGTCATCCGCTGGCTACAGAAACGCAAGGCGAAAAGCCATCGGCGGCCTGTTGTCGAAACAGCGGCAGGGCGATAAGATGCTGAGGCGCTAAAGCGCATCGTTCGAGCCCGTGGCTCTTGGCAAATTTTAAAGAATAGAGGTGCAGGCTGGATCGGCGCGTTAGCGAAAACCCGGCCTATTATCCAATAAGGAGTCCGTCGATTGGCTGATAAAGACATTGATCTATGGTTTGAAGCACTGGCCGCTACCGAGGATGCATATCAACGGTACTGGGCATTGCTGGATAAAGAAGAGCAGGCCAAAGCCCTGCGCTTTGTCCAGGAACAGCACCGCGCCCGGTACGTCATCAGCCACGGCAAAGTCAGGACGATACTGGCGCGCTACATCGACAAGCCGCCGGAAACCCTATGCTTTGCGCAGGAAGTCGCTGGCAAACCCTATCTGGTTGTCGATGGCCGCCCGCACGAGGTCAAATTCAACCTGTCGCATTCCGGCGACAGAATGATGCTGGCGGTGAGCCGCCACGAGCCTGTCGGAGTGGATATCGAAGTCTGGCTCGACGGCTTCGATTGCGCCGCCGTTGCCGAGGAATGTTTTGCCGAAACCGAGAAGGCGTTCTGGCAGGCCTTGCCGGCGCATGAAAAAGCCGATGCGTTTTACCGGTTCTGGACCCGCAAGGAAAGCTTTGTGAAGGCGATCGGCGCGGGCATTTCGCTAGACGTCTCGCAAGTCGTGACTTCGGTGGACGGCGCTTCCCGGTTCATATCGCTGCCCGCGCGCTACGGCGCGGCCGGTCAATGGCGCCTGGTAGATCTGGACCTGGGGCCGGGCCTCAGCGGTGCCTTGACAGTCAGGGACGGCGGCATGAAGCGCCTTTGCTTCAGGCGCCTTTGACGTTGCGATGCTCCGTATTTACGGCTCTTTCAGAGCCGCCCGCTCAGGTTCGGGCATTGGACAATGGCCCGGTTTAAAATGCGGGCAACCGGCGTGGGAGCGATGCTTTTATGCCCTTTAGGGTACACATCGCGATTAAAAAAAGCCCAGCAAGTCGCGATGTGGGCATCACTCCCACGGAAATGGCCTTAACCTGAAGGGATATCGGAGGCTGTTTTTAGCCGAATGCTCAATACCTGAAACAATGGCCCGCGTATATCCGTTAAAAAAAACTGTGTTATATGCCGCACTTTATAGGCCATATGACACAGTGTTTTTGCAGGCTCTAACTGGAGAGATGAGCGGGAAGCCTTTCCCTTTAAAGGGTAGCGATAAGTGGCATCATATTTGCTGTAAGGATTAAGGGGAGCCTTCCCTTCCTTATTTTCAATAACAGCACCCTTAATCAAAGGATTGTATTTGTTGATGAGTCTATTGCCCGAGCAGAGTTTGTCATCTTTTTTTCTACTGCATCAAAAGGATTTGATGCAATTTTTGACTTATAAAGTACAGTGCGCCGAAACGGCAACGGATTTAAGTCAGGAGACTTATTTGCGCCTTGTTCAGCATCGTCAAGTGGATACGATCGAAAATTTGCGTGCCTATTTGTTTCGGATTGCCAATAATCTTGCCCTTGACCATCTTCGCAGCCGGACCCGTCAGCTGCAGCGCGAAGCCGGGCCGGTTACGGACGATTTGGTCTGCCAGGCACCGGAGCCGGATGCGGCGCTGGCCGGCCGCCAGCAACTGGAGATGCTTGAACGGATTATTTACGATCTGCCGCCGAAATGCCGCGAGGTTTTTTTGATGTGCCGCGTGGAAGGCAAAAGCTATGCCGAGATCGGCGATGCGCTGTCCATTTCTCCCCGTACCGTGGAAAGCCATATGCGCAAGGCCCTGGAGCAGATTCGCCAACAGTTTGATTGAGCAGTTTCGAATCACGACGCAAAAATAATACGCGTCTTGTAAGGGCAAACAGGGTTGTCGAACGTCTTACTAAAAAGCCTTTCCTGTTCATTGGATACCCTGTCGTACTACAATATTCGGCCATGCCCATCAAGAAACCTTCCTCATCGCAGCCATCCGATTCCGAGCTGGCGTCCGTCTGGTTTGCGCGCCTGCAGGCGGGTGACGTGAGCGAGGAGGAACTGGCCCGGTTCAAAGCCTGGTATCAGACCAGCCAGGAACATGCCAGGGCTTATGACCGAATGCGGGTGCTCTGGGCCATGCTGGAAGCGCCCGCTCAACGGGTGCAGGCAAAAGTCGAGGCCGAGCAGGCACAGGCAGCGCCGTTGTCCATGGCCGGCAAACGTCCCTATTCCCGGCGCTTCCTGGCCGCCTCCGCGCTGGTTCTGGCCGTTGCCGTGCCGCTGAGCCATCAATTCCCGATCCTCTACCAGAACTGGCAGAGCGACTACCACACGGCGCCGGGCGAGCGCTTAACCGTTGCGCTCGATGACGGCTCACGGATCACCCTGAATACCGATACCGCGCTGAGCGTGGAATTCTCGGCCGATCAGCGGCGCATCAGACTGTTGCGCGGCGAGGGTTATTTCGATGTGGCGCCGAATAAAAGCCGGCCGTTTATCGTGGCCAGCGGCACTGCCCGCGCCCGCGCGGTCGGCACGGCCTTCAGCGTCAGGAACTCCGGCGACGCCCTGCGCGTGGCCGTCAGCGAAGGCACGGTGGAAGTGTCGGCCGGCAACAGCGATGAAGCCGTGCGGGTGTATCTGAATCAGCAGGTTGCTTATCGACAGGGCCGGCTCGGGCCGGTCATGTCCGCCGACATGCTCGAGGCGCTCGCCTGGCAGCGCGGCCAGCTGATTTTCAACCGCCAGCCGCTGCCGGAGGTGATCGATGAAGTCAACCGCTACCGGCGCGGCCGGATCCTGCTGCTCAATCCCGCGCTGAAAGGGCATATCGTCAGCGGCGTGTTCGATACCACAGACCCGAACGCCGCGCTGGACGGAATCAAGGCCACGTTGAAGATAAGATCCCTGAGACTGTCCGAACGTCTGGTATTGCTTTATTAACGCGCGCCTATCCCATAGCGCTCATGGCGGGCAAAAGCGCCGCATAAAGCGTCTACTACTGATGCTCATTCTGTCTGTAAGGTCATTCCGACATTTTTTTTCCCGCGACTAAGGGTAAACCTCAGCTGCTTCGTCTTTTGTCCTGAAGGTTAACGTTTTAGGACAATGAGAAACACAGCATGAAATTATCGAAAAGCCGCAAACAAGGACAACAAATGCTCAAAACAGCCGGGGTTCTGGCTGTTCTGCTTGCCACGGGACAAAACGGCCATGCCGCCGATACCGGCAAATCGGTGCCATTCAATATTCCGGCGCAATCCTTATCGGGGGCATTGACCCGGTTTGCCGCCGATACGCGGCTGCAAGTGTTGTATGACAGTGACATCGCCGAAAGTCTGGAGGCTCCCGCGCTGAACGGCACTTATACGCCGGAGGAAGCGCTGGAACAACTGCTTCAGGGCACCGGGCTCAATTACCGGTACAGCAATGACAACACCATCACGCTGGAAATGACCCGCGGCAGCCTGACCGCCGAAAACCTGCTGGCCCAGGCGCCGAAAGAGAACTACCCGGCCGAGCCGGTATCCGAAAAGCCCTATGCCGGCCCGGTCGAGCAGGAGGATATGACCGTGCAGGGCGTGGCGATGTCGGGGTACAACGCGGTGAATGCCAGTACCGCGACCCGGACCGACACACCGATATTAGAGACGCCGATGTCCATCCAGGTCATCCCGCGCGCGGTAATAGATGACCAGCAAAACATTACCGTGGAAGAAAGTTTACGCAACGTGAGCGGCGTGGTTCCGCGCCTTTCGGCCATCACGCCCAATTTTGAGCCGACCCTGATTCGCGGGTTTGCGGCGCGGCAGTTTATCGACGGCTTCAACCAATATTTAAATTCCGGAGACCAGAGCAGTATGGTCAATATCGAGCGGGTTGAAGTATTGAAAGGCGCCAACGCGGTACTCTACGGCGGCGGCAACGGCTCTCCGGTAGGCGGGATGATCAATCTGGTTTCCAAGATGCCGCAAAAAGAGGCGTTTTATGAGATAGGGGTTAAGGCCGGACTGTATGACTTTGCCCAGCCGTTCGTGGACTTGAACCAGCCGATCAACGACAACATCCTGTTTCGTTTCACGGGCGAATACACGAACAGCGCCAGCAATATCGACGTGCTCGACACGGACCGGTTCAATGTCAATCCTACCCTGACCTTCACTAACAACGACGATACCACGTTCACCTTGCAAGGCAAGTTTTCACGATGGGAGCAGCAGGACTACCAGGGCTTGCCGGCGGTCGGCACTGTTGCCGGCAATTTCAGGATCCGGCCGGAACTGTTCATCGGTCCGGATGATATCGCAAAAAGCAATTCGGAATTTTACGGCGTCTGGGCTACGCTGGATCACCAGTTGAACGATATCTGGTCATTTACCGCTAAAGGACGCTATTCCCATTCCAAATTCGATACCCTGGCGCAGAACCTGCTCGGCAGCGGTTTTAGCTTTGGCGCCGACCAGCCGCTCATTGCCCCGTCAACCTGGGGACTGATCAATAGCGAATTGGGTCAAGAGCAGGAAGAAAAGAGCGTACAGGTTTATGCCACGGCCAAATTCGACCTGGGGCCGACCAGGAATACCGTGTTGTTCGGCGCCGATTTCAGCGAGCTGGATGACGACGGTTTCATGGACTTCAATTTTTTTCCCGTCGACTTTGTCGACTTGAGCAATCCGGCCTTTCGGGTTCCGTACAGCACTCCGGGCACGCGTGAGCAGACTCAATTCACCAGAAACACGACTTACGGCGGCTATATCCAGCTGCAAAGCACGATCTATGACCGCCTGCACCTGTTGGCGAGCGTGCGCCGCGGCAATGTCGTGACAGATTTCGTCAATACCATGAACGGGACAAGCTTCAAATCGGATACCGGCCGTTTCCTGCCCAATGTCGGCGCGCTGTTTGACATCACCGATGAATTTTCGCTATTTGTCGACTACAGCGAAGGCATGCGCGGCCAAGGCGGGGCCAACTATGCCTCGACACCCAAACCTGAACTCTCCAAGCAGATCGAAGCCGGTGTAAAGTTTAATGTTGCCGAACAGCTGACGGGTCAGCTTGCGGTCTATCAGATTGAGCGGGAAAACGTCAGGGTCACGGATTTCACCGATGCTCAATTCCGGTCGGTCACCAAAGGGCAGCAGCGCTCGACAGGTATTGAGACGGATATGACCTGGCAGGTTACCGAAGGCTTGAGCTTGTTGGGCAATTACGCCTTTACCGAGGCGGAATTCACCGATGATCTGGCAGGCGTGCCTGACGGCAACCATTTGCCGGGTGTGCCGAAGCATTCCGGTCGTTTCTGGGCCAATTACGCCTTTCAGGACGCAATGTTGAAGGGATGGAGCACGGGCGCGGGCATCTATGCGCAGTCGAGCACCTATCTGGCCAAAGACAATCTGTACAAAAGCGAAAGCTTTTACACCATAGATGCAGACATCGCTTATCGAACAAAAGGTTACAAGCTTGGCATATCGGTCAAGAACCTGACCGACAACGAGTATTTTCAACGGCTGAATTACTTCGACACGCGCGTGATGCCTTCTCAGGGCACCACCGTCTATTTCAGCGGCTCGGTGATCTTTTGACGGCTTTGGCAATAGGTGATGGCGCTTACCGGCGCCATCAAGGCTTACATTAATACTACAGTTATCATCAGGACTATTTTATGGATCGTCGACAATTTACCAAGCTGGCATTATTTGGCGCTTTCCTCACCCCCTTGGGAAACAGCGTTAAAGCCGCCGAAAGCGCTGCGCAGAGAAAAATCCAGGCCAAAACGGATTCTCTGCAGGCGCATAAGGCTTTGATGAGCGCTCCGGGCGTGAAAATGATGGGCAATGAAAAAATTGCCATGCTGCTGTATCCTGGATTTTATGCGCCGGATCTGATTAATCCGCAGTTTTTATTTCATGCCATGATGGGCGCCGAAGTGTGCCTGATTTCCCCGACCGACGACTTGACGCCGGTGGATTGCGGCGGCTTTTCAGTCGTGCCCACGCACAGGCTGAGCGAATGTCCGGCCAAACCGGATATTCTCTTTGTTCCCGGCGGTGCGGAAGGGACGTTGGCGGCAATGAAAAACAAGCCGTTTATCGACTTTATTAAAACCAGGGCGGTTGATGCCCGGTATATCGCCAGTGTCTGTACCGGCAGTTTACTGCTCGGCAAGGCCGGCCTGCTGGCAGGCAAAAAGGCCACCTCGCACTGGTCGACGCTGGACTTGTTGAAAAAGTTCGGCGCGACGCCCGTGAAAGAACGCGTGGTCTGGGACGGCAATCTGGTGACGGGCGGCGGCGTCACGGCCGGAATTGATCTGGGCCTGGAAATTGTCGCCGCCTTGCGCGGCAAGGACTATGCGCAAGCCATTCAACTGCAGGCGGAATACGATCCTGCGCCCCCTTATAACTCTGGCTCACCCGAAAAGGCGCCGGCATTTGTCCGGGACAATGTCAGGGGAATGTTCGCGCCGCTGGTGCTGGATATGGAACTGGAGATTTAAGATTGGTTTCAAAATAACACCTCGATGCCAATTTTTATGATCCCGTGGGAGCGATGCCCTCATCGCGACTAAAGACGCCATTCGCGATGAAGGCATCGCTCCTACAGCCGTTGACCTGATTTACAACAAGGCAATTATTGATTGTCAAATCCTTAACCGAATGGCAGTGGCCCGGTAGGGTACGCCTTTAATTTTTCAGGCTGGCCTGTCAATAACCAAACTCAATTTTCACAACAGCCGTTGCTTTCAAATAACGGCTGATTGCTATAGGTGTCTATTCCGGCAGCAATGTTTTCATCTGCTTGCGGCAGTGCAGCAGGCCTTTCATGATGTGCTTTTCGACGCCGCTTTCGGATATGCCCAGTTCCCTGGCTATGTCGCGATAGCTCATGCCGTGGAGGTTGTGCATGATGAAAACCTGACGGCAGCGGGGCGGCAATTCGTTTATGATCCGCCTTAAAATCCGCTGTCTCTGCTCTTCCGATGCCAGTTGCTCGGCCGATGGCGATTCGCTGGCCGGAACCAGGGTCGGATCCAGGGATTGCGCATGGTTTTCCGTCACCTTTCTATGCTTCAGGTGGTCGAGTGCCAGATTATGGGCGATGCGGAACAGCAGGCTGCGGGGGTGTTCGATCTTTTGCCTTTCGGCTTCGCGCGACAATTTAATGTAGCTTTCCTGAACAATATCCGCGGCAATGTCCCGACAATGCAGTATGCCGAAGACATGATAGATCAGCTCGTTTTGATGTTGCTGGTACAGGGCTTCTAGGTTCAATTTCTCTTCCTTGGATGTCTGATAGCGTACGTAATGAAGATCGCCCGGGAAACATGAGCGTTTAGCGATGCGCGAATACAAATCCGCGCCTGAGTTAAAAAGCATTTTTTATGCCTGAAATGACAATAACATTATAAATATTAAGGTATTAGCGCCGTCAGGCTATTAGCTTCAAGACGGCATGCGATTTTTGATGTTGTTTTTATCGGGCGAAAATGCCATCCGGCAAGGCATACGCCTGTTTAGCGCTAAGGTATTTCCCTTGTTGGGATGTGTTAAATAACATAGTTCAATTAAAGCGGCCAACCCGTCGGTTTCAGTCTTTCCATGCGTTCTTCGAACCGTCATTTCACAGGTGAGGGGAATCGGGCGCTCACGCGTCTATTTATGAACTGATGTTACGCATAAGTTGAATTGAGACAGATTTACTAAAGTACCTCCCGCGCGGCGGTTATTTGAATTCAACGGTAGGGTCGAATTGACTTGTGCCCTTTAGGGTATTCGGCCCGAAACGCTTGCTGTTCAGTCTAGTGCGAATAAATTCGCACCTACGCATGCATGACCATTCAGACGATAGGGTCACTGTCAGTTGAATAAAGCAGGACTTACGCCAGCCTGTGGAGGCGACTTCAGTCGCCCATTCAGATAAAAGGCGACTGAAGTCGCCTCCACAGGTTTTGAATCCGCTTGTTTCGGCGGATGAACAGGCAAACTGCGTAAGCCCTATAAAGACCGGTTTGACAATCTATCGCCAGCGCGGCAGGCAGGATAAAAAACGGCCCATGCGTAACATCAGTTATAAAAAGCACTGCATATTGCCTGAATCGACAAAGCGGTCAATTTCGCCTGAAAATCTTGAAAAGGCTCTGCCCCGGCATGTTCAGGCAAAGGCAGGCTCTTTGGATCAATCTATTGCTATCTAACGATAAGTTTGATTCGATGCCTTTCCCAGTCCGGCGGCCCATAAAACCGGTGCGCCGGTTCGGAAGGAACAATACAGCATGGCCTGTACAGGCGGAACATGGCCGCGTTTCGAAAAATGGTTCGGAATTACAAGGCTTTATCCCAGTCTATAAGCTGATTGACATTACCCAAGCCCTATGAAAACAAAGAGCCCGAAATTTTATAGGCTTGCCCCTTCGAGGGCTTTATGATAATTCCAGAATAATCAAGAAGGGCACAAAATCCGGAACATCCATGCAACGAATTCGAAAACTATTCCTTTATACCCTGTTCACCCTCCTCGGTCTAAGCACTCTCATCGCCGGCGCGGGCCTGCTGTTTCTGCAACGATCGCTGCCGCCGCAGGACGGCGAATTCATGGTGAGAGGACTGTCCGCGCCTGTCACGATCACATCCGACCGGCACGGCATTCCCGTGATCAAGGCCGGCGACCGTGCCGATGCCCTGCGCGCGCTCGGCTATGTCACGGCGCGCGACCGCCTGTTCCAGATGGATCTGATGCGCCGCAAGAATGCCGGCCGGCTGGCCGAGCTCTTCGGGCAAGTCGCCGTCGATAACGACATCAGAGCCAGAACCTACGGCTTTTCGCGCGTCGCGAAAGCGGTCGTGGCGAAACTGCCGCCTGATCACCGGCGCTATCTCGAGGCTTACGCCGAAGGCATCAACAGCTATATCGACAACGCCCAGGCCCTGCCTTTCGAATTCACGGCCCTGGCGTACCGCCCCGAACGCTGGAAACCGGAAGACAGCCTGCTTGTGGTTTTGGGCATGTTCGATAACCTCACGGCTTGGGCGGAGCGCGAGGAGCGCATGCTGACGGTCATGGAGAAAAGCCTGCCGGCCGATGTCGTGTCGTTCCTGACGCCGGATACCGACCGGTTCACCGACAGCCTGTATGGCGACGCCAAGCCTTACCGGCCGGTAAGGCCGATTCCGGCGGCCTCGCTGGAAACCATGCTGGCCCGGCATGCGCCGGATGCGGTGAGGCTGGCCGAAGTCGTGCAACTGCGGGACCTCATGGCCGGCTCCAATGCCTGGGCCGTCAGCGGCGCGAAAACGTCTGACGGGCGCGCCATCCTGGCCAACGACATGCATCTGGGCATTTCGGTGCCCAATATCTGGTATCGGGCGGAACTGGAGGACGGAGCCGGCCGCACGGCGGGCGTGACCTTGCCCGGTACGCCCGTGTTCATCGCCGGCAGCAACGGCCGCCTGGCCTGGGGCGCCACCAACTTGACCGGCGATTTCCTGGACCTGGTGACCTTGGAGATCAATCCGGATAATCCCGATCAGTACCGCGTCGGCGATAAATGGCAACACTTCGAGCAAACCCTCGAAAGCATCCGCGTTAAGGATAACGAACCCGTGCAGATTACTGTCCGGCGCAGCATCTGGGGGCCGGTGGCCCTGGAGCCGTTGCTGGACAAGCCGGTGGCCGTGCACTGGAGCGCGCTCGATGACAAGGCCGTCAATCTCGAACTGCTGGACCTGGACCAGGCAGAAACGCTGGAACAGGCCATGGCGGTGGTCAACCGTACCGGCGGCCCGCAGCTGAACTTCCTGCTGGCCGATAACCAGGGCCGTATCGGCTGGACGGTCATGGGCCAGATTCCCAGACGCGTCGGTTTCGACGGTTCGGTCAGCCGCTCCTGGGCCGACGGTTCGGCCGGGTGGGACGGTTACGTCGAGGCGGAGCAGTTGCCGCGCGAGATCGATCCGCCCTCGGGCTGGCTGGTATCGGCCAATGACCGGCGCATCGGCAAAGAATACCCGCACGTGATCGGGCGCCAGTTCGCCAGCGGCTACCGGGCCTACCGCATCACCCAGCGGCTGGGACAGATGCCGAGCATCAACGAGTGGTCGCTGTTCGCGTTGCAGCTCGATACCGGCAACGAATTCTATGATTTTTATCAGCAGCTGGCGTTGAGCGCGCTGTCGACCGGGAATGCCGAGCAGCAACCGGAACTGCGGGAACTGCGCGACACGCTGCTGGCCTGGAACGGCAGGGCCGACACGGACAGCCTGGGCTTTGCCCTGCTGGTGAGGTTTCGGCAACAGCTGGCGCAAAGCGTGTTCAGCCCATTCCTGGCGGCCAGCCGAAATATCGATAAAAATTTCAACTATGCCTGGACCTATATCGACACGCCGCTGCAGGCCATGCTGACCGAGAAAGTGCCGCGGCTGCTGCCTGACCCGGTCAATTACCGCACCTGGGACGACTTCATCCTGGGGCAGCTAAAGCGCAGCGCGCGGCAATTGAAGACAGCTTATCCCGATACGGCGCTGTCCGAACTGACCTGGGGGCGGAGCAACAAGGCGCAAATCGGCCATCCTTTCTCCAGGGCCGTGCCGCTGCTCGGGTTTCTGCTGGACATGCCGGCGGATGAACTGGCCGGTTGCGTCACTTGCGTGCGCGTCACCCGATCGGGCTTCGGCGCCAGCGAACGGCTGGTCGTCTCGCCCGCCCACCTCGACCAGGCGCTTTTGCACATGCCCGGCGGCCAGTCCGCGCATCCGCTGTCGCCCCATTACCGCGACCAGCACCGCTATTGGGTAAAAGGCCTGCCGATCGGCTTGCTGGCCGGTAAACCCGAGCATAGATTAGTGTTAAAACCCGATATCGACTGAACCGGTCTTATTAACCTGAATAGTTCACCACGAACGACTCAGGGGGCGAGCAGGGGTATATGAATTTTAAGCCAAAAAACCGTAGGTCGGGTTAGCCTTTGGCGTAACCCGACAGGTCGAAGCCAAGTGGGCGCATTGTGGCGCGAAAGTGTCGGGTTACGCGGCGCTTTTATGCCCTTTAGGGTAAACCCGACCTATGAGCTTGCCCAACGGTTCGCCTTTGGCCAGCGGTTCTCCGATCATTTATTGTGCACCCGGAAGCAGGGCATCCGCACGATACAAACGCCCCTTTGATCTGACATTTTAAATGAGGTTGCGCGTGATCAAAATCGTCCACTGATAAACACGCTGATATAAAATACCGGTATGAAGCATACAGACAACGATTTTGACGAGGCATCGGATAGCGAGGATTTGATCGACGAACAGGCGGCCGCCTGGTTTGTCCGACTGCGCGCGGACACGATCGGCGATGCCGAAAAAGCCGCGTTCGCGCGCTGGCGGGCTCAGAACCCGGCGCATCAACAAGCGTTTGATGAACTCTGTATGCTGTGGGGTGACCCTGGCCTGAAACGCGCATTAAGCGAGGCCGAAACACCATTAGCCGAATTTCCGCGGCCGAAAGACAAAGCGCGCCGTCACTTTCGGCTGCCTTTGGCGATGGCCGCCTGCCTGGCCTTGCTGTTCGTCTTCCGCATTGAGCTGGCCGTATTTTTCCATGCCGACTATGTAACGAGAGTGGGCGAACAGAAAACCGTATATCTGGAGGACGGTTCCGCCGTCACGCTTAATACCGACAGCGCATTGGCGGTCACGATGAAGGGCGACAGGCGGAGCATCGAACTGCTGAAAGGCGAAGCCTTTTTCGACGTGCGGCCCGATGCCGGCCGGCCGTTTATCGTTCATGCCGACCATTCCATCACGCGCGTGCTGGGCACCCGGTTTTTCGTGCACGAGAAAGACCATAGCGATGAGGTCAAAGTGCTGTCCGGCCGCGTGGAAGTCACGGACGGCCAGCGCTGGCGGCAGTCGGTCGTTCTCCGGGACGGCGATGCCGTATCGGTCGGCCGGTCCGGGCATGGCGAAACCGGCCGGCTCGATACGAAACAGGCCACGTCCTGGCTGGACGGCTACCTGGTTTTCGAAGACATCGCCCTGAGCGACGTGATCGAACAGGTCCAGCGCTACAGAAACGGCATGGTGGTCTTCAGGGACAGCAGCCTGCGCGGACTGAAAATCAACGGCCGCATCAACCTGCGCGAGCCGGAGCGCATCCTGGACACACTGGAAAAGACCTTGTCGGTCAAAATAACGCGCCTGAGCGACTGGCTGGTCATCATCGGTTGACGGTTGAATTCATTTTCAATGCTAAAAAAGCATGGGCATAGGATGTGCCGACGCCAGGAGGCGCACTTGTGCCCTTTAGGGTATCATTCGCGAGCTTCACCGCATCGCCTGGAGCGTTTGCCTTTGAGCAACCCATCCTGTTCCCTTCGTCCCGCTTCCGCCTGTGCTGTCTCTAATAAATCCATACACTGCCTTTTCGGGCACCAATGCATCCCCGGCAATCAACTGAAACTAATTTTTTTATTTTTCAGGTGAGGGTTTTTTGCGGCTGGTTCGTCTAGTTGATTGAAGCTCTGTAATAGCGGCCTTTTTTCCCCCCACACAGATCCCCTGTTCGGAACTTCAATAGCCTTAAAAAAACCGCCAGGCATGGCGTGGTAGAGTCCAGGGATGGATTTTTTGAATTCTGGCTCCGGCGGCGTCGGCAGACGTATTGGCCGGGCATCTGTATTTTGGGAACGTCTTTAATGTTATTGCCGATATGAATTTGGAGTGCCTTTACCGATCAACTCGAAGCGAGGAAGCATGAAAACATCAAAGTTGGTGCAAGAACGCAAAAGAAGAGCCATGCCCCCCAACATGCCTGAAGAGCGCAGCGTTCGCGAAGGCGATGACTTGCTGGACCTGTTTCCCTTGCCCCGGTATTTTCAGGTGCATTTCCAGCATGTTCATGAAAATACCCAGGATATACAAGCGCAAATGGCTCAGCTCAAGCAATATGTAACGCAAGTGGATGTCAAGCTGGACCGGCTCATGGCGTTATTGGGCGATGCTCCCGACAGGCAGCCGGACGATGGCGAAAAATTATAGAACACGGTCCTGACGCAACAATTTTCAGTTTCGGCAGTGACGACGGTTATTAATGACAAGAGGTTATAAATTCATGACATGTCCTTGGCGGAGCCTGCTCCGACAATTTTTAACGGCGCTTTTTCTGGGCGGCTTTTCAGCAACCTGTTTTGCCACGCATACGGAGTCGGCGGCGCTGAGCCAGCAACAATTGCTGAACAAGGCCCGGCAATCACAGAACACGGTAGAGAAACTGGATGATCAGACGCAATCGATGTTATCGGAATTCCGTGCCGCCAGCCTGGAGCTTGAAAACCTGAAGATTTACCACGACCAGCTGGAAAAAATCGTCGCCAGCCAGGAGCAGGAAAAGGCGGAACTGGCCAGACAGATGCAGGAAATCGATGTGACCCAGCGCAATATCATGCCGTTGATGTTGCGTATGCTGAAGGTACTGGACGAGTTCGTCGAGTTGGACGCCCCCTTTCTGGAAAATGAACGGCGCATGAGAATCAGCGAATTGCATCAGCTGCTGGATCGTTCCGATGTCGATCTGGCCGAAAAATACCACCGCCTGATCGAGGCTTACATGGTCGAAACCGACTATGGCCGGACCATTGAAGCCTACAAGGGCGACCTGGACCTGGACGGTAAAAAGCGCACGGTGGAGTTCCTGCGCTTCGGCCGGCTGGGCTTTTATTACCTGACCCTGGACAATAGCCAGACCGGCTATTGGGACCGGGACAAGAAAGACTGGCAGGTTTTGCCCGATGCCTATCGCAGCGCAATTTCCCAGGGCCTGAAAATAGCCCAGAAACAGGCGGCTCCCGATCTTCTTAAGCTGCCGGTTGCGGCGCCGGAGGCTTTGCAATGATGTCTCGCAAGCGTTTCAAATGGCCGGCCGCGGCGGCTCTGTTGTTGAGTCAGCTGATTGGCGCGGAGTCGATGGCGGCGGATAATCCCCGTTCGCTGGATGATTTGATTAAACAGGTGCATAACGAAAGCGTTCTGGAAAGCAGGGAACTGGAGGCTCGGGAACAGGTGTTCCGCCAGGCACGCGATAACAAGGCGGCGCTGCTGCAGGCGCTGAAAAGCAAACTGGCCGCCGAACGCGCTCGCGGGGCGGCGCTGAAACAACGCTACGAGGAAAACGATCCCTTCATCCAGGCCGAGTCCGAGCGCCTGCACGAGCGCATGGGGTCGCTGGGCGAGCTTTTCGGCGTCGTCAGGCAGACGTCAAAAGACGTGCAGAGCCTGTTCAACGTTTCGCTGATCTCCGCGCAGCTACCGGACCGCGAGCCGCTGGTCAAGCGTCTGGCGGAACGCAAGTCCAACCCCACGATTCAGGAAATGGAGGATTTCTGGTACCTGCTGCTGGACGAAATGGTGCAGTCCGGAAAGGTCAAGCGCTTCGAGGCGCCGGTCATTACCATCGGCGGCGAGGAACAACGGCGGGAAGTGGTGCGGATCGGCGCCTTCAATGTCGTGTCCGACGGCGTTTATCTGCGCTATCTGCCGGAAACGGGGCGCCTGGTGGAACTGGGCCGGCAGCCTTCGTCCCGGTACACCGACCTGGCGCGGGAATTACAACAGACGAAAACCGGCATCGCGCCGGTCGCTCTCGACCCTTCGCGCGGCGCCATCCTGTCGCTGATGGTGCAGTCGCCGGATCTGGGCGAACACGTCAATCAGGGCGGCGTCATCGGTTACATGATCATCATGCTGGGCGTGATCGGGTTGGTGCTGATTGCCGAACGGGCCGTGGTGCTGATGCGGCTCCAGCGCCGCATGAGCCGCCAGCGGCACGGCGACGACACAGGCGAAGACTCGCCGTTGACCCGCCTGCGTCAGGTTGAGCGGGAAAACCCGCTCATGGATGCCGAAACCCTGGGCCTGAAGCTGGACCAGGTCATTCTCAGCGAGCGCCCGGCCATCAAGCGCTTTCTGCCGACCGTGTCCATCTTTGCCGGCGTGACGCCTCTGCTGGGCTTGTTGGGCACCGTCACCGGCATGATCGAAACCTTTCAGTCCATCACCCTGTTCGGCAACGGCGATCCCAAGCTGATGTCCAGCGGTATTTCGGTCGCACTGGTGACCACGGAGCTGGGCCTGATCGTCTCGATTCCGCTGCTGCTGTCCCATAACTGGCTGTCCGGCGGCACCCGCAAGGTCATTTACATGCTCGACGAGGAAAGCGCCGCCATCGTCGCGCGCCGCGAGGAAAGCCTGCATGCTGTCGGCGACTGAACTGATCGATACCGCCGCCGCGTTCATGGACAAGGGCGGGACGGCGCTGTGGGCGATCATGGCGGTATCGCTGCTGATGTGGATACTGATCATTGAACGGTACCTGTATCTGTACTATTCCTATCCGCGGCAACTGGAGGCCGTGAAGACCGCCTGGCGCCACTACAAAAACGCGCCGCTGCCGATCGCGATGCGGCTGCGCACCGGACTGATCAGGGAATTGCAAGTCTCCGCCGGCGCCTATCTGCAGAGCATCACGGTGCTGTCGCAGACCTTGCCGCTGCTGGGCCTGCTCGGCACCGTGTTCGGCATGATCCATACCTTCGAGGTCATAGCGATGTTCGGCAACGGCAACGCGCGCGGCATGGCCGGCGGCATCTCGGAAGCGTTGTTGACGACCATGGCCGGGCTCGTGACGGCGTTGTCCGGCATCTACCTGAGCTCGAACCTGAACGAGCGGGTCAGGACCGCCATCGACAAGGCGGAGGACGAACTGGACTGGACGGACTGCGCCCGGCACGCGCAGTCCCGGCTGGAGTTTCGCGGGGGCGATTATTAACCGATATAAACCGTAGGGTACGCATGGCGTACCATTTTCTATCCCGAGTTTAATAAAGGTACGCGGTGCGTACGAGACTGAAAGAATTCATTTTTTGGCCCAAATTAATCAATAACCACAGAGGAAACAGAGTTGTTAAATCATTGAATTAGCCGACCTTTTTTTCTCGGTGTCCTCTGTGCTCTCTGTGGTAAATCATTTTTTAACCTGACAGGGATAATACTTTCCCACTCTCGTAACCCAGAATTAAAAGCTGTTCTTAGATATTTATAAAAATGAAAATACATAGCGAAGAAGACGATACAAGCAGTACCGAAATCAACATGACGCCCCTGATCGACATGGTGTTTATTCTGCTGATTTTTTTTGTCGTGACCTCGTCAACCATCAAGGAAAGCGGCATTGAAGTCAGCCGGCCGTCCGCGAAAACGGCGGAACGCCAGGAAAAAGGCAACATCCTGATTTCCATCGCCAAAAACGGCGATATCTGGATTGACCGGCGCAAGGTCGATGTCGGCGCCTTAAGGGCCAATGTCGAGCGCCTGCATGCCGAGAACCCGGAAGGCTCGGTCATCATTGCCGCCGATAAGGACGCGCTGACCGGGTTGCTGGTCCAGGCCCTGGATCAGGCGCGCCTGGCCGGCGTGGCCAATGTCTCCATCGCGGCCTATAGCGAATGATGATCCAGCGTTTTCTCGCCATTGGCCTGGGCGCGTTGACCGTCAACGTGCTGCTGTTCGTGATCATGGAGCGCATGTCTGCGCAAAAACCGACTACGCTGACGGCGCCTGCCGATGCCCTGACTATCGATTTTGTCCGCCTGAAACGGGAGCCGCCGCCTCCGCCGCCCACCAAGGAGCGCGTCAAGCCGCCCGAGAAGCAGAACGAGCAGTTGACGATGCCGGACCTGTCGATGCCCGCTCAAAAATCGATGCAGATCAATAATCTGTCCATGGCGATGCCGAAACTTGACATTCCGATGACTATCGCCGGCGCCCCGATGAAGGCCATTCTGGGCGAGGGCATGCCGAGCGGCGGCAAGGCGAACTTCGGCGGCATGGGTAACATGCACGAAGCGGTACCGCTGGTGCGCATCGCGCCGATGTATCCGCCCGGCGCCCTGTCAAAAAGGCAGGAGGGCATGGTCAGGATCGAGTTTACGGTGGCGGAGGACGGCACCGTCGTCGAACCCGCCGTGCTGGTGTCCAAGCCGAAAGGCGTTTTCGACCAGGCCGCCTTGCGTGCCATTCGGCGCTGGAAATTCGAGAAAAAGCTCGTGGACGGGCAACCCGTGCAATGGAAAAGCATGCAGACAATTTATTTCAAGCTGGATAAATAATGGCTGTTAATCAAATAACCAAGCGCTCAGCGACGTTACTGCGGCTGTGCATCCTTCTGGCCTCGCTGGCGGCGACCGGCGCTAACGCCGAGGACAAACAGAAAAACACCGTATCCCCCGAAACTTTCAAGGCTTTGAACAAGGCCCGCGAGCTGTCGGATACATCCCGGTTTCAGGAGGCGGTCTCGCTATTGAAAGCACACCTGCCGAAAGTGGCCGGCAACCGCTATGAAGCGGCGATGATCAATCAGTATCTGGCTTACGCCTATCTGGAAGATCACCGCAACGCGCAGGCGATGACGGCTCTGGAGGCCGCGCTGCAAGGCGCCGACACCTTGCCCGCCGACAGCGTTCAGAATCTGCGCTATAACCTGGCGCAGGTCGCAATGCAGACCGGCAAGTACGAAAAAGCGGCGGCGGAACTGGATAAATGGTTTCCGCTGGAAAAAAGTCCCTCGGCCGATGCCTGGTACATGCGCGGCCTGGCCTACTATAAGCTGTCGCGCTTCAAACAGGCGACGGCGCCGCTGAAAAAAGCCATCGCCCTGTCGGCGCACGAAGACTGGTACGTTTTGCTGTTGAGCATTTATCTGGAGCAGAAGCAGTACAGGGACGCCATTTCCGTGCTGAACCAGCTGCTCAGCCTGTACCCCGGCAAACGCGAGTACTGGATGAATCTGGTGGACGCACAATTGATACTCAAGGACTACGATAAGGCGCTGGCGACGCTGATCCTGGTCCACCACCGCTTCGATCTGGAAGAAAAAGACCTGCTGCGGCTTGCCCAGCTCTACATGCACCAGAACATTCCCTACAGCGCCGCGAAACTATTGACGCAGATGTTCAAGACAGGACGCATTGCGCGTTCAGCGGCCAATATGGAATTGCTGGCGAACAGCTGGGCACTGGCGAGAGAGCACGAAAAGGAACTGGAGGTCCTGAAGCAGGTGGCGGCGATGAAAAACGACGGCGCCAGCTATCTGCGCTGCGCGCATATTCAGCTGAAGCTGACGCGCTGGAAAGAGGCGATGGCCATGCTGGAAAAATCCCTGGCCACAGGCAACCTGAAAAACCCCGAGCAGGCTCATCTGCTGATAGGCATCGCCGCCTTCAATGCCGGCAACGCCGGCCGCGCGGTCAGCGCCTTCACCGAAGCCGGTAAATACAGGAAAACCAAAGGCCAGGCGGCGCGCTGGCTACAGCAGGTCAATGCGAAAAAACATGGGTAACTGATATTACGCATGGGCCGTTTTTTATCCTGCCTGCCGTGCTGGCGATAGGTTGTTAAACCGATCTTTATTCAACTGACAGTGACCTCATCGCGTGAATGGTCATGCACGCGTAGGTGCGGATTTATTATGCCCCATGCGTACTCGTGCCCTTGAGGGTATTCGCACGCCATGAAGGACAAGTCATTCACTGACCGGCAGGATGCCAGAGGATTTTCATAAATTCGGTAGGGTACCAGACTGTGAAAGAATCTTTCCTCGTTCCCACGCTCCTGAGACTGTGAAAGTATTCAATTTAAAAGATTTAACCACGAAGGACACGAAGCACACGAAGTTTTAAGTTATTGATTAATTTTATTTTTTCTTCGTGTCCTTCGTGATCTTCGTGGTGAATAAGGCTTTTTTATGACGCTTTTCACTAATTCTTTCACAGTCTGTCCTGCGTGGGAATGCAGACCGCAGCTGAACTGAGCACCGGTATGGGTTCCCATTTATGCCCTTCAGGGTACGCAGGAGCATGGGAACCAGGGAATACTTTCACAGTCTCGTACCCTACTGTGTTTTTCAGGCAAGCTTGTCGATAACAAAACTCAATTTTCACAACAGTTGTTGCTTTCAAGTAAGGGCTGATTGCTCTAAATAACAGCATTTTATTCAAGGAAGTTATCTTTAGCCGAGTCCTTAGAAAACATGCATAAATAACTGCCGGTGGCCGATTCTGCTGGCTTTTCTGACCACGTTCGTCCGCTTTCTGCCTATGTTGAAAACTAGCCCTGTTTATCCAGCCATTCGAACACATTCTTTAAGATTTGCGCTCTTTCGTTGGCGCGATGGTTTAAAAGCTCATGCTTCAATCCATCAAAAATAATTAACGATCTGTCATCGCCGCCCAGTTTTTCATACAGTAATTTTGCACCCGCAACCGCGGCAATAGGGTCTGCATCACCATGGCATATCAATGTGGGAAGCAAAATCCGGTTGGCATTGAGCAAAACAGCTTCCCGAGCTCGCTTAAACTCATGCAGCCAGCTGAGCGAGACGTTATTGACGATATAAGGATCATGCTTAAAGGCTTCGATAATTAGAGGATCGTCCGTTAATTCATCGGGGTCGATCATATTGGGAATCTTCAGTCGCGGCGCTATTCCCGACAGCGCATCCGCGAAAAAGCCGCCGAAATTGGCAAACCAGGAGGCAAATGCTACCGGACAGGAAAAAATCATCAGGCCCTGTATTGTCGAGGAATAGTGCAAGGCGTAAGTCAGCGCGACGATAGTTCCCATGCTGTGGGCAAATATAAAAACCGGCTTTGCGGGGTCTGTATTGACAATTTCATCAATAAATCGGGCTAAATCATCGACATAGTCCGCAAATGCCTTGACATGCCCGCGCTCGCCTTCGGATTGGCCAAAGCCCCGCTGATCGAAACCGAAGCAGCTAAAGCCCCGTGCCGCGAACGCTTGAAAAGTGGTTTCATAGCGGCCGATATGCTCGCCCACACCATGAAGGAACACAATGGATGCTCTGGGTGAAGCGACCGGCAGCGTATTAAAAAAAAGAGAAAGATGATCCCTGGTCTGAAAAAGTCCCGTCATATTGAAAATTCGTTTTAATGATAACTTTCCAATAGATTGAATTGACACTCAATTTATGGTTCCTTTGCCTCGTCCTTATTTTTCTTATCTTCCTTTTCTTTTTCCTTGGATTTATAAAGATCAATCGAGATTAAAGCGAAAACAGCCGCCCAGAGCTTGGATGCGATATTCTGCCCGTACTGAAAAAAAGCGAAAGAGTCCTTTGCACCATAAGGCAAATAAATAAAAAAATACTCCAGAACAAACCACATGGGAGGGAAAATACCCCAGACTATCAGCAACAGGTATTTGGTTCTTAACGTATTTTTTTCATATAAAACCCATAATGTCGCCACTACGGCAAGCAGGCCGAAAATGATAAAAGCATAAATTCCATCCCGAATTGAGCCTTCGTAAACCATCCGAAGTCCAGGTGCATCATTAGTCATTGATTTTCCTCCAAATTCATATCAGTGCTGATTAAATTCAAATATCATCCCCTTCATGCATCAAAAGCGCGGAAACTTTATGCGATCTTGCTTAATTTCTGTTCAATAAAAAAATCGTCTGTAAATCTCACTGCTTACTATCTGATAAATGATGCTCGATAATGTCGTGAATTTTAAGTTCTTCCATCAGTTCTTTAACCGACGTCCAGGGCTGTGATTTTTCATAACTTCTGGGCCAGTCATCCCATCCATACCCCCAACGCCACGGTGTCGGCAGCCAGGGCGCCCCGCCTATGCGGGTGCCGGCATAGATAATATTGCCAAAAACCGGCGCTTTGTTGTTCACGCATCGCATGAGTTCCTGATCCGCTTCTTGACGATCCTGCTCACTGCCTCCGCACCAATAGGCAATATCATGCGCAATGCAACAGGCTACCCATGAATTATCAAGCCACCGCGAACAGCCATCGGTAGTAAAAATAAAATCAGGCTGCGTTTTTGAATCGGCAGGATTTGGACTGGCGCGCTTTTTTTTGCAATACGTTTCCGCGACGCTCTCAAGGGCATCTCGCATCGGCTTGTTTTTGGTATAAGGCTCGATAGACATACGCGATTCCAACGTAGTACACCCCGTAAACAGGCCATTCACCAGTAAACCCATCAGAAGTCTGCGGCTTATTAGCGCTATTAAACGGTTATTTTTCATCCGGGACTTAATTCATGATCATGGTCGGCTTTATTTATATTAGCAGACAGGGCAGGCAATGTTTTTCTGCTCATCCTGAAATGATGATGCGCCGGAAAGCGGAAGCCCGGACAAAATCACCCCCCTGATTTGCGAAAAAGGATTGAGCTTTTGAGTTTTTCCATCAGCGTCTGTATAAACAGCCGGGGACCGGACAGCCGGTTATTAAGCCATTCTTTCACGGATTTAAGCCGAGCGACAATGTGTTGGTGGATGGCGCTGGATTTGACCTTGCCGATGGCCCGCATTAACAGGTCGTATGACTGTCTGAACCAGCCGAAAGTCATGAGTTTTTCTTTCGAGACGTTAAACAGCCAGAAGGTAAACACGGCCACGGGAATTTTGCCGACATACAGCGTCGCCCCGGCGATGGCCTGGCCCGTGGCCATCAGTTTAAGTGCCACGATGCCCAGCAACTCCACCTGGATGAATAAAGCCAAAAAAAGCACCAGCAAGGCATGGCGATTGAGCCGGTAAATCAATGTCTCGACTTTCTGGAGAATTTTCAGGCCGTGAATAAAGGCATAAATCGGTTCGGCGATGTTGTCCCAGACCAGCTCTTCCAAAACGATATAAACGGTTACCAATATTCCCAGAACGATATCGGCTATTTTTGCGATGATTTTTTTCAGCATAACCCGATCCTCAATACGCTCATTGTCAGCGCTCCATTGTATAGCAGACCAGATTGAAGCTCGGGGAAAATCCTGCCTATTCCGTAAAAGGCGTTTATGGGATGGGTTTGATGCGTCAGCCCACCCCATGCGTTTCGGGCTTTCCGGACAGGAACAGGCGTCAATCGGCGGATGGCGCGGCGCTTATCCGCATTGCGCGCTGAACAGCGCCTCGGCGCGTCTGCTGATTTCTTCCGGAGACAGGTCTTCGATATGGGATGCCAAAAACCAGACATGCCCGAACGGGTCTTCCAGCGTGCCGGTACGGTCGCCGTAAAACTGATCCAGCAGCGGCCTGACGACCTTCGCGCCGGCATCGACGGCCTGCGCGAATTGGGCGTCGACATCCTCTACGTATAAATGCAGGCCGGTGGATGAACCGCCTTGTGTTTGGGGATTGCGCAGCGGACTTTGGTCGCAGGCGTCCGACAACATCAAGGATGAGTTGCCGATCCTGAGTTCGGCATGCCCGATCTCGCCGTTCGGGGTAGCCAGCCGGAAAACTTCCGTCGCATCGAATGCGCGCTTGTAAAATTCAATGGCTTCGGCCGCGCCTTTAATACAAAGATAAGGGGTGATGCTGTGGTAACCGTCGGGGATAGGTTTGACTGACATGACTTTTCTCCTCTCGAAATGAACATACCGAGCTGCCTGACCAGGGGGCAACAGACAGCAGGCAGTATAGCGAACGATCTGGTAAATCGTCATTAACGGACGTATTTTTAGACTCTGTTTCTGTATTTTGTTGCCGTTAAGTTCAACGCATGGGCTGGCGATTACAGGGTCCGAAATTGGCGCCTTCATCGCAAACCGTCACGCGTGGGCACGAACAGCCTGTGTCCGCCCCGCGCTCAGTGCGATTTGAAGCAAAAACAGGTTGTTGGACCTGACTGAACGGTGAGCGGGAGCGCGTCGCATCAACCCCCCCGCTGTCGGTACACACCCTGCCTTCAAAACGCCGAATTGTCCGAAAACTATGACTCACCGTATCTCAACGGCAAAACCGTCGTGTCGATGGCCTTGCGCAGCACGAAACTGGACTGGACGCCGCTGACGCCTTCGATGCGGGTCAGTTTTCCGAGCAGGAAGTCCTGATAATGATCCATGTCCGGCACAACCACCTTCAACAGGTAATCCGCCGCCTGGCCGGTGATCAGGTAGCATTCGAGCACTTCCGGCCAGGCGCTGACATGGGCTTCGAAATTCTCGAACCGGTCCGGGGTATGCCGGTCCATGCTGACGTGAACCACGGCGGTCAGTTTCAGCTGCAGCTTGGCCTGGTTCAACAGGGTAACATGGCGGTCGATGAAGCCGTTGTCTTCCAGCTGCTTGACTCTTCTTGAGCAGGGTGAGGGCGATAGTCCTATTTTATCGGCCAGTTCCAGGTTGGAAATGCGCGCGTTCTTTTGCATTTCGTCCAGGATGCGTCGGTCTGTTCGGTCTATTTTCATGGCGGTTCAACAGGGTAGTTGTCGGCTTCAGGCGATCTAGGACAATGATTATACAAACAGATGACAAGCAGTAGGCAATAATTGCTTAAAAAGCCGTTTTTGAATGCATATTGGCAATCATTCACTCAGACCTTTTTCCTATACTGTCGCTTCACTTAACGACCATCGAGCGGGGAAGCATTATGAGTACAGCACAGAAAGCGGTTTTCGATCATCATAAGTACAGACCCAGCCCTGTCATCAATCTGCCGCGTCGGCAATGGCCCGACCGGCGCATTGAGCAGGCGCCCATCTGGTGCAGCGAGGATTTGCGCGACGGCAATCAGGCGCTGATCAATCCCTTGACCATCGAGCAGAAAACGGCTTTCTTCCAGCTCCTGGCGCGGATCGGCTTTAAGGAGATCGCTGTCGGTTTCCCTTCGGCCTCGCAGACCGATTACGACTTTATCCGCCAGCTGATCGAGCAACGGCTGATACCGGACGACGTCACGGTGGCGGTTTTGATGCCGGCGCGCGAGGCGTTGATCCGGCGCAGCTTCGAGGCCTTGAAGGGGGCAAAAAGTGTGATCATGCATCTGTACAATTCCACCTCCAGGGTGCAGCGCGAACAGGTCTTCAACATGGATAGAAACGGCATTACCGCGCTGGCCGTCAACGGCGCGCGGGTCATGAAGGAATGCGCCGCGGCGCAGCCGGAGACCGCGTGGCAGTTTCAGTATTCGCCGGAGAGTTTTACGGCCACGGAGCCTGATTATGCCGTGGAAATCTGCAATGCCGTCGCCGAGATCTGGCAGCCGACGGCCGAGCGGCCGATTATCTTCAACCTGCCGTCGACGGTCGAGATTTCGACGCCGAATGTCTACGCCGACCAGATCGAATGGTTCAGCACCCATATCCGGCATCGCGAGGCGGTCATCATCAGCGTGCATACGCACAACGACCGGGGCTGTGCCGTGGCGGCCGCCGAACTGGCGCTCATGGCCGGCGCCCAGCGCGTCGAGGGCACGCTGTTCGGCAACGGCGAGCGTACCGGCAATGCCGATATCATGGTCATGGCCATGAATCTGTACAGTCAGGGCGTCGATCCCGAGCTGGATTTTTCCGACCTGGACGCGATCAGCCGCCAGGTCAGCCGCTTCAACCAGATCGCCGTGCATCCGCGTCATCCTTATGCGGGCGATCTGGTGTTCACGGCCTTTTCAGGCAGCCATCAGGATGCGATCAAGAAATGCCTTGAGGCGCGCCGGCCGGGGCAGCCGTGGAATGTCGCCTATCTGCCCATCGATCCGGCCGATGTCGGGCGCGATTATCAGGCGGTGATCCGCATCAACAGCCAGTCCGGCAAAGGCGGCGCCGCTTATGTCATCGAGCGGGAGCTGGGCCTGCAACTGCCGCGCTGGTTGCAGATTGAATTCAGTCGTATCGTGCAGCGCCGGACCGAAACCGAGGGGCGGGAAATCAGCGCGCAGGAACTCGTGGCATTATTCGAGCAGACCTATTTCGCCGGGGACGCGGTTTACCGGCTGGCCGGATTTCATCTCGACCACGACCGGGAGGAGACACTGTCGGCGCGCCTGGTGTCGGCGTCGGGAGAGATAACCGTGACCGGGACCGGCAATGGCGCGCTGGATGCCTTTATCAATGCGCTGGAACGGCAGTTCGGCCAGGCCATCGAAATCACCGACTATCATGAGCACGCGCTGTCGACCGGCAGCGATGCCAGGGCAGCCTGTTATATGCGCTTGAAATACGATGGCGAGACCCATACCGGCATCGCCTGTCATGATGATATCGTCAGCGCTTCGCTGAATGCCGTTTTGAGGCATATCACGTAATTTTATGAAGCCCTCGGTCCGAATTGCTTCGGCCCGAGGGGCTGAATTCAAGCGAAGCTATCGGTTAACTTATCCAGATGCAGGGGCTTCGACTTGATCAAGCTGAGCCAGGCGCTGCAAGGGTAATTCCAGGCACAAGCCGCGATGAACCAGCTCTTCGCGTAGTTTTTCAATGCGCCGGACGCTGGCATTGTTTTCGCTAGGACGATAACCGACGATAATCAGCAGTCTCGATGCGGAACGGCGAAACGCCAACAGGGCGATTAAGTCCAGTGTCGCGTCATCGCTCCAGTGGGCGTTATCGACGACCAGGATAAAGGGCGAATCGCCGCTCAAGGTCTCAAAAAACTCGGCGGCTTCTCTCAGCATGCGGCGTGTATTGTTTTCAGAGACTTTCGGCAGCAGGGCGGCCAGTTCCTCGGCGCTTAACAAGTTCGACATTTGAAACAGCCAGCAGGGCGCAACTTGATTCAAACGCTCGATCAGCGCTCTTCCGGAAGGTTCCCGGCAACGGCGCTCCAGGGCTTCCAATAAAGGCAGGAAGGGTTCCGCGACCCCGTGCAGTTGCACGCATCGGGAACGCAGCAAGGCCAGTTCGGGAGATTGGATTTTGGCCAGGAACATGTCGAGCAATGTCGATTTACCCGTGCCTCGCTCCCCCGCCAGAAAAACCACGCACCGCTCTTTATTTTTCGCCTGCTGAAAGGCTTTCCGGAGCAAGGCCAGTTCCGCCGGGCGTTCAATCCAGGCGGACGAGGGCTCAACTTTGGTCCGGTAATGCAAAGGGATCAGATGCTCGAGAGATTGCGTAACCGAGACCTCGGGCAGGAAACGATAACCCCGACGGGTCACTGTGGAGATAAAGCGCGGATTTTTACGGTCGTCATGCAAAATATTGCGCAGGGAATTAACAGCCAGCCTCAATGCCGAGTCGTCGACAAGCCGGCCATCCCATACCGCATCGAATAATTCCTCCCTGGATATGACCTGTCCCGTGTGCCGCAGGAAATAAAGCAATAACCGATAAATTTTGGGCGGCAAATCGACAGCGGTTTTACCTTTCCACAAGAGCTGGCTGGCCATTTCCAGGCGAAACGTTTCAAACTCGTAAATAGAATTTTGATCCATCGACGCAAGCATAAAAAGCCTGTAGTAGAGATAATGTCAGACTCTAACACAAAAATAACAAATTGCTAACAACTTACAGGAGGGGCTTAAGTATACTGGCACCGGGCAAGGATTTAACTAAAAATTAACGCTTCTTTGAATTACAGACTGAAACTTATTGGAAGTATTGAGAATTAAAGGGATCTTCGACCAGGTTAAACCTCATCGGTTCGATTCCGGAATAGAGTTGTAGAAGTAAGGATAAGCCAAACTTGTTGTGAGGCGAAGAATAGCAAGCTACGGGTCTTTGGGTGGATGATGATAAAGAAGGCTGGGTTGCGTTTTTTTAATTTGTAAAAACTTGGAATTTAGTTATGGAAAAGCAAGCTTGTATTTTGGGGGCCGTCACATTGGCGCTGGCGTCTGTTACTTTTACCCCAACCGCGGGTGCTGCGGTCGTTAATGCTTACAGTGAAGGATATGGGCTCTCTGTAAATTTGAATGTTGGGGGCTCAAACTTACTGGCAGTGGCAGCACCTGCTGGTATATCGGGAACAGCCCCGGCGCCCTATGATCTGAATGATGCGCTTTTAGGCTTTGACGTTGGCGTTGATTTACTAGTAGCTCAAGCTCATGCTTCGATCGATGTAATTACTGGATCGGCGGATTCCAATGTTGATGGATCGGCCGGTAATAAAACCACGAGCGCATCCGGCGGCATCGAAGGTTTAAACATCAATGCCAGTCTTTTCTCGATTTTTGGCCCCGGATTAAGCCTGTTTGAGCTGGATAATTGGACTTTTAGCTCCAGCGCCGAGGTAACGGGGGATTATGGCAATATGACCGCCTCGGGAAGCGCTAATATCACATCGTTAGGCTTGAGCATATTAGGCCAAGATATCCAAGTTGACACCAATGCCGGACCAAATTCCATGATTGATTTAAGTGCGCTCGGACTCATTGGCGCCACTTTGATTCTCAACGAACAGATAACGGATTGCTCCAATTCTTTTTGCTCAATGACGGTCAATGCACTGCGCTTATCCTTGAATGGTTTAAATAATTTATTTGACGCCGACATCATCATCGGACACTCCTACGCGGAAATGTCAGCCGAGAATATATCAGCCGTTCCCGTTCCAGCCGCTGTCTGGCTGTTCGGCTCGGCAATGGCTGGCCTGGCCGGATTCTCGCGCCGTCAAGCGGGCAGAGCGATTGCTTAACGGCTTAGGTTAAGAATGAATATCAAAGCGGACAGGCTGTTTTGTCCGTCTTGCATAGGAAAATGGTTCAGGATGAACAAAACTTCTGAATAGACCGAGGATCTGGTTGATTAGGAAGTGGTTAAAAAGCCAAACTCGTTGCAAAGCGGGGACGGAAAGCCACAGGTCTTTCAATGGCGAAAGATGGCTGGGTTGCAATATTTGTTTTTTAAATTATTGCAGAGGAAATAAAAATGAAAAGAGTTACTGTATTAAGCCTGGTGCTAGGCTTGGCGATGCTAGGCGGGGGGAATATAGCAAGTGCTGCTACTTATGGACCCGTAACATCCGACGGATATGCTCAGAGCCTGCTTTCTGAGGATGGCGACTTTGAGGATAGCAATGATGATGTATCGGATGATTTTTTTGGTGCTACCGATTGGACGGATATATCTAATGAACTGTCTTTCACAGGTGATTTGAGAAGCGGAACATGGTCGATTGATTCCTCTTTATGGGATACTTATCAAGCCATCACTCTGGTTCTTAAAGACGGAAGAACAGGCAGACCACCCAATGGTATTTTTTACACAGCCTGGCTGCTAGTAGAAGGTTCAATATCTGGTACTTGGGCAATGCCTGACAAAGATCTTTCACATATGAGTCTCTATGGTAGCAATATAAACATTGGTGGTGATGAGCCGCCAGCCGTACCTGTCCCCGCGGCAGTCTGGTTGTTCGGATCAGGTCTGTTGGGTTTGATCGGCGCGGCGCGCAAAAAATCAGCTGCCGCCTGAGGTTAAAATCTGATTCCAATTCAGTAAAGGGGCTCCGGCCCCTTTTTTATGACCGCTGAAATGCAATATACCGATTAATACTGGTGTAATCGACAGGGCAGTTGGGCTTATACAGCATAAGGTTGATTTTCAGGCTTCTTTCAAGCCTGGTGATGACCGATTTCCTTTCTTATCAGGGCGAGCAGAGCCAGGACCTACATTCCTCAGCAAAATTTGACCTAATCAGCATTATTTCAGTATCGATTGTTAATCGGCCTATTCATTTTCTTTGATCCCCAGGCGTTTTAATCCGGCAATTCCCACGGATTGATGCCCTGATACCGTAAATTGAACAGACACGTAGGGGAGAACCTGTGTGTTCGCCCTTGCTCAACGGTTCGCCTTTGGCCAGCGGTTCTCCGATAACCCGTTGTGCACCCGAAACAGGGCGGACACGTAGGTCCGCCCCTACCATGCATCCGTACGATACAGGCGCCCCTTTTGATTTGTATGAAATGAACAGACACGTAGGGGCGAACCTGTGTGTTCGCCCTTGCTCATCGGTTCACCTTTGGCTAACGGTTCTCCGATAACCCGTTGTGCACCCGAAACAGGGCGGACACGTAGGTCCGCCCCTACCATGCATCCGTACGATACAGGCGCCCCCTTTGATTTGTATGAGCCGCATCGCGAGTTACTGAAATTATTAGGTGATTTCCATGTTAAGTAATAGCCATGGAATAAATCAGGGAATTGTAGGTGCGAATTCATTCGCACTGTGCGGATAAATCCGCACCTACACCGGAAATTCATCCGCGCACTTGAGGAAGTTATTTTGTGCGCGTTCCTAAATATTATTCCGGTAGTGGCTGAATTGGCTGCGGAATGTCAGTCAGGACATGATGCCTCATCGGCTGACTGTAGAAATCAAGCGCGTTTTCTGCGGCTGCCCTGAAAAATATTGCGCAGGGAATTAACGTCCAGCTGAAATCCCCGATCATCGACAAGCCGGCATCCTACACCGCATTGAGCAACTCTTTCCGGGATATTGACCAACCCTCGTACCGAACAAAGCCAGGCAAAAACATTGCAAATTCGCTATCTCGAAGTTGGCCATCGACACAAGCACAAAAGCCTGGTTAAAAAAAGTGACTTCAAGCTGTAACACAAAAATAACAAGCAGCTAACAAATAAAATAAGCGGCTTATGTATACTGACAACCGTCCAAAGAATTAACTGGAAATCAGTTTTATTTAATGGAAGCGCTGAAACTTAACGGAATCAATGTGAATTAACAACAAGGAGCACAGTGACGGGAGCAAAATAAATAGATTTTTCGATTGAGTAGTTTAACCCAGATTTTTTTAAAATTATTGCGGAGAAATGAAAGTGAAAAAACATAGTTTATTTGGCCTGATACTGGTTTTGGTTATGTTGGCGATGAATGTGGCAAACGCGGCTACTTATGGGCCTGTAACACCTTCCTTGGTTTCCAGGGATGGTCCGGCTAATGACGGAAGCGATTCCGTCGCAGATCTGAATGCTAATAATTATTTTGGCCTTAACACTTGGTTGGAAATAGCCAGAATAGAGATACCGGAAAATGATACCGCCAGTACAGGATTTTCCGACGATCCACTGAGCATAGGCGATCTGGTCAGAAATGACGAGGGTGAATTGATAAGTGGACGTTGGTCGCTTGATGCGTCTGTATGGCAAGGCTTTGCGTCTGTGATGCTGGTTCTGAATGATGGCAATGTGGGGAATATTTTTTGGACGGCATGGCTGCTGACGCCAGGCAGTACATTCGGTCACTGGATGACGCAAGTGCCCGATAGCACCTTTAGAGGTCTTTCACATATAACAGCCTATGTAAGCCCGGATGCAGCCGTTGTGCCCGTGCCCGCGGCAGTCTGGCTGTTCGGGTCCGGTCTGGCCGGTTTGCTCGGCGCGGCCCGCAGAAAATCAGCTGCTACTCAAGCTTAAAATCGGGTTTTACATTAACAGGGGCTTCGGCCCCTTTTTTTGCCTTTTTTCAGCCGGTATCAAAACGTCTTCCTATGGGCCTGTCCCGGCGGCGGCCCGGACAGCTCCAGCAGGTCGATTACGTTCATCCTGATGGCCAGGCGGGTCAGCTCGATATCGTTGGCGACACCCAGTTTCCGCTTGATCAGGTAATGACAGTTCAATACGGTTTTCGGGCTGATATGGAGCATCAGCGCGATATCCTCGACCGGCCGCGCTTCCGCCAGCAGCCGCAGAATCTCGAATTCCCGCACGGTCAGTTCTTCCAGCGCGATGCGGTCGGCGCCCAGCTTTTCCAAGGCCAGGGCCTGGGCGATGTCGGGGCTCAGCGTGTGGCGGCCGGCATGGACATCATGGATGGCCCGGAGCAGGACATCGGGCGGACTGCTTTTGGTGACATAGCCCAGGGCGCCGGCTCGTACCGCTTGTATGGCAAATCCCGGATGCTGGTGCATGCTGAAAACCAGGATTCTGGCATCGGCTTGGCGCTGCCTGATGCGGGCAATCGCTTCCAGCCCGCCCTGATTGGGCAGCGACAGGTCCATGATCACCAGATCGGGGCCGCATGCCTTGAAGCGGACATAGGCTTCAAACCCGTCCGAAGCCTCCGCGACGATCTCCAGCCCAGGCTGCTTGGCCAGCAGCGCGCGATAGCCTTCGCGAACGATGGCATGATCATCGACCAATAAAATCCTGATGCGGGTCGAAGCCGTCATGCCGGCGCGCCTGTGACAGATTGTACCGGCAACCATGCCCGGATCATAAGCCCGCCGCTTGGGGATGGCGCCAATGTCAGTTGCCCGCCCAGTGCCGTAACGCGCTCACGCATGCCGAGCAGGCCGATGCCGGCGGCATCCTCATACGGTGGATTACCGGCGCTGCCGTCGTCGTCGACCCGCAACTCGACCAGTCCTTCGGACTGCGTGAGCGTGACCTGGGCGTTGGCGGCGGTCGAATGTTTGGCGATATTGGTCAGGCATTCCTGAATGATGCGGAAAATATTGGCCGGCACGGGTTCGGGCAACCGGTCGGGATCGCCGTTGATGGTCAGCCGATAATGAGTCTTGCCGCCGCTTCGGGCATTCCAGCCCGCAACAAGGCTGTTCAGCGCGGCCGACAGTCCCAGTTCATCGACGGCCATGGGCCGCAGCCGCAGCAGCATCCCGCGCAATAACGCCATCATGTGGCCGGTGATCCGGGCGATGTTTTCGCCTTCAGGCACCAGCGCCGGACAGTCCTGTTCCGCCGTTTGCGTTATGGAGGCCGCGACGGCATTGATGGCGGCCAGACATTGGCCGAACTCGTCGTGCAGCTCGCGTGCCAGATAGCGGCGTTCCTCCTCCTGGACTGTCATCAGCTTCAGGGACAGTTCCCTGCGCTCGGCAAGCAGTTGCTGCTGGCGGCTCGCCAGTTGATTGATAGCCTGGCCGGTACGCTGCCATTCAGTCAATTCAAACGCGGGCAGGCGAGCCGACAAGTCGCCGTTTCTCATGCTCTCCAGACCCGCAATGATGATTTGCGCCGGCCGCAAGGCGCGGCTCACCGTGCCATAAACCAGCAGACAAAGGGCCAGCACGGTCGATGCCGACAAGCCCATTAATCCGCGCAGCTGTTGCCAGGCTTCGGCGATATCCATGTCCGCGCCGGGCGTGACGACGACTGTGCCATAAACCCGGCCATGGAAGACAATCGGCCGTTTTGTCTCAGCCCCGGGCGCGAAGGCCCAGCGGTAAAAGTTCTCGAACCATTCCGGCCTGCTTCGGGCGGGTGCTTTGCCGCCGCTGCAAACACTGCGGGCCTGATCGCCGCTTGCCGGCATAAAGCGCACGCAAGTGCCGGAAATGGTGTTGATTTGCTGCCATAAACCCTGATCCGGGAACCGTGCCGCAAGGTCGAAGCCCGCATTGATGCGCAGCAACTGCATTTCCAGTTGCCGACCTATTGAATCGGCCGTTGCCTGGGCCTGATCCCTGGATGCCCTGTCGGCCTGATGCAGTACCCAGGTCGCCGTTGCGACCAGACAGATCAGGCCGATCAGGACGATGCGCGAGAGCAGATGGAATTTCAGATTCATAGTCAATGAAGGATTGAGGTTCGGGCGCGTTATTGACCGCATTCTATGCGCCTGTGGCGGACATGAAAAGCCATCGCGACAAGGACGGGCAAATTGCCCGTGTTTGACGGGTAATGATCAGGTTACGAACGCATGTCGCCACGTTACCCTGTCGGTACGCGGCCCCGTAGGGGCAGACCTGCGTGTCTGCCCTGGCCGTCGCCCCACAGGTGCGGCGTTACATCGATCTAAGGAGAAAATAGCATGAAAATAAAGAAATTAAGCAATCAACGGTCTGTTCCCGCCTGGATCCTGCTGGGCATGGGGCTGATATTAAGCGGCGCCGTTAACGCGGGCCCCCGCATAGCGGTTTTAAACTTCGAGCTGAACGACATTACGTCCTTGCCGAACACGCCGGGGGAGCGCGTGCGCACGGCGTCGATCAAACCGTTGCTGGAGCAGGCGATCGGTCAGGCCGGCGATTATGAAATCATCCCCGTCGATATCGAGGCGCAAGCGGCGGCCAATGCCGGCTTTGGCTATCTGTACACATTTCATGACAGTGCGGCGGAACTGGCCCGGCAATTCGGCGCCGATTGGGTGATCGTCGGGCAGCACAGCAAACCGAGTTTTTTATTTTCTTACTTGATGGCGTATTTGGTCAACGTGAAAAACCCCGCGCTTTCCGCACGCTATGCCATCGAGCTGAAAGGCAATCATGAAAAGGTGACAAGGCGAGGAGTCAAGGCTTTGGCGAAAAAAATTGACGCCACGATTAATCGGATGTGAATACCTATCAAAGTGCTATGAAATACATTCTGTTTTTTAACGGATGCCGTACAAGGGATTGTGATCCTGTTTGCGCACCGGGCGCGGGGCTCCATGTAAGCACTCGGCGCGCAAAGCGGCCGGATTGCCGGCCTGCAGGGATCGCCCGGTGCAAAAACCAGGGGAACTTCTTGTAACATCGATTATATAATCTATAATCAGATATTTACTCAAATACCGATTTATTCTATTTATTAATAACAAAATAATAATAATAATTAATAATAAAATACTAATATTAAAGAATAGAATTTAACAGCCTGTTACGGCTTTTCCACGGTTTTTATCGCTTAATTATATACAGCCTGAAGCTGCCATGATTTGGGCGGATTAACTCAAATAATTTTTTACCGATCAGATATTCAGGTCGGTAAATTCGGGGCAAGCTCCGCAACGGGCGAAAGGTTAACGAAATCCGTTAAGGCCAGGGAAGATTCGGCAGGTGGGCAGGGCATTTTTCTGTCGTTTTTGCCGTAGAGCTTGAGCATTCTACCCCTCATCCTGTCCCTTTCCGAAGGGAGAAGGGCAGGATGCCACAATATTTTTGTGATTATCCTTGAGGGTTTGAATGCATGGATAACGCAAAACATGGCAGAGCATCGCCGGTCTTTCCTGGAGACGGATACCAAGCCGATTTTCTAAAAACCCTTAAGGGCCAATAATAAATATTAATAAATGCCAAAAGGAGAATCTGTATGTCCTCGCAAGCGCCGAACGGGCAATCACCCTATGAGGAGCGCATCATCCCCTTTATTACCGATGATGGCGTCAATCTTAATCTGATCAATGTCCGCGGCCGCAAGCCGCCGGACAAAGGCCCGGTCATACTGGTGCATGGCGCCGGCGTGCGGGCCAACATCTACCGGGCGCCGGTGGCAACGACCATCGTCGATGCGCTGATCGAGCAGGGCTATGACGTATGGCTGGAAAACTGGCGCGGCAGTATCGCCTTTCCGCCGAATTTATGGACCCTGGACCAGGCGGCGCTTTACGATCATCCCAAGGCCGTCAAGACCATCATCGCCGAGACCGGCGCTCAACAGCTCAAGGCCATTATCCATTGCCAGGGCTCGACCAGTTTCACCATGTCGGCCCTCGCGGGACTCGTGCCCGAAGTCACCACCATCGTCAGCAATGCCGTGTCCCTGCATCCGGTCGTGCCGCGCTGGTCCACGTTCAAGCTTCGATACCTGGTGCCGCTGGTCAAGCTGTTCACGCCCTACCTGAATCCGCACTGGGGCGTCGAGGCGCCCGATCTGGCGGCAAAAATGATTACCTTGCTGGTCAATATGACCCATCACGAATGCCATAATGCCGTCTGCAAACAGGTCAGTTTTACCTACGGCAGCGGTTTTCCGGCCCTGTGGAGCCATGAAAACCTGAATGAGGAAACCCATGAATGGCTGAAGGAGGAATTCGGCGCCGTGCCGCTGCGCTTTTTCGAGCAGATCAATCGTTGCGCGCGGCAGGGGCATCTGGTTGCCGTTGAAGGCTTCAAGGAACTGCCGGACGATTTCGTCAAGGCGCCGCCCAAGACTGACGCCCGGTTTGCCTTCTTTACCGGAGAAAACAACCTCTGCTTCCTGCCCGTCAGCCAGATCAACACCTATAACTATTTTTCCGGATTGCGCCCGAATTACCATTCGCTGCATGTGTTGCCCGGTTACGGCCATCTGGATGTGTTCATGGGCCAAAACGCGGCGCGGGATACGTTTCCCTTGATCCTCGACGAACTCAATAAAGACTGATTCATAACAACAATAAAACCGCGCCATAACATCAACGGCGCCAAAAGGGGGTAAAAATCATGTTTTGTATGCCAAAACGCATTAAACAATACGCGGGCCGTTTTTCGCTGGTCGACGGCATTCCGTTCAAGCTGCCGGTCGCCGCGACCAACTCGCCGGCCCTGATGGCGATCTTCCCGATCAATGCGGAGAAAGCCAAGGCCTTCCTGCCCAAGGGGGTCCATCCCTTCCGCTTGTGGAACTCCGGGTTGCTGATCGTGACCGTTATCGATTACCGCGAGACGCCTATCGGCAAATACGTCGAGTACAGCATCGCCATCGCCTGCACGCATGGCGAGAAATCGGCGCCCAGGCTGCTGCCGGCCCTGTTCATGAATTTCTTCAAGACCGGCCAGTATGTGGTCGACCTGCCGGTATCGTCGGAAATATCGGTCAAAGGCGGCAAGGGCATCTGGGGCATGCCGAAGCATCAGGGACATCTGGATTTCAAAATCACCGAGGACAAGGTCAGCAGCCAGTATGACCTGGACGGCAAACTGGTGGCTTATGTCGAGATAGAACCGGCCAAAAAGGCCTGGATACCGGTCAAGATGCGCGCCTCCAATTACTGTTCATTCCGCGGCATGCTGATGAAGTCGGACATCCTGCTCGACACCCAATGCGGCGTCCGCCTGCTCAAGAGCGCCAAGGCCCGCTTCGTCATCGGCGACCATCCCCGTCTGCAGGCCATGAAGGAGCTGGAAATCGGCGATGCCCTCGCCACGGTTTACCTGCCGTCCATCACCGGCACGCTCGATGATCACATTGAAAGCTGGTTTCTGGATTTCGACCAGTTGCCCGAAAAAGCCCCGGAAGGCTTTGAGTCCGTGATCAATCTGGGCTTGAGTGAAGACTGGCTGTCGCCGCCCGACGCGCCGATCCCGCCGGCGTGATCATGATGGCAACAACCAATAGTCAGGAGTAACAGTTATGACGGCACAAGCCCATATTCCCCAGGGCGCGGCGGCCAACGACAGCCGCCTGCCCAAACGGGCGCTTATTCTTCCGGGCGGCGGCATGCGCTTATCGTATGCCGCCGGCGCTCTGGCCGAAATTTTCGCCCATGACCTGAAATTCCAGCACATGGACGGCACGTCCGGCGGCTCGCTGAACCTGGCCATGCTGTTTTCAGGCCTGAAGATCGACGACATCTGCGAGCGCTGGCGCACCCTGAAGATGCGCGATACGATCTCTTTCCTCCCTTTCGGCAATTATCTCTGGCCGCCGAATTTTGTCGCCGCCGGTTCAGCCAAGGCCTTCCGCGACAAAGTCTATCCGCATTTGGGCATCGATTTCGAAAAAATCCGCGCGGCGGAAGGCCTGCAGGGCACGTTCAATGTCTGCAATTTCGGCAAAAAAATGAACCAGGTCATCCGCCACCAGGATATGACCGAGGATTATCTCGTGGCCGGCATGTCCCTGCCCGGCACGCTGCCGCCTGTCACGATCAAGGATACCGTTTATCTGGATACAGGGTTTATCCAGGACGCCAATCTGCTGGAGGCCGTCAAGCGCGGCGCCAATGAATTATGGCTGGTCTGGATCATGGGCAATATCCCGGATTATAGAAGCGGCCCGCTGAATGCCTATGTGCAAATGCTGGAAATGAGCGCCAACGGCGCGCTGATCAAAGAGCTTCAGCACATCAAGGATATCAACGCCCGCATAGCCAATGGCGAGCACTTATACGGACATGAGCAACCCATCACTCTCCACCTGATCAAGCCCGCGCATCCGCTGCCGTTGGATTCGGCGTTATATACGGGCGCCATCAGCCATGCCGACCTGATCGAAATGGGGCGGTCCGATGCGAGAGCTTATTTCAACCGCATGAAACCGGAGGGGGTTCCGTTTGAACCTTATATATTGAAAATGACAGCACAAACAACAGGTCTGCAATTTAAAGAAACCATGACAGGCGGCTTTTCGCTCGATGCCAGCGACCCTCGGGACGGCAAAACCAAAGGCAGGCAGGCGGGTACGCAATTGGCCATGCACGCCACGGTCAGCATCGATGACATGGACGCCTTCATCAAGGATGCCGAGCATCCGGGCCGCTTGACCGGCACCATCGATTTTGCCCCATTGGGCATGGGCATGGTCGCCGACACCGGCGTGTTCAATCTGTTCAAGCCCACGGACGATCCGAAATTGACCTTGATGGTTTACGAGCTGGGTTTTGAGCATCAGGGCCAGGCCTATTACCTGGCCGGTCGAAAGGAAGTGCGCGATGGTTCGGTGTTCAAGCTGTGGCCGGAGACCACGACACTGTACACCCAATTGCACAAAGGCACCGACAAATCAGGCTCGGTCATTGGCGCCGGGGTTCTGACATTAGGCCCGGTCGACCTGATGAAGCTGGTGTCGACCGTCACGGTCACGCATGCCGACGGTTTTCCGAAAAAAGTAAAAACAGTCGGCGCTTTCGGCGGCTTTTTCCTGCGCGAGTTGTGGAGCACCTATGTCACGCATGTCCACAAAAGCGGCGAAAGCACCCAAAGTCAGTCCTGACTTTAGCCAACAGCCGCGGGCCGGGCTGGCGCTTTCTTAAGCCCGGTCTTTCGAAGCCGCTTCTGCCGGGTTTGCCGACTCAGCCCGCATAAGCGGTTTCCTGCGCAATTCAGGAAGCTAATTTTTTACCAAAAATAATAAAAAACAGTATATCGGGGAAATACAATGGAAATCGAATACGATTACGAAGCTATTGTCATCGGCAGTGGTTTTGGGGGCTCAATCAATTGCTGCCGGCTAGCCAAAAAATGGCCCGGCAAGGTCATGCTGCTGGAGCGCGGCAAGCGTTATCCCCTGGGATCTTTCCCGCGCTCGCCGCATGACATCGCCAACAACTTCTGGAACCTTCCGCCGGAAAAGCGCAGCAGGCCGAAAAGCATCGCCGAAAAGGAAACCCACGGCATGTTCGATATCCGCAATTTTGACCATATCGATGCCGTGGTCGGCGCGGGACTGGGCGGCGGCTCACTGATCTATGCCAATGTCTTTCTCCAGCCGCCCGATGAAGTGTTCGACCACAACTGGCCGGAGACCAGCAAGAAAGACGTCCTGCAACCCTATTACGCGGTCAGCAAGGAAGTTCTGGGCGCCAGGCCCGTACCGCAAAGTGACGACCCGCGCCGGCAGATCATCCGCACGGGCCTGTTTCAGGAGTTCGCCAAGGCCGACGGCCGAGAGTCGCAACTGCTGGATATCAATGTCTTCTTCGGCAATGATTTCGACAATCCCACCGACATCGGCGTGCAGGAAAAAAACCGTTACGGCGCGCTGCAAACATCCTGCGTCTATTGCGCCGAATGCGATCTGGGCTGCAATACGCAATCGAAAAACACGCTGGATCTGAATTACCTGCATGTCGCCGAGACCCGTTATAACGCCGCGATCAAGACCGAAGTCCTCGGCCAGAAAATCGTGCCCCTGGATGCGCAGGGCAATGAAAATCCCGCCGCCGGCGGCGAATTCGGTTACCGGGTTTATTGGCTGGATCTGAACGACGGCCATGGGCAGCACAGCGCCGTTACCCGCCGCGTCGTGGTTTCGGCCGGCACGCTGGGCTCGAACGAACTGCTGATGCGCTGCCGGGACGTCTACAAAACCCTGCCCCATATCAGCCAGCAGCTGGGCCGGCATTTTTCCGGCAACGGGGATTTCCTGTCATTCGTCATCGACGGCGACAAGCCGGCCGACCCCAATTACGGACCGGTCATCACCCAGGGCACTGATTACAATCTGTTCAAGAATTTCGACCGGGAGCGCGCCTTCATCCTGGAGGATGCCAGCTATCCCGGTTTTGCCGCCTGGTATTCGGAAGGGCTCAGACCGGGGCTTTCGCATTTCAACGCCTTTATCCGCACCGCCAAGGTGGCATTTGACCGCTTCATTAGCGGCCTCGCGAACGGACATATCGGCTATGCCTTCAATGAATTGCTGAAAGGCGATATTTCCTATACCAGCAGCGTGTTGTTGTGCATGGGCATAGACAAAAGCAACGGCGTCATGGAATTGAACGACGCCGGTTTTCTGCATGTGAAGTGGTCTTACAAGGACAGCATGTCCCTGTATCAGACCATTCTCGATACCGGCAAGCGGTTCAAGGACTGGTGCGGGGGCAAGGCGTTCATCCCGCTGCCAAACTGGCTGTGGCCCATGAAACGGAACGTCACGGTCCATTCCCTGGGCGGCTGCCGTCTGGCGAACGACCCCGCCGAAGGCGTCACCAGCGCGGCCGTCGATAGCTTCGGCCAGGTGTTCGGTTACGCCGGACTGTATGTCGCGGATGGGGCCTTATTGCCGACGGCGGTCGGCGCCAATCCGGTGGCGACGATCTGCGCCTTGTCGGAACGCGTCGCGGAGGGCATTACCGGCATCAAGCCGGACGCGGACTTATAAACCGTTTTTAGATTCAGACCAATCGCCTGCTGGCCGGCTCTTGGCCCGGATCAACAGGCGATACCCGGCACAAACCATAATGATGACCGAGGCCGCGGATACCTCGGTTTTATTGCAACTAGAGGTAGACCTATGAGCGACTTTCCTGCTTATGACGAGATTCACGTAATCTCGGATATCCACATGGGCGGCAACAGGCCCAATTTCCAAATTCTGAGGGAGACCAAAAGGCTGGCCGGCTATATCGGCTGGGTGGGCAAGCAGTGCCCGGCGGGCAATGTCGCGCTGGTGCTGAACGGGGATGTCTTCGACACGCTGGCCGAGGAATTGCCGGGCTATATCGCCGTCGAACAAGCCGTCGCGGTCGTTGACCGGATCATGAATGATTCGTCGTTCTCCGGCATCTGGGAGGCTCTGGCGGCTTTCGTGGCGATCGAGCGGCGCACGCTGATCTTTATCATCGGCAACCACGACATCGAAATGTCGTTCCCGACGGTCCAGCGCCTGATCATGACGCGACTGGCGGGCGATGATCTGGTCAAGCGCGCCCGGATCGAATTCTCGACCATCGGCGCCGGCTATACCTGCCTGGTCGGCGGCGCCCGCGTCTACTGCACGCACGGCAATGAGGTGGACGCCTGGAACTACAACCGCTACGAGGATCTGGCCAAGGTCGGGCGGCGCCTGAATGCCGGCCGTTCGCTCGATCCCAAGGAATGGTATCCGAACGCCGGCACACGCATGGTCAAGGAGGTCATGAACGAGGTCAAGGAAAAATACAAATGGATCGATTTGCTGAAACCGGAAACCCAGGCCGCGGTCGGCACGCTGGTCGTGCTCGATCCGTCCCAGGCGAAAAAGATCACCGACCTGGTGTCAATCGTCGGAGAGAGAGTCAGCGGCGGCAGGGAAGTCAACCAACGCCTGTCTGCGGAAGGGTTTCAGCCGCGCGAACAGGTGGCGGATGCCTCGGCGCTGACGGTCGAACAATTGCTGGGCCCCAATCTCAGAGAGGGCGTCAGCATGCACGCACAACAGGATTCGCAGGATGTGGACGCGATGCTGGCGCTGGCCGAGGCTAATCTCGGCAAACCGAATGCCCAGATCGTCGAGCCGGCGGCGCCGCTGGGCACCTGGCAGCTGATCTTCGACCGGCTGACGGGCTGGCTCAGGGATGTGCCCAAGGACGAGGCGTTGCGCCGGGCCCTGAAAGACTGGCTGGCCGACGACAAGACCTTCGATCATACCGACCGGGACGACACCTTCAAGGATGTCACGGCGGCGGTAGGCGCTTCCATCGATTTCATCATTACCGGGCACACGCACCTGGAGCGCGCCATCGACATGGGCGGCGGGCGGTTTTACTTCAATTGCGGCACCTGGATCCGGCTGCTGCGCTTCACCGATGCGATGCTGAAGGACCGGGACTCGTTCAAGCCGGTTTACGACGTGCTGATCGACGGCCGCATGGAACTGATCGACGAGGCGAAATTCGGCGGCCAGAGTTTCGTGATGAACCAGACCAGCGCCGTGTCCATCAAGGTTGAAAACGGCAGCGTCGTCGGCCGCCTGAGCCACGTTGTCGGCGACGGCACGACAGCGCCCCGGGTCATCCAGCAATTCGTGAGGAAATGACATGAGCAACAATCACACCTCGGAAATCCGCAACGTCAAACTCGAACTGTTGAGGTCCGGGCCTGCCCACAATCAGCTGCTGTCGCCGCTGACCAATTATATTGCCTTGTGCGGCTCCGACGGCCCGGTGACGCTGCAAATGCCGTTCGAGCATCGCCAGTTGCTGATGCGCTTGCGGCGGCTCAGATATCCCCTGGACAAGGACCCCGCCACCGACGATCAGCGGCAATCGGAAGTCCGCGACTTGGGCGAATCCATCGGCCGCGTGCTCGGCCAGGTGCCGGCCATGCTGTCCGAACTCGGCAATGCCGGTGCCGAGAACGGCAAGCTCGTGCATCTGCGGCTGGCGATGTCCGCGTTTGAACTGGGCCTGATTCCCTTCGAGGCGGCCGTGGCGCCGGACGGCTTCCCCGGGTCGGGCTCGCCGCTGTTCTTGCAAATGCGCACGCCGATCTCGATCACGCGGGAAATCCGCCGCGGCCGCCCGCTGCCGGTCAACTGGACGCGTCCGCCGCGCATTCTGTTCGCCTTCGCGGCGCCGAACGGGCTTTACGTGCCCGCGCAAACCCATTTGCAGGCCCTGCGCGAGGCCATCGAGCCCTGGATCAAGATCAAGGATAAGGACAAGGACCGTATCGACGAAGTCAAAAAGCTGCTGACCGTGCTGCCTAACGCCACGCTGGAGCAGATCCGTTCGCTGTGCGCGTCGACCGAATTCACCCATGTCCACATCCTGGCGCACGGCGCGCCGTTCAAATACTCCGGCGACGAGCGCTACGGCGTGGCCTTGTGCAGCGAGACCAGCGACAGCGCCGATATCGTCGACGGCGAGCGCCTCGCCATCGCCTTGACCTCGAGCGACTCGGCCGGCAATACCCGGTTTCGCCCCACGGTCGTGACGCTGGCGACCTGCGATTCCGGCAACATCGAATCGGTGCTGACGCCCGGCGGCAGCATCGCCCACGAATTGAACGCGGCCGGCATCCCGTGGGTCGTCGCATCCCAGTTTCCGCTGTGGATGAAGGCATCGGCCATCGCGGCCAAAGTGTTTTACAGCGGTCTGTTGAGCGGTGCCGATCCGCGCTGGGTGCTCTACGAATTGCGCCAGCGGTTGCGCACGGATTCGCCGGAGACGCATGACTGGGCCAGCATCGTCGCTTACGCCACGGTGCCGTGGAATTTTGAACAACAGGTCAACCAGTTCCGCGACCAGCAGACGCACAAGAAAATCGAAGTGAAGTTTGGCCGGATCGACGAATTGGTCGGCGCGGATGTGGACAGTGGCGACGACGCCGGGAAGGTGCTTAGCGAGGCTCAAAACAAGGAGTTGGCGGCGCTGTGCGCATCGGTTCGCGAAGATCTGAAAAACTGGCGCGCGGAACTGCACGCCGGCGTCTCGACCCAGGACCGGGCGAAACGTCTGGGCATCAGCGCCGCCTGCGAGAAACGCATCGGCATCGCCTATACCCTGGCGGAAGATCTGCCATTGGCGCAGAAAGCCTACGAAGCCTGCCGCGACTTCTATCGCGACGCCTGGGATATCGATCCCTGCAACCACTGGGTGATCACGCAGTATCTGTCGATTATCGCCATACTGAACCGGGAAGACGACGGGCCCATGCTCAAGGAACTGGCGCGCAAATACGGCATAGTTTGGAACGCGGCCCGGCAGATCGTGGATTGGCAGATACGGAAAACGTCAGGCGATGAGCGGGCTTATGCGTTAAGCACGTTCGCGGAACTCAGTTTATTGGGCGCGGTTTACGGCGGACAAAGCGTCGACCCGGAAATGCTGGAAGCCGATATCACCTATTACTGCAAAGAGATGTTGAACGAGTTATGCGCCGAGGCATTTCCGATTATTTCAACGCGGCGCCAGTTCAGGCGGTATCTGAAAGACTGGAGCTCCCCGCTGTGGGCCGGTCTGGCGCAGGCGGCGCTGAATGCGCTGGGGGATGTATATTGATTTTAGCAGGGCCGAATTCGTGCTTGCGCGAGCAGGGCGCTCGATAGTGATTCTTGACTATGCCGCTGTGAATGTCTGGCGTACCCGCATCGCGGCAAGCAGCTTGAAAATCGATCCATGTCAACATCAGGTTCAGCAGGTCGGGTAAAACGTTTGCGTAACCCGACCTATATGACCACATCACCGGACAATATTTTATTTTGCTCGGGCCTTAAAGATTATTTAAGTTCTCCCCGCAACTGTTTAAACCAATATTCCATTTGTCTGCCCGCCGCCTCCCGGCCGCCCAATCCGAATGAAAGCGCTACCGCAACGGCGATGGCGCCCAGGGTTAAGCCAAAAGCCATGTTCACGATATCGTCAGCCAATCCCATTGCGTGCAGGCCCATTGCCGTCACAAGACCAAGTATGGCGAATTTTGCAATGCCGGCCAGTATTTTGCTTTCGCCGCTGCTTCTAATAATAACCAGGTAAGTTATATTGGCCAGCCAAAAGCCGACAGCCAGAATAATCGAGCCAAGCAGAATCTGACCACTGAATTCCACAAAGGTTGTGACAAGATCCCCCACTTGATGTAATCCCAGTTGGTTGGCCGCCTCAATAGTGGCAAACAGCATGGTAAAGAAAATTATCAACCTCCCGACCAGGATGGAGGGCGTGATTCCTGTTGTAAACACGTCTCCAAAGCCCAGCGCCGCCGGAACCCTGTCAAAATTCATGCCCTGCAAAAGAGAGGCGACAAGGTTTGCGACAAATCGCGCCACATAGAAAGCGATGATCAAAATCACCGCCGCCGCAAAAATATCCGGAATTGTCCGCATAATAATATTGAGCATATTCGTAGCGGGCGCGGATATCGCTTCCAATTCCAGGGCGTCCAATGCCGCTATCAGGGCGGGGACAAACACAAAGAAAAAGACGATAGCGCCAATAAGCCGGGACAGTCCCATGCCGCCTCCCAAACCGGCCCGGATGCCGATACGGTCCACTCCGGCGGCAGCGAGTAAATTTGCCACAATGTCGCGAAGAATTTTAGCCACAAACCAGCCGACCAGACCGATGATGAAGGCGGCAAGAATATTCGGCAACATGGCTAAGACTTTATTAACCATATTCTGAACGGGGCCCAGTAACCCCTCCAGTTGAAAAGCGCCCAGAATCGCGGGCAGAAACAGTAGAAAAATAAACCAGTAAACGACGTTACCGATATTTTTGCTGGTCGAGGCGCCGCTCTCCACAACACCAAGTCTCTCATCCAGATCAGTGGCGTCCAGTGCCTTAATGACCAGCAAGCGGACCACGGTTGCCAATAGCCAGGCGATCAGCAACAAAATCCCTCCGGCGACAAGCCGGGGAATATATTGGAATACCTGAGTTACCAAGGCATCCAGAGGTCTTGACACCAATTCAAGGTCAAGAACATTGAACGCGGCAATTAATACGATCAGCATAATGATCCAATAGACGCCCTTGGCGATGCCGGACTCAAGATCTATTGTAATATCACCGCCCTTGGCAACCTTCTGGTTCAGTCTGAACAGGGAAAGGGCTTTGCGAATACCGGCTCTAATCAAAACGGCCACCAGCCAACCGATGATAAGGATAGCCAATGCGCCGGCAATCCTGGGAAGATGCTGTCCCAATGTATCTTGGAGGGAATTCATTAAATTTGTTGTTTCCATGAAATTCTCCTTCGTGAATATATTTAATTCAACTGTGTATTTTTGAATTTTTAAAAAATACACAACCTCTTGCAGGCAATGTAGGTTAAAGAAAAATAAATTACTATTGGTTCAAATACTTAGGAACGGGTATGAAATAAAACCTGCAACTGAAGCAGATTTCTGTTCCTGTTCAACGACTGCATGGGCAGGAAATGATCCCGTCATTTCTCTGCATTCACCCCATCCCTGTAGGCAACGCCGAAGAGGGACGGAAAGACCAGTCAGTTGCGGGCGTTATTACGCAGATAATTGATTCACGCATCTGTAAGACCGAATTGATTCGACCCGAAACGCCCACCAGGCTTTCCAGAGGGTGGGGACTCGAGCGCGAAACCTCGTGGGAGCGATGCCTACATCGCGACTTGCCCGGCGGTTTTAAGTTGCTATGCAAGCATCGCTCCCGCCGAGGTTGTCCGAATTGGAAACAAGGCCGTACGGCGGCTGACTCGTAAGGGGGATTTGCCTCGGCAATCCACCAACAAACGGAGCCTCGTACTCGTAACCGTCATGTGTCTGCAAATATTACCGGTCTGCTTGAAATGGCGGTTTGCTGCGCGAAACCGCCCTACGATTTCTTAGAAAAAGATGATGGAGCAGAGGGGTAAATTTTGACTGGCGTACCACGCGCGCGTGATAAATAACAGGATAAAAACGACTGTTTTGGGGGATAACGTAAAATGGCGCGCCCGAGAGGATTCGAACCTCTGGCCTCAGCCTCCGGAGGGCTGCGCTCTATCCAGCTGAGCTACGGGCGCGTAGGCGCGTATTCTAACCGATTGCGCGCGAAATTACGATAGCATTGTTTTTAAATGTGCAAGACTGGCCTTGCCGCGCTCCTTGATCACTTCCGGCGCCAGCTGCTTTTTGTTGGCCCATTCCAGATCGTCGGGCGGCAGTTCGTTCAGGAACCGGCTGGGTTCGCATTCGGATATCTCGCCGTAGCGCTTTCTGTGCGTGCAGTAGCTGAACGTGAGGGTGCGCTGGGCGCGCGTGATGCCGACGTAGGCCAGGCGGCGCTCCTCCTCGATGTTGTCGGTTTCGATGCTGTTCTGATGCGGCAGCAGGTTTTCTTCCATGCCGATCAGGAACACATGCGGAAACTCCAGTCCCTTGGCGGCATGCAGGGTCATCAGGCTGACCTGGTCGCTGGCTTCTTCCTCCTGATTGCGTTCCATGATGTCCAGCAGCATGATTTTGGAAACGATCTCGGACAGCGATTTTCCCTCGCTATCTTTTTCATCGATGCGTTTGAGCCAGTCGATCAGTTCCTGGACGTTCTTCATCTTGCGCTCGGCCGATGCCGGCGTCTTGCTGTTCTCGCGCAGCCAGTGCTCGTAGCCGATCTGGTCCAGCATGGCTTCGATGACGGCGAAGGTGTCGCCGCGCTCGATGCGGTCGGCCGTATCGATGACCCAGTCGCGGAATTTCGTCAGCCGCTGCACGGCCTTTTCGGGCAGTTTCTGAGTCAGGCCCAGTTCGGAACTGGCCGCGAACAGGCTGATATGGCGCTCGTTGGCATAGGCGCCGAGCTTTTCCAGCGTGGTCGGGCCGATCTCGCGGCGCGGCGTATTGATGATGCGCAGGAAGGCGGCATCGTCGTCCTGATTGACGAACAGCCGCAGGTAGCTGAGCACGTCCTTGATTTCGGAATAGGCGAAAAACGACGTGCTGCCGCTGATGAAGTAGGGGATGTTGTTCTCGCGCAGGCTGCGCTCGAACAGCCGGGACTGGTGATTGCCTCGGTACAGAATCGCGTAATCCTGGTAACGGCTGCCGGTCTTGAATTTGTGATGGATGATTTCGGACACGATCTGCTGCGCTTCGATCTGGTCGTCCCTGTGGCTCAGCACGCGCAATGGGTCGCCGTAGCCCAGTTCGCTCCAGAGCTTTTTTTCGAATGCGTGCGGGTTGTTGGCGATCAGGTGGTTGGCGACTTTCAGGATGCGGCCGGTCGAGCGGTAATTCTGCTCGAGCTTGATGACTTTCAGGCGCGCGTAGTCTTTTTGCAGCTGCGCCAGGTTTTCGGGCTGCGCGCCTCGCCAGGCATAGATGGACTGGTCGTCGTCGCCGACCACGGTGAATCGGCCCAGGTTGCCGGCAATCAGTTTCACGAGCTGGTACTGCGTGATGTTGGTGTCTTGGTATTCGTCGACCAGCAGATAACGGATCTTGTTGCGCCATTTCTCCAGCACCGCCGGCTGATCCTGGAACAGCAGCACGGGCAGCAGGATCAGGTCGTCGAAATCGACGGCATTGTAGGCTTTCAGGCTGCGGATATAGTCGTTGTAAAGCACGGCGGCCGGGTATTGCTCCGCCGTCGCGGCCGACAGGGCCAGTTCCGGTGTCACGAAGGCGTTTTTCCATTGCCCGATTTGCCAGGAATAGCGGTCGACGTTGTCGATATCGCAGTTTTTGCTGTCGTGGCTGATCAGGTTGCGCAGCAGCGTGAGCTTGTCCTGCTCGTCGAACAGCGTCAGGCCGGCCTTGTACCCCAGCGTTTTATGCTCGGACCGCAATATGTCCAGGCCCAGCGAGTGGAACGTCGAGACCCTGAGGCCGCGCAGCTGCTTGTCGTCCAATAGCTTGGAGACGCGGCTTTTCATTTCGCGCGCGGCCTTGTTGGTGAAGGTCACGGCGGCGATATTGCGTGCCGGAATGCCGGCCTGGGTGATCAGATAGGCGATCTTTTCGGTGATCACGCGCGTCTTGCCGCTGCCGGCGCCGGCCAGTACCAGTAATGGGTGATCGATTGTTTTAACAGCGGCTTGCTGCTGAGGGTTCAGTTTGGCCATCACTACTATAAAAACTTAGGCTGAAATGGAATTTAATACGTTCTGTCAGGCATCAATCACGCGCCGAAATATGCATTTCGTCATTTTCTTGCTTGATGTTGAACTGTTGCAGGACATTCATGCCGAGCAAGGGTTGGCTTAGGTTCGGCACGATGGTCGCCGGTGCGTTTTTCATCACGAAATGCCCGAACTTGAGCTCCGAAATGACGGCGGTGCAGGCGCCGGTTTGGCCATTGGCGGTTTCCATGACCACCTGATCCTTGCAGTCAATGCCGGCATTGGAAGCCAGTGAGCCCGGCAACGAGACCACGGAGGCGCCGGTATCGATCACGAATGTCAGGGGCTTATCGTTAACGGAGCCGTCCAGGAAATAATGCCCGTTGGCGCCCGGCTTGATGACGAGCTCCCGGTGGACCTTTTTTTCCGGTTCTTTTTCGGCCGGCTTTTCTTTAATCACGGACGTCCATGAAGAAACAGCCTCTGCATTTTCCGTGCAGGCCGACTTCTGGTAAATGATATTGCCTTGCTGATTCTTGCATTTGTAGATCGTGTCATTGCTCCAGGCATTCGTGCCTGATGCGGCCAGTCCTATGGATAACAACAATAAGTTAATTTTTTTCATGATTTCCCTCTGTTAATTGGCGCGGCTTGTCGGCGGGATTTACCTGCTTACGACTATTTTAAAGAATAGCACAGGCGTTTCGGGTCGAATAAATTCGAACCTACAGGCCGGGCGGAATCCCTGTTGATCAGGATAAGGCTCATTAAACGCTTCTATCCAGTTTGCGATAACCAATCGCCTCGCTCAAATGCGTGATTTCTATCGGTTCCGAGTTCGCCAGGTCGGCAATGGTACGCGCGAGCTTGAGAATGCGGTGATAGGCGCGATTGGACAGGCCGAATTTGTCCATGGCCTGTTCCAGCAGCCGGTGGCCCTGTTCCGATAACGGGCAGAACTGTTTGACTTCCTTGGCCGTCAGCGCCGCGTTGGCCTTGCCGCCGCGCGCGACTGCAATGTTGCGTGCCGCCTCGACGCGCGCGCGGATTGTCGCGCTGCTTTCCTCGCCCTCCGGCGAGCCCTTGCGCAACACCTCATGCGGAACCCGCGGCACTTCCAGGTGCATGTCGATACGGTCGAGCAGCGGGCCGGACACGCGGGCCCGATAGCGCATGACCTGCTCCGAAGTGCAGTGGCAGCGCCCCGAGACATCGCCCAGATAACCGCACGGGCACGGGTTCATGGCGGCTATCAACTGGAAGCGCGCCGGAAAATCGGCCTGCCGGCTGGCGCGAGAGATCGTGATATGACCGGTTTCTAGCGGCTCGCGCAGCACTTCGAGTACTTTGCGGTCGAACTCGGGAAGCTCATCAAGGAATAGGGCGCCGTTATGCGCCAGCGAGATTTCGCCGGGCCGGGGATTGCCTCCGCCGCCGACCAGTGCCGCCGCCGAGGCCGTGTGATGCGGAGCGCGGTAAGGCGGTTTCAGCCAATTGGCCACATCGAGACCCTGGTCGCTGATCGAGGCGATGGCGGCGCTTTCCTGGGCCTGTTGTTCCGATAATAGCGGCAGAATAGTCGGCAGGCGCGCGGCCAGCATCGATTTGCCGGTGCCGGGCGGGCCCAGCATCAGCAGGTTATGACCGCCGGCCGCGGCGATTTCAAACGCGCGTTTGACATGGTACTGGCCGTGCACATCGGCAAAGTCGATGCTGTCGGTCCGGGTATTTTGCAGGGGCTGCTGGAATTGCGGCTGTATCAGGGACTGCCCGCTCAGGTGCGCGCAGACTTCCAGCAGATGGCCGGCCGGCATGATCTCTATGCCGTCGACCAATGCCGCTTCGGCGGTGTTCTCGCGCGGCAGCAGCAGTTTTCTGGCGTTGTTTCTGGCCTGTATCGCGACCGGCAATACGCCGCTGATCGGCCGCAGTTCGCCGCCGAGGGACAACTCGCCGATGCATTCATAGCGGTCCAGGCCCGCGGTCGGAATCTGGCCTGAGGCCGCCAGGATGCCCAGAGCAATGGCCAGGTCGAAACGGCCGCCTTCCTTGGGCAGATCGGCAGGCGCCAGGTTAATCGTGATGCGCTGGGCCGGAAACTCGAAGCGCGAGTTCAGGATGGCGCCGCGCACGCGGTCCTTGCTTTCCTTGACGGCGGCCTCGGGCAGGCCGACGATGGACAGCGCCGGCAGCCCATTGGCCACGTGCACTTCGACCGTGACCAAAGGGGCATCGATGCCGGCGCGGCCCCGGCTGTAGATGACGGCTAAGGCCATGGGCTGAAGCCTCGCGCTATTTCAACAGGGCGACCGAAGCCGCCCCCGCAAAAGCCTGACACTTGGAAGTCGTCCTGACAAAAATACGATCTTTACAGGTCGGCTTTATTCAGGATTTGCGCTTCCATGGCCGCGACGCGCTTTTCCAGCTCTTCGAGTTTGGAGCGGGTTTTGGCCAGCACGGCTTTTTGCACTTCAAACTCTTCACGCGTCACCAGGTCCAGCTTGCCTAAGGCGCTCTGCAAAATGGCGTGGAAACTTTTTTCCAGGTCTTCCTTCAGATTATTCAGGCCCGGTGGGATGGCGCCGGCCAGGCGGCTGGCAATATCGTCAAAGGCTTTGGGATCAAACATGGGATATCTCTCTTTATTAAAAAAGGTAAAAGGCGACAGGCCGGCTGGCGACCTGTCCTGATTAGTCGTCCGCTATGTCAGCCGGCCTATGCTCACGGCATATTTTTTCCGTGTCCGAACGGCTTAAGGGCACCTGGGCCAAATCGCACTGATAGTGGCTGTCCACTTCGTTGAAATTAACACAGGTGTCGCATACGCCAAAAGTCCGGGCGTTATTGGTTATCTGCAAGGTCCGCAGCATCGAATTCAACGCATCGCCGAGCGTCGCGTATTTTTTGATCGCCAGGGCGTTTTCGGCCTGCGCGAACACATCGAGCGCCGCCAGTTCGTCCAGCAGCCGCGTCCCGGATTTGGACAGAGCCAAGTGCACGACGCGGCCGTCCTCGGCATCATTGCTGCGCTCGAGATAGCCCTTGCGCTCAAGAACCTGTATCGTTTGCGAAACAGTGCCCTTGGTCAGGCCCAGATATTCCGCCACGGCCGCGGGCGTGTCGCTGCACCAGTTGCAGCGTGACAAGTAGTCCAATACTTGGATATGGATGGGTTGCAAGCCGATCGCGGCGTATTTTTTGCGTTCTTCCGAACGTACCAGGGTGCTGATGCGTTCGATCAGTTTAAACGTATTTTTTAATTCCTGCATTCAATTGACTACTTCAAACCAAGGGCTTTCTTGAAAAACTCGGGCTGGGCCAGTGACGCCTTATGGATGTCGACGTTGTAATAAGTCGTATCGAAGTTTTTGTTGGCCGAGTCCAGTTCCCTGAATTTTGCCAGACTGGCCTTGCCGGCGATGGTGGCGCTCCACCAGCCGGACGGATAGATGCATTGCGGGAAGAACAGCGTCTGCAGATGCCCGAAGCCGGCCGAGCTCATGGCGCCGCGCATTTCGCCGATCAGCTTCATGTGGTACAACGGCGATTCGCTTTGCTGCACGACCATGCCGTGCTCGGACAGGCAGTTGAAGCAGTCGTGGTAGAAATCCTTGCTGAACAAGCCTTCAGCCGGACCGACCGGGTCGGTGCTGTCGACAATGATGATATCCGCGGAATTGGGCTCGGCATCCTTGACCCATTTGATGCCGTCGATGAACTTCAGATCGGCGCGCGGATCGTTGTTGGACTCGCACAATTCAGGGAAATAGATTTCGGCCAGGCGCGTGACGCGCTCGTCGATGTCGATCTGTACGGCCTGTTCGACGGATGGGTGCTTCAGGACTTCCTTCAAGGTGCCGCAGTCGCCGCCGCCGATGATCCAGACGCGTTTCGGATCGGGGTGCGTGTATAAAACCGGGTGGCTCATCATCTCATGATAGAGAAAGTTATCGCGCGACGATACCATCGTGCAGCCGTCGATCACCATCAGATTGCCGAAGCCCTCGGTTTCATAAATTTCAATAAATTGATATTCCGATTGCTCCTCGTGCAACTTTTGTTTAAATTTTAACGAAAAGGCGGATTCAGCACCTGGGACTTGCTCGGTAAACCACTGAGACGGATTCATTATCTGTGTTCCTAAAAACGAATAAACAAACCGGTATTATATTAGAATTCTCGCGTATTTAGGCGGAACGGAGTTAAAAAGTTGTATTTAAATGATTCAAAGACGTGGACCATCGAGGATTCGGCGCAGACCTACGGCATAGACAACTGGGGCGACGGTTACTTTGCCATCAATGCCGACGGGCACGTCTGCGTAAGGCCGAGCTCCGAAAAAGCCGTCGAAATCGATCTGTATGAGATTGCCGTATCGCTTAAGGACAAGCACCTGTCCCTGCCGGTCCTGGTGCGCTTTACCGACATCCTGAAAGACCGCGTCCGGCGCCTGCAGGCCGCCTTCGAGAAAGCCTGCGTCAACAATGATTACCGGGGCCGCTACACCCCCGTCTATCCGATCAAGGTCAACCAGCAGCGCAAGGTCGTCGAAGGCATTATGGCCAGCGACAATGTCGGGCTGGAAGCGGGCAGCAAGCCCGAACTGCTGGCCATCATGGCCCTGTCGACCCAATCCGTGGTGATTTGCAACGGTTACAAGGACCGGGCCTATATCCGCCTGGCGCTGATCGGTCTGAAGATGGGGCTGAACCTGTTCCTGGTCATTGAAAAGCCTTCCGAGCTGGAACTGATCATCGAGGAAGCCGCGCGCCTGAACGTCAGGCCGCAACTGGGCGTGCGCATCCGGCTGGCCAGCATCAGCGCCGGCAAATGGCAGAACAGCGGCGGCGAGAAATCCAAATTCGGCTTCCATGCCAACGAGGTGCTGGGATTGATCGAGCGCCTGAAACAGGCCAATCTGCTCGATACGCTCAAGCTCATGCATTTTCACATGGGCTCGCAGATCGCCAACATCCACGACATCAAGGTCGCACTGAAGGAAGCCGGTCAGTTCTACGTCGAATTGCACCGCCAGGGCGCGCCCATACACATCATCGACGCCGGTGGCGGCCTCGGCGTCGATTACGACGGCAGCCGGTCGCGGCGCGAATCGTCGATCAACTACAGCCTGGACGAATACGCGCAGAACATCGTGCGCAGCTTCGCCGAAATCTGCGCCGAAAAACAGGTGCCGCAGCCGGACATCATCACCGAATCGGGCCGCGCGATCACCGCGCACCATGCCGTTCTGATCACTAATGTGACCGATATCGAATCGGTCTATACCAATGACTCGGCCAGGCAGCCCCTGGCCAACGGACAGAATATCGTCGAGCATTACCATGATGCGCAATTCGCGCTGTCGGAAGCCCGCGCGCAGTTCAATCAGGACAAGCTGAGCATCGTAGAACTGGCCCAGGCCGAGAACGATTATGCGGTTATCTGCCAGCAGATCAAAAACAGCCTGAATCCGAACAGCCAGAACGAGGCCACGATCTTGCAGGAGCTGAGCGAAAAACTGGCCGACAAGGTGTTCTGCAACTTCTCGCTGTTCCAGTCCATGCCCGACATCTGGGGCATCGAGCAGATCTTTCCGATCATGCCCATACACCGGCTGGACGAGCGGCCCCTGCGGCGCGCCGTGATCCAGGACCTGACCTGCGATTCGGACGGCCGCATCGACCAGTACATCGACGGCCAGAACATCGAAACGACGCTGGCGCTGCACGAAATCGACAGTAGGGAACCGTACCTGATCGGCTTTTTCATGCTGGGCGCCTACCAGGAAATCCTCGGCGACATGCACAACCTGTTCGGCGATACGCATTCGATCAATATCGAGCTCGATGACAGCGGTTATCATTTCTACGATCTGCTCGAAGGCGAGCATGTCGGCGATCTGCTCGATTATGTTCATATCTGCACCGAGGAGCTGAAGGCGGCCTACCGCGAAAAACTGGCCAGGAGCCCGATCAGCGAACAGGAGCGGCGGGACTACGAACAAGAACTGGTCGCGGGCTTGACGGCTTATACTTATCTGGAGCGGTAAAATTCAAGCGGGACGGGGTTTGTAACCCCGTTCTTAACATTTCAGAGATGTCTGAGCCAAGCAGTTACATTTAATCACTGCAAACGTTTCGGGCGCGGCAACATGCCACGCCCGGCAGTAGTATTTGTACCCTATAGGGTGTCGCATACCATTATCAACTGGAGATATCATGAAAGCAGGCATGATCGGACTCGGCGCGATGGGCGCCGGCATGGCCAGAAACCTGGCAAGTGCGGACTATTTAACGGCCGTTTATAACCGCACGGCGTCAACGGCGCAAAGCCTGGCCGAAGGGCTGGGCGTAACCGCTTATGCAACACCCCAGGCACTGGCCGCTGAAGTCGATGTCGTGCTGATCTGCGTTTCCGCCGATCAGGATGTGCTGGATGTCGTGAATGCCGTCGCCGCCACTGTCAAGCCAGGCTCGATCGTTGTCGACATGTCCACGGTCAGCAGCGAAACGGCCCAAAAAGCCGCCGCGATCCTGGCCGCAAAACAGGCCGTCTTCCTCGATGCGCCGGTGTCGGGCGGCGTCGAGGGCGCCAACAAGGGCACATTGGCCATGATGATAGGCGGCGATGCCGATACCCTGGAAAAAGTCCGGCCGGTTCTGACGGCCATGGCGAGCCGCATCACGCACATGGGGCCGACCGGCGCGGGTCAGAACACGAAGGCCGTCAACCAGATCATGGCCGCCGGCATCAATCAGGCCGTGACCGAGGCGCTGGCCTTCGGTCAGGCGCAGGGCCTGCCGTTGGACAAGGTGATTGAAGTCATCTCAGGCGGCGCGGCCGGCAACTGGTTTCTCGAACACCGCGGCCCGACCATGACGCGCGGCACCTTCGCGCCGGGCTTCAAGCTGGCATTGCATCACAAGGACCTGAAAATTTGCCAGGCCATGGCAGGGCAGATCGGTGCATCGACGACATTGGTCGACAAGACGCTGGCCGATTACGAACAGCTGATGGAAGCCGGATTTGGCGATGAGGATATCTCGGTGCTTTACCGGTTGAAGAACAAGTAGTGTAGGGTATGCATTGCATACCAGACTGTGAAAGTATTCATTTTTTAGCCCAATTAATAACTAAGGATTTGGTCGTCAATAATTTCCCTGTTTAAACATAGGATGTGCCGACGACAGGAGGCGCATCGTTCGCGAGCGATGCGCTTCACTGCGCCGCCTAGAGCGCCTGGTTTTGGTCAGCGCATCCTATGCAAGATTCCAGTTTCAGGAAGTCATTTTTAGTACTACAGTTGTAGATTATTTTTCTCCCTGCGTCGTCGGTAATGGCAGGCACGGGCAACGGCTTGATGGCGTCTTCGCCATAGCGACCAGTTGACGATATGCATGATTCTCGGCGGATGCCGCCACAGCCATTGCCACAACAGCTTGCGCACTTCCGGTACCGTCAACGGGATCAGAGCTGCCGCTGCTTCCAGGCTTGCTTGCTCAGCAGTTTCCGGTTTTTTTTGCCGATGACGCGTCTTTTTCATGGCGGCACAACACCGCCAAATACGCCAACGCGGCCATTGCCAGGGTCATGTGTCGGTACCAGCCGTGCCAACTGCGCACTTCATAGTGATCCAGCCCGATTTCGCCCTTGGCCGCCGCAAAGCACTCTTCCACCGTCCAGCGCGTGCCTGCTACCCGCACCATTGTCTGCAGGTCCGTGCCAGGCGGTACATAGCATACGTAATAAGCCAGCTCCCCATCAGTCAACCGGCGCCGTAGCAGCAGCCAGCGTTCCCCCGGCATCTGCCAGGACAGCAAAGGTAGCCTCAGCCAGTCATACCAACGCGGCCCCTTGGCGCCATCGCCCGCCGACAGCCTGGTCCAGTCTTGCGGCTGGACCGTGGCCGCCAGCTGGGCCACGGTCTTTTGGCCGGTCGAGTCCGGCCACACGTATTGGTTGCTCGCCACCGCCAGCACGAAGTGCAGGTCCTGCTGTTCCAGCCATGCGCGCAGGCTGCGGTTGTCACCATACACGGCATCGCCAGTGACCCAGGCAAACGGTACCTGCGCGGCAACGGCTCGCTCGATCATGCGCTGCGCCAACTGCGGCTTGGTGGCAAAGTCGACTGCTTCAGGCACTTTCGCGGCAGCCCGTCGGACCATGTCGTCAGCCCACTCCTTGGGCAAATACAGTTCGCGGTCCATCAACGCACGCCCCCGCGTACTGGCATAGGCCAGAAACACGCCAATCTGGCAGTTCTCAATGCGCCCGGCCGTGCCACTGTACTGGCGCTGCACGCCGACCGAATGTCGGCCTTTCTTGATAAAGCCGGTTTCGTCGACCGCCAGCACGGCATCGGGCTCGCCCAGATGCTCAATCATATACGTCCGCACGTCATCACGCACCGCATCGACATCCCAGCGTGCCCGGTCCAGCAAATGCTGCAGGCTATAGGGCGTCTGTCGTTTGACCGCTTCCGACAATTGCCAGCTGGTTTTGCGCTCAACCGGGCTGAGCAAGCCCGTCACGTAATCCAGTGCCCGTTGCCGCATGGCCTGCCGGCCAAAGTGCCGGCCTATTCTGACAAACCAGGTCTGCAGCTCCGATTGCCAGTTCGCCGCCTGGGTCACGAACTGCTTTGCCATCGCATTCATCATTCACCTCGCCAATGCTTACGATCAAAAACACATTAGACTGTGCGGGCAACATCAATATCCCTGAAATTACAACTGTAGTATTAGCCAGATCCTAACCACAGAGGACACAGACGACCCCAGGGACAGGAAATGATCCTGTCATTTCCTGTCCATGCAGTCGCTGAACAGGAATAGAAAGCCTGCCTCAATCGCGGGTCTTATTTCATACTCGTTCCTAAATCGAATTAAAGTTATAAATAATGTGGTTAATGAGCTTGTTTTTTTTCATCGGGCAGCTAGACTGAAATTCATCAATAAAAGGAGATTAACCACTGATGAGCAGCAAGCCGACAGGAAATCTTGGCGTTACCCTGATTGAACTTATAGTTACGATATCCATTGCCGCTATACTCATGGGTATTGCCATACCCAGTTTTACCTCAACAATAAGAAGCAACCAGTTAACCACTTATGCTAATGAGTTGGTTGCCTCGTTCAATCTGGCTCGCAGTGAGGCAATCAAACGAGGCGTGCGGGTCAGCGTCAGGAGAAAGGGAAGCGCAAGTCGGAACTGGGATTCAGGCTGGGATATTTTCACCGATTTAAATGGGAATGGCACGCTCGATACCGAGGATACCTTACTAAAAACCTATCCGGCTTTAACAAGCGGCTTTACGTTAAGAACCGGGGCGAACTTTGCGGACTTTGTGGTCTATTTGCCTACTGGCCTATTAATCCATATCAGCGACACATTCATCAGTGACACATTAAGGCTATGCGATAGTTCAGCCAACACCACTAACTCCCGCGCAATCACGATCAATGCAGTAGGCCGTCCAAGAGCTTCTGAAGGAACAACTGCCTGTCCATGATCCAGACAAAATAAAATTCCCTGTTTAGTGATGTCTTATGAAAAAAGCTAGCGGATTCACGTTAATTGAAGTTCTGGTTGCAACCCTTGTTTTAGCTGTCGGCTTATTAGGGCTGCTAGGGCTTCAAGCGACCAGCATTAAAAACAATTTGAGTGCCTATAATCGCAGTCAAGCTACGCAACTGGCTTATGATATGGCCGACAGAATGCGAGCCAATAAAAATGAAAGTCTGGATCCTGCAACCGGCAATGTCCTTACCGCCAGCACATACCTTACCATGGACTCGAGTGATGCCACCGTTCAGGCAAGCTGCGCAATCGTGACTGGCTGTACCGGCGCGCAAATGGCTCAAAATGATCTGTTCCAATGGAACAGCGGCTTAAAGCTCCTGCCCCAGGGCAGGGGGACAATAACAGCGGTTGCCGCTACGGGCGTTTTTAACATTACTATCAACTGGGATGATAACGGCGATGGAGCTGTCGACTCTTCCGATCCGAATTTCTCAGTAAGTTTTCAGCTATGAAGCATTTGAATCGTTTATACCCTATGACAACTAAGAACTCTCAAAGCGGTTTTACGTTGATAGAGCTGGTGATAGCCATGGTACTGGGTGTGTTTTTAATAGGCGGAATCATTCAGATTTTTATCAATTCCAAACAGACTTATAGAATGCAGGAGAACCTGTCCAGACTGCAAGAAAACGGACGGTTTGTAATGGATTTTGTTGCAAGGAATAATCGTATGATCGATTTCCGGGGATGCGCCTCTCGCTCCGGAATCGTCCCCAACGTCATTATCGATCCTAAAAATCCCAACCCGAATCCTGTGCCGGCCTCGTTTTCCGCCAATATTAGCGGTGGCAACAATGTCACCAGCAATTGGAGCACCAGCGCTTGCGGGGCTTCCAACGACTGTGTGGCCGGCGCTGATCAAATTACTTATCAATTTGGCGGAAGTTGCGGCGGTTATTTAACAGGGAATATGGCGACAAACAATGCCAATATCCAGATAGCGGCTGCCAACAGTTGCAATATCAATATGTATGATGTGCTTTTGATTTCTGATTGCAGTTCGTCGGATATTTTCATAGCAACGAGCGCTTCATCCGGCAGTGGGGTCCAGACTATCGCCCATGCCAATAATCAAAATACCGGTAACAACCTAAGCAAACTATACGGCCCTGATGCCGAAGTACTGGTATTTCGGACATTCAGTTTATTTATTCGTGAAAATGCCGCCGGCGAACCTGCCTTATGGCGTCTGGATAATTCCAGGCCTACCAGCGACACCAATCCTGTCGAATTGGTTGAGGGCATTGAGAATATGCAGATTTTATATGGTGCGGACACTGATGCAACGCCGGATGGCACGGCTAATTATTATGTGCCTGCGGGCACGGCCGGGCTCGATATGAGTAAAGTGGTCAGTATCCGTGTGAGTCTTTTGGTAAGAAGCATGGATGATAACTTAGCCGCCCAGCCGTTAGCTTACACTTACAATGGTGCGACGGTCACGCCGGCAGACAGGCGAATCAGGCGGGTTTTTACGTCAACCATTGCCTTGCGTAATCGGCTACCATGAAGGAAGGGCTAGTAATGTTGAACCAATATTCCTTATTAAAGCATCAGTGTGGCGTAGTGCTGCCCATTAGCATGATTATGCTGTTGTTGCTCACATTGATCGGTATCACTGGCAGTCAAGTCACCGGTCTTGAAGAGAAAATGGCGGGAAACAGCAGGGATTACAATCTTGCCTTTCAGGCGGCGGAAGCGGCCTTGCGCGCCGGTGAAGCCGCCACGGCAGGATCGCCCGTTCTTTATACCGGCGCACAGCCGGTAGATTGGACCAATGCCGCCGTGACCACTTATAGCGGTGGAACGTTGACGGATGTTAGCGAAGCCCCGATTTATGTCATTGAAAGCCTTCCCGGTACCACAGGCACTCAGACGGGTGCCGGCGGCAGCCTTGAGGCCGGAACGCCGCCGGATTCAGCAAGCATTTCCTGGTATCGGATTACTGCTCGCGGCACAGGCGGCAGTACTAACGCCGTAGTGGTGCTGCAATCTACATACAAACGATAAGCATCTAAATCTTGTAATCATAATAATATACCGGTATCCAGGAGATCGGCATGGGCATTAACAACAACCGTGGCATGGCTATTGTCCTCTTTTTTGGGGTTATTCTAGGGACTATGCCGGAGCCGGCGGAATCGGCAATTACACCAGCGCAAACCCCTTTGTATATAGGGGTGTCCGCGGCTAAACCCAATATCATGCTGATGGTGGATAATTCGGGTTCGATGAGTGCCTCGGTGACTGTTGGCGGGACGACCCCGTTGGCCCCGGATGCCGTTACGGGCTCATCCAGCTGTAGCGGTTCCCGTAGGCATTCTGGTGGCGCGTCGACGGCGGCAGGCGCAACAACCGCTATTACCATGCAGGTTTTCTCGGGCAGCGCTAAATTTTGTCCTGACTCGGGAAGTTGCACCGGCAGCAATTCCACCAGCTTCGGGAATTCAAATGGAAAAAAATGCTTCAATACCAGTAAATATTACAATATCTCCGGTTTAGGCGTTTACAAAGGCGATCAGTTAAACCGGTTTTTTAATACATATAACGGTTCCTTCAATGGCTCGTTAGGGAGCATCACAAGTTCAACAACACGGCTCCAAATTGTCAAAGATGCGGCTACGAGTTTTATAAACTCACTGAAGCCGGCTACTGGCGCTTCACCCACGGTCAGGTTAGGGCTCGCCCGATATAACAATGATGACGGAGGTGAGCTATTATCGGCCATTGGTGATCTCGATTCGACCAAAGCAACAACAATGATCAATCAAATAGCCGGGTTTAGCGCCAATGCCTATACACCGCTGGCGGAAACCTTGTCCGATATAGGGCGTTATTTTACAACAGGCTATACCGGGGATCTCGTACTGCATCCCGGCGGGGGCGCATCAACAAGCGCGGCGTTGGCCGACATATTCAACAACCACAGTATCCGGAATTCAACGGGGTCGGCACTCGCCAACCCTGTTCAGGGTGCTTGCCAAAAAAGCTCAGTGATCATTTTGAGTGACGGATTACCCTCCTCCGACAGGAATATCAGCACTTATTTGCAGGATTATGATGGCGATTGCTCCGGCGACAATAGCGGTAATTGCGGCCGTAAAAGCGGCGGTGGCTGGATTACGCCTCACTATGACATGAAAAGGCTTTATAACTATCCATCTCAATGCAATAACAGCGCTACGGCTACTTGTGTCAGCAGCAACGCCGGCGGTAATTCCAGCGATTACCTGGACGATGTTGCCCAGGCCTTGTTTGAGATGGATTTACGGCCGGACTTGGCGAAAATTAACGGGGAAAAGAATAATCTTAGCACTTACACCGTTGGCTTCGCCGATCCGGCCATTGACCCTTCGCTAGCCGGTGTCAATCCTCTGTTAAGCGATACGGCGACTAATGGCGGCGGCCAGTTTATCTACGCGGATAACACTACAGCGCTGGCCGATGCGTTGGGTAATATTGCCTCAAGCATTATCAGTAAAGTCAGTTCATCCTCCTCCGTGGTGGCTAATTCCGCGAAATTGGGAACCGATGCCGCCATTTATCAGGGTAAGTTTGACAGTGCCGATTGGACAGGGGACCTATCAATGTTCCCTCTCGGGGTTAGCGAGGATATTAATGGCAACGGGATATTGGATACCGGTGAGGATAGTAATAACAATCAAATACTGGATGCGGGCACTGTTGGGACCGCGCTATGGAACGCCGCGGAGCATATTCCGGCTTTCGGTTCCAGGAACATCTTCACCTATGATTCAGCTGGTTCCCCAAAAGGAGTCGCATTTGAATGCGCCAATTTAACGGCCGACCAGAAAACGGCGCTGGTTATATCGGATTGTTCCAGTGCGACCGATCAAGGCGTGTGGCGATTAAACTATATACGCGGTGATTGGAGCCATGAAGAAAAAAAACCTGCCCGTACCGACACGGACACTATACGTTCAACGACGGCGGCGGACAGAATTTTCCGGAATCGCACACACCTTGATAAGGCGACTCGTGCCAAGGTAGGTCCCGATCCGTGGGTATTAGGCGATATTGTCAATTCTAATCCAGTATATGTCAGCGATGAAAACTACGGTTATGACAAATTGTCAGGGACTGAAGGCACGTCTTACAAAGCCTTTGTGATCAGCAATGCCAGTCGGCGCAAGATGGTCTATGTAGGTGCCAATGATGGGATGTTGCATGGTTTCGACGCTAGTCCATCGGGTACTGATGCGGGTAAGGAAATTCTTGCCTATGTGCCTAACGCCGTTTTTAGCAGCCTGAATGAGCTGTCGTCGCCTGACTATGTTCATCAGTATTTGGTAGATGGTTCGCCGCGTGTCGCCGATGCGTATTTTGGCAATGCCTGGCATACGATACTCGTGAGCACGACCGGTGCAGGCGGTAAGGCCGCGTTTGCCCTGGATGTGACCGACCCAAGCAGTTTTGACGGTGGCGATGTGCTATGGGAAATCAGTGATACCGACAGTCCTGTGACCTCTGATCGAACCACCGATACAGCAGCGTTGCGCGGCTTTGCCAATAATATGGGCTATACCTTGCCGCAAGCATCCATTGTGAAAATGCATAATGGTTCATGGGCGGCTATTGTGGCTAATGGCTACGGCAGCGCTAACAATCTGGCGGTGCTGTACATTATTGATGTGCAAACAGGCAGTATCATCACTGCCATTGACACAAAAGCCGGCAGTTCGGCTATGCCAAACGGTTTATCCACGCCTATTGCCGTTGATGCTGATGCTGATCGAATCGTGGATGCTATTTATGCAGGCGATTTGCTCGGAAACCTATGGAAATTCGATGTCAGTTCATCGAACCCGAATCAATGGAAAGTCGCTTATGGAACAACAGCCACTCCGGCCCCTTTGTTTATCGCTTGCGTGAATCAAGGTTCTTGTGATGCCACGAGACAGCCGATTACTGCCAAACCGCAAGTGAGTCAAGTAGGACCAGGGCAGTCTACCGGCATGATGGTGTATTTTGGTACAGGCAAGTATTTTGAAACGATTGATAACAATGTGACTAACGCGCAAATTCAGACTTTCTATGGTATTTGGGACAATAATGGCACTGTCGCGAAAAACGATTTGCAGGATCAAGCCATTACAGCGGAAGTGACGAAAGGCGGATTTAATTTGCGGGTGACAACGGACAACACGGTCGATTATCCCACTCAAAAGGGCTGGTATTTGGATTTACTTAACCCATCGGCGACAACCAGTGATGGCGAGCGCGTCGTTAGCGCGCCACTGCTGCGCCATGGACGTATTGTTTTCAACACGTTAATACCGATTCCGCCAAGCGGCGGGGATATTTGTGGTGCGGGATCCGAGGGCACCAGCTGGCTAATGGAATTGGATGCCTTGACTGGCAGCCGTTTATCCGGCACCGGAGGGCTCACGCCATGGGACATTACCGGAGACGGGATAATTGACAGCAATGATCTGGTGATTATCAATGACATTAGTGCCGCGCCATCGGGCAAGCAGTCCACTGTAGGCAGCGCGGGCACCCCTGGTGTGGTTTCATCCGGAAAACTGGAATACAAATACACGAGCGGTTCTAATGCCGCCCAAATTGAAGTGACGACTGAGCTAGGTTCAAGCGGTTCGCCTGGCGGCAGGCAATCTTGGCGGCAACAACAATAAAACGTATCCCGGTTAAAGAAATTTTATTATGCCAGGCAGCAGAGCTATTTATCGGTTGCTGTGATGTTTGATCTTTAAGGAAAATTGATAATGAAACGACAATATGGCTTCACACTAATAGAGCTAATGATTACTGTGGCAATCATAGGCATTCTTGCCGGCATCGCTTATCCAGCCTATCAGGATAGTATTATGAAATCACGTCGAGCGGATGCAAAAGGGGCATTGATGGGATTTGCTAATGCAATGGAACGGCATTTCACGGAAACTAACAGTTATTTAGGGGCTGGAACCGTTAGTGACAATACCGGCACTCCAACTATTTTTTCAGCAACTAGCCCAGTTGGCGGAGGGGGGCCATACTATAATTTGACTATTAATGCGGCAACCGCCAATACTTACACGCTACATGCGGAGCCAACGGGCGCTCAAAGCAATGATAAATGCGGTACGCTGTCATTGAATCAAGCCGGAGTACGAGGTATTTCAACCTCTCTTTCCGTTACAGATTGCTGGTAATAAACATTCACTGTCAGTTTTTTGTCGAACTCGATGTCTTACTAATAGCGCAGTTAAAAAGCAGCTTCCGATTTGTCGGTAAAATCAGCGCTTATGTAAGGTGACCTTACTTGTGCTCTATAGGGGATTCGCTGTTTAGGCGACTTGTCAAAATCCCGGGGAGTTATTTCTTACCATAGCCTAGCAGTCAGTCAATTTAATTAAGACGGATAAATTGTAGGTGCGAATTCATTCGCACTCTGCTAATTTTATTCGTCAGATCAAGACTGACTAAGTACTAGGGCATTAGATACAGTCACGAATTATGAGCCCGGATATCTCATAAAAATAACGGGTAAACCCTGTAGAGTTCAATAAAATTCAGCGGCTTAGCCACTATTCGGCTGCATACGACGTGCCGCTCTCAAAGTTCGGTATCGGTTTCCACGGAGGACCGTGGAAACCAGGAAAATATGCTAGGCCATGGCCGGGCAGATCGGTGCCTTGACGGCACTGGTCGACAAGACGCTGGCCGATTACCAGCAGTTAATGGCGGCAGGTTTCGGCGATGAGGATATCTCGGCGTTGTATCGGTTGAAGAACAAGGTTTGAGTAGGGTACGCATCGCGTACCATTCTGAAATTTTTTTCGGCGAACCAACCCTTAAAAGGTACGCGGTGCGTACCCTACGAAATTGGCCGGATCAGCCCGCTCCGCAGCAGCGCTTGAATTTCTTGCCGCTGCCGCAGGGGCACGGAGCATTCTTGCCCTGGTTGGTCTGGGCTCCGACCTTGCCTATCGATTTGACCACGCCGTTCAGGTAAAACCAGCGTCCGTCAATGCGGGTAAAGCGGCTGGTCTCATTCATTACGTGCTCCTCGCCGTCCTGCAGGAAATACGCTTTAAACTCCACCACGCCCTTACTGTCCTTGATGCCGCCTTTTTTGGTGCCGACGATTTCCAGTTTTTGCCATTCGGCTTTTTCCCTGGAAAAATCGATCGCCGCCGGCCGCGTGCCGGAATCCCAGGTGGTCAGCAGATAAGCTTCATCTTGCAAGGCATAAGCGGTAAAGCGTGAACGCATCAAAGCTTCGGCCGTGGGCGCGGCTTTTTCGCCGCAGTGATATTGGCCGCAGCACTCGGCATAATCAAGACCAGAGCCGCAAAGGCAATGTTGTTGAACAGTCATTTCAAGTCGATCGGGTTGGTTGGCTTAGCGGTACGAATTATTTACCCCAGCAATTTGCGGAATCGCTACCGGTCGCGGTTTTGTTTCCTTGTTCATCGATAACAAGCGTCGTGCATTTAGCATCGGTAAAATTGGGTGTTGCGGTAACTGTGTAAGTAGTTGCGGTAACGCCAGAACAACTAATAGCGTAATGACCATCTGGCGAAGGTGTTATGCATACAGTTGCGGCTGAACTATAACTTGTATTATTAGCACGCCACTTTTCCTGGGCCAACTGTACTTGCAGAATTCCTGCCTTCCCATCCGCGCGTTTGGCGCGCGCCACATACTCTGTATAAGACGGATAAGCAATTGATGCCAGAATGCCGATCATAGCCACAACAATCATCAATTCAATCAGCGTAAATCCGGCAGGTCGTTTAAACGTATTCATTGATACACCTTTCGAGTTGTTTTTTCAGGTAAGCATAGCATAAGCGGCTATATTTAATCGCGTAATGGGGACAAACCGATTAGCGTCCCAATCCAGCCGATAAGCGGTATTTCGCGCGCCTGTCAGAAACCGATACTTATCTATAATTATTAATAATAAAAAAGGGGAGCAGACATGAATAAATTAAGGCGCTCGGGCTTTACGCTGGTTGAGCTACTGATAGTCATTGCCATCATCGGCATTATTGCCGGGCTGGCCGTGCCTTCTTATCAGGATATGATTGAAAGGAACCGGTTAAAGCAAGCAATTGAAGGGCTAAATTCTGATCTTCAATGGATGCGCGCGGAAGCAATAAAGCAAAGCTGTAATCTTGAGGCGTCTTTTACTAATGGTGCCAACTGGTCGTACCAAATATACATACCTCCCGCTGCTGCCGGTACAACATGCGCCCTTCAGCATACACGCCATGGTTGTCCCGCTGCGGCTACTGCCAATTGCAATATTAAAACGGTAAACAGCACGCAATTTACTGGAGTTTCAATGGGGACAGTCTCTTTTAATACTAATCCTGCAACAATGGCTGCGTTTGATTTTAGGCGAGGCGAAGCCACACGAAATACAGCACCTAAAAATGGACGGGTAGAGCTGGATTCAGCCAACTATCATGTAAAAGTCGTTGTAGCTCCAGTAGGGCGGGTAAGAATCTGCAATATTGCAGGCTCAGATGGGTTGCCCGGATATCCAAATTGCTAATCAGGAGACAGCCAGGATGAAAAAACAAACCGGATTTACGCTTATCGAAATCATGCTTGCCTTGTTGATTGGCTTAATAGTTGTTGCGGCAACTATTTCCATTTATATCACCACGATTAGGGGCAGTTCCGACATCGTCAAGTCCGCTCGCTTGAACCATGACATGGATTCTGCCTTGGCCTTAATTGTTAACGATATCCGCCGAGCCGGGTACTGGGCCGGAGCGATGGTTGGCTCTGACAGCCGCGACAATCCTTTCACAGAGCCTGGCACCACTGATCTTCAAATACCATCCGCCAGTTGCGTTTTATATACCTATGATGCTAATGCCAGCGGCGCCAATACATTAAACGATTCAACCGATGATGTTGATGCTAATGAGTACTATGGCTTCAGGCTCAGCGGCGGCAATATACAAATGCGCTCTACAAATATCGATTGCGATGAGAGCGGATGGGAAACACTTAATGTGAGCGATGGCGGCGAGCAAGTCGATATTACCACCTTGGCCTTTACCGAATCCTTTAAATGTTTAAGAAAACGGCTAGGCGTTGCCGACCAAAGCTATGACACTACGTGTGCTGCTGCCGTTACGGCGGGCAGTATTGTCGCCGATGATCGTGTGATTGAAACACGCGAAATTTCCATTGCACTGGCTGGGCGCGTCAACGGGGATCATGCGGTTACCAAAAATCTCGCAGGCCGTGTGAAGATAAGAAACGACCGTATTTTTACGCAATAAATAGAGAAAAATCAGGGCAAAAAATATGAAAAGCCTAAACATCCGTAAAAATCAAAACGGTGCAGCCACATTATTAACTGCGTTGGTCTTGTTGATCTGCATTACCTTAGTGATATTGCTCTCGTCAAAATCGGTGGTGATGGAAACCCAGATTTCCGCCGATAACTATCGCATGGCCCAGGCCGTTGCAGCCGCCAATGCCGCAATGGATTTTGGTGTGGGTTATTTTGATCAGGGTGGATTTGATCAGGTTATCAACGCTACCGGCGTGGCCGGTAGTGATGGCATCGTCGATACCATCGCCGACAGAACTTATACCTCCGGTGATGGTACTCAAACCACTACGGCTACTCTTACTTTCAACAATGCCGCCGGTACACGCTGTGTCGCCGCCGGCGAAACGCCCAACATGAAAAGCGGTATGATTACAGCGGTGGGTTATAGCGACGATGGCCTGGCGGCCAGAACAATATCCCAATGTGTCGGCACCATCGATGTTTTTGGCGGCAACGGCCCCAAGCAATCGCTGATATCACGGGGCGGTGTAGGGTTAACCGGCAACTATAAAATCATTAACCGTTATAACAATACCACGGCGTGGTCGGGCAAAGCCGTCAATATCGGGGAATCGGCCAGCGCTTCAACATACCTGAGACCGGTCGGCACTGAAGAAGGCGATTACACCCGAGCACAACTTGAGGATGATAATACGGGTAACGCCTATACATCCGAAGCCGTTTCCGACCGCAATAAAGGCAATGGTGTGGATACGATTGCCAATGATGCAAGATTAAGTTCCTTAACCGGCGACGAGTTTTTTAACAATTTCTTCTACGGTGACAGAGAAACGATGTACCAGCTGGCAGAAAGCCTGGATCAGGTTTATAGCGCTGCCGACATCGGTTCGGCAAACGGCAAGTCGGGCGTGGTTTGGATCGAAGGAAACGCCACTATGAACGGCGGCACTTATGGTACTTCAGATAGCCCGGTCATCCTCATTATTAACGGTAATTTACGGGCAACCGGTAATCCTGATATCAATGGATTGCTTTATGTCAGAGGTCAACTCGATGCGGCGGGTACTGTTGAGGTGCTGGGTTCCACCATTGTTGAGGGCGATTCGGCTCTGGTGCCGGCAGGGGAAGACCCTGTTGTCGGGCATGGCGGCGTTGACTTGATTTACACGCCCTACACCTTGGACAAAGCGGTCAACCCAATCATTGGAACAACAACGGTTATCAGCGGCTCGTGGCGCGACTGGTAATGCATTTGGCAATCAGACAGGCGATTTTTATGGCTATTTATACAAACAAAATGAAAGCACAACAGGGTATTGGTTTAATAGAAGTGTTGATTGCCGCCGTTGTGATTGCTGTCGGCTTGCTGTCGCTGGCATCGCTGCAAGGCGAGCTAATGCACAGCAGCGGCGAGAGCAAAGCCCGCTCTGAAGCTGTCAAGCTGGCAGAAGAAAAACTTGAACAATTTCGGAACAATATTCTCAAGGCCAGCACTGATCCCAGCAAGAGCAGCTTCGACGTTGATCTTGCCACCGGTACCGGCACCGAGAGTATCAATGGCAGCAATGCTACGTTTGCCAGAAGCTGGACGTTGACAGACGCCACCAGTCCCGATAGGAAGAACATCAGTGTAAAGGTGACATGGGGTGGCGCCAGCGCTGATGAAACGGTCAATATGGTCAGTCAAGTGGTTTGGGCAGATCCGGGAAAAGCCACAGATTACGCAACAGATGGCAATGGCCTCGCAGCGCGTGCGCCTAGCCCGAATAACAATTCGTCGTCAACTCCGGCCGAACAGTTCGACCTTGATGAAATTGACGGCGAAACGGCGCTGGATGACGATTCCGGTCTATTTAAATATACCGATGACACGGGCCGTATCTATTTGCTGGATTCAACCGGCAAGGCCATGATCAAATTCAATGGCGGGTCAATTCATACAATTAAAGGGAATGTATACGCAGGTAATGTTGGAAATGGTCAGAACCCTACGGTCTCTATATCGCCATTGACCAGTTATCCGGTGACCTTTTCCGACTTGGCTTATTGTGTGTTTCCCGTTCATGAAAATCAGTCCGATTATATTTGTTATTTTGGCGGCGATTGCACGAATGGAGGCAACGGCTGTGTCAATCAGGACGATACAGTAACGTATACGGCAGTCTCAGGCGGCTGGTACGGCAAAGTGGGCTTAATTGAAACCAGTGATGCTAGCTTTCACAATAAAAAAGTCTGCTTTGCCGAAGATATCGCCGGCACCGGCATTGAAACTGCCACTACTACCGCTCGCTTGTATTTAACCCAGCGTCTGGATGCTAATAACAATGTGGTTGGCTCGGAAGGTATCAATCAGTCTTTTGCATGCCAGGACTTTCTGGTGGTGAGGGCAACCGGGAATAGCAATGATTGCAACCGGTTCCAGAATTTTGACGAATTGAGTGTGCCCAGTTCCACGGTATACCGTTCGTTAGGGCCTGATGACATTAATACTTCACAGGCAGAAAATGTATCAAGCTGCGGCTCAATTATTACCTACACTGTTGCCGGTAATATTTCTGGCGATCAGGCTAATTTGGTGCAAGTGTTTGTCAATGGCAATGGCTGCACCATTACCTCAAATAATAATAACTATACTTATCAGTGTACGATTACTGTTGTCGATACCACTGCATCCGTCACCATTACCGCGACAGGCGGCAGTGTAGCGCCAAATTCCACCGTGATTAACGTCTCAACCTCGCAGCCCAGCATCACAGGCCCTGCGCTTGTTGCCAATGACTCAGAGGCTGAAGAGACCGAGTATCATATTACCGGCAGCATATCAGGCAATCAGGCGGGCTCGGTGACCTTAACTTTAACGGATGGAACTTGTACAACAGCCTTGAATGCTGACAGCATCAGCTACAGCTATGAATGCACGATTACGGCAACACCCACAACCATTACCATTAATGCATCCGGTGGCGATGTAACTTTGGCAATGGATAGTATCAATACGGTGAACCTGGCGGATGCCGCGGATGTCGATGGGCCGGATTTTGTCGCGGCCGCACCGACTCTCATGACTTATGTCATTACCGGTGCAGTCACAGGCCATCAGGCAGATTCCATAATTTTCAACCTTGACGGAGGCAGTTGCACGAATAACTATGATAATACCTACACCTGCACTATTACCTCGCTGCCTGGTGATGTAACCATTAACGTGACGGGTGGAAATGTACAGCAAGTGAGTGGGGTAGCTACACTTGCAGGTGTGACTGCTGTTACCGGGCCAAGTTTTAATTCGAATAACCTGACGGATTGTAATGTAACAGTAACAGGCAATATTGCCCAGGGCATAAGCGGTAAAGATGTAACGAATGGTTCCGTTAGAGTTACTTCTTCTCCGGCGGCAACGCCTTCAAGTAACTGCTCGATTACCAATGCATCCGGTAATTACAGTTATTCTTGTGCCGCTGGAACAATTGCGGATTCAGGAAGTGTGACTATCGGCGGTAGCAAGGTTGCAGTTGATTCTGTAAATAATCCGGTATCGGTATCCTGCACAAGTAGCAATGTCACCATTATTGGGCCGTCGATTTTGACGACAAACTAATAAGGATGAGTTTCAAACGGGGCGGAGTTTGCCGTCCCGTTTCTAATGCTGAAGCAAGCGATTCCACTTAATCAGGGGTCAATCCTTTCGGACGGGGCGACACGCACCATCCGAAAGGATTGACCGCTGTTTTTATGTCCTACTATTTAAACCATAACCGATAGAGCGATGCCTGTTCGGATAGGCAGCGCTTCCCCCGTTCACTATTAGCGGCAAATGCCAGGTAAACGAAGAGCCGTGTAGGTCGGGTTGCATGCTGTTCGCAACCCGACATTAACCTGCCGCGAAAATCGTACAATCCAATAACCGCTGTATGCCTTACTTGGCAGCGGCGGTTTTTTATGAAAGTCCATTTCATGCGCAAGCCTGGCAAGTTAGGCAACGCTTGTCTGCCCACATTTTATCTACACGCTACACGATGAATTTTGCCCCATGTATTTGCGGGGCGATTAATCACACCCTGGTCGACGCCCACACATAAGCCGAACAGATTGGCTGATGCCCAATCAAGACGGCATTTCGGTTAAACGAACATTTCAAGGATTCTGGAAAAACCGGAACACATTATCCTTAACCTGTTCCGGCAAGAGGAGGAGGGAGACGCGTCCTTGCGTCCTGGGTATTGTCTAGCGTGAGACGCTGAATGCCTGTGTGGTTATGGTGGTGGATTTGGCGTTGGACGCCTGGAACATGGTTCGGAAGTCCTGGATTTCCGCACCGGAATCATTGAACAGATCCTGCGCGAAGCCGTAGGCCAGCGGCTGATGGATCAGTTCGGCCGTTACCTGGTAACCGATGCCGCTGAGTCCGGGAATCCGGTAGCTGACTTCGTCACTGCCGCCGATGAAGTTATCGTCGGTCAGCGCATTGCCGGCGACGCGGATGTCCGACGGAGCGGTCGCCTTGTCGAAGCCTTGCGGCAGGATGCGGTTGTCCTTCAGATAGGTCATGCCGCGCAGCAGCGTGTAGGTGACCTGATTCATGTCATCGCCCATGATCGCTTCGTAGACCTGCACCTGGTCCGGCGCGGTGATCAGGTCGTGGTGCGGTTCAAACGCGGCCGGATCGGTATCGGCATCGACGCCGGTCACGCTGCCGTCGGCGTTCACCTTGCCCGATTCGAACACCACATTGCCTGACGCGTCCTTGACCGTGACGTGCAGAATCACGCGCCGCGATGGATAGGCGCTGGGCAGTTTGTGACCGGTGTTGCTGTTCACGCGCAGGGTGAAGTCCAGCGTGTCGTCGACCAGCGACTGGCTGACAGGCGTCACGGTCGCCGCGCTTTGCAGCATGGCTTCGGTCTTGGCGATGGTTTCCGGGAAGTTGTTCGACAATACGCCCAGCTGGGTTTTGTTTTCGTTGAAGATGTTCAGCATCAACCGGTTGGCGCCGACCAGGTCATGCACGGCGAAATTGTCGCGGGTCTGCAGCCACATCGGCCGGTTCGAGATCGCCACGCCGTCGGCACGGCTCATGTGGCACTGCTGGCAGCTTTGCGGATTGCTGGTCGCATAGCTGCTGTGCTCCCACTCGCTGTACGGCATCTGCTCGGGGAATTCGCTCTCGGGCGTGGTGCTGAGCACGTTGCCGAACGAGTCCACATAAGGCGTCTTCAGGTTGTGGCAGGTGGCGCACAGCTTGGATTCCTTGACATGGGCGCTGTAGGTCGGCGTGTAGCCGGTGTTCATGACCATCGGGTTGGGGAACAGATCGGTATACGGCCCGTAAATCAGCTTGTTGCTGCCGATTTCGTACTTGCCGGTGAAGCCGCTCAGGGTGCCCAGATTCGGCGGATCCTGGATCTGATGGCACAGCGTGCAGCTGACGCCGTTCAGGGCGCTGTCATGGCGATTGTGGCTGGCATCGAGGAAGCCACCGTCGAGGATCTGCATCGGTTCGCCGCTGGTTTTGGCTTCGAAGTTGGCCATGGGCGCGTGGCAGCGCGTGCACTTGTCGCTGATTACGTCGGCCAGTTGCGGGTTGCGGTTCAGCTCGCTGCGCACCTTGGCGCGCCAGAGCGGGTCGCGTGCCGAGTTGGCCATCATGGTCGATGACCAGTCTGTTTCAATCGAAACATCCTTAGCCTGTGCGTCGGTCAGGTTGTTGTGGCACATCATGCAGTTGCCCGAGCCTGAAAAATGCGTGGAGGTAAAGGTGGGATCGCCGCCCGAGGCCGGTTCCAACAGGAAGCCGCCGGCATCGGCCAGCGTGGTGACCTGAAATGCGCTCTGCACGCCGCCTATCGTCAACATCACGGTCGTTTGCGTGCTGTACTGCGACGATGAGGTCTGCTGGACACGGACGCTGTCGCCGTTATTGATGCTGCCGGCCGCGCTGGTAAAGGCGCCGCCGTTGATGGAATAGCTGCCGCCGCTGACGCTGACCGGCGCCGGCGCATCGATGCCGGTGATCGTGACCGCATTCGAGGTCACGGCGGTATTGAGCGCGACATCGGTTTGCGCGGTGAAGCCGAAGGCGTCGGGCGTCGTATCGGCGCTGGCCGCAAGCGTCGTGACGCTGAACGTATCTTTAACGCCGCCGATGGTCAGCACGGTGTTCGTGGTCGTGCTGTAGGAGGGAGAAGACGTCTGCTGTACGCGCACGGTATCGCCGTTATTGACGTGACGCTGCCGCTGGCGGACGTGAAGGCGCCGCCGTTGCGCGAGTACAGGCCGCCGCTGACCGTGATCGTGTTCGATGTCACGACCGTGTCAAGGGCGACATCGGTCTGGTCGGTAAAGAAAAAGGGGGCGGGTGTGGTGTCTTTTCTGGCGGCTTGAGCGTCATGGATACTCAGCGCCATGACCAGCCATAGTAAATAAGCGAAAAAATAATAATAACGCGGCATAAATATTCTCGTAACGGATGGAAAGTCGACCGAAGCCAGGTTGTTGTTGTCGTTGGCAAGTAGCATTGGCCTGGTCAGGCCGGATGCTGCTTGCTGCTTCCAAACACAGCCACTAGCAGGGCAATAAGTGTGCCAATTTATACTTTACTGATTTATAGCGCTTTTATTAGTCGTTGTTAATATAACTGTGGCATATGCCGCACCCACTGCGGCATATGCCACACTAGCGTAAGCATGAGCCGCCTTTGCCGGGTTTCCGCTAAAGCTCCAACCCAGCCAGGTACGCATGCGTGCCATTTTTAAAATGTTCAGATCAACGGGGGCGTCTGTATCGTATGGATGCATTGTAGGGGCGGACCTACGTATCCGCCCTGTTTCGGGTGCACAATAAATTATCGGAGAACCGCTGGCCAAAGGCGAGTCGTTGGGCAAGGGCGAACACACAGGTTCGCCCCTACGTGTCTGTTCATTTTACGGTGTCAGCTCCTTATGCCGGGTTTCCGCTAAAGCTCCAACCCAGCCTACAGCTTGAATCATGGCCTGATCTGGCCGTCGACAATGCGGATCTTGCGGCGCGCCCGGTCGCCTATGTGCTGGTCGTGGGTGATGATCATCAGCGTCACGCCCTGCCGGTTCAGGTTTTCCAGCAGATCGATAATTTCGCCGCCGGATTTGCTGTCGAGGTTGCCGGTGGGTTCGTCCGCCAGCAGGATTTCAGGTTGCATGATCATGGCGCGGGCGATGGCGATGCGCTGGAGCTGGCCGCCCGAAAGCTGGTCCGGCCGGTGACTGGCGCGATCCTGAAGATTGACGTCGGCCAGCGCCTCGGCCACGCGTCGCCTACGCTCCCTGGGCGCGACGCCGGCCAGGATCATCGGCATCTCGACGTTCTCGGCGGCGGTCAGGCGCGGGATCAGATGGAAGAACTGGAACACGAAGCCTATGTTCTCGCGCCGGACCTTGGCCAGCTCGTCGTCGCTGAGCTGGGTCACGTCGCGGCCGTTCAGCCGGTAGTGACCCGACGACGGCTGGTCAAGCAGCGCGATGACATTCAACAGCGTTGATTTGCCGGAACCCGAAGGACCCATGACCGAGACATATTCGCCCTTGTCGATGCTCAGGTTGATGCCGTCGAGGGCGTGGACGGTCTGTTCGCCGACCTGGAAATAGCGGTGGATGTTTTCCAGCGCGATCATGGCTGTTCGCGCGCATAAGCGCCGGCAACGACGCCCTCCTGGCCTACCGACAGCACGACTTTGTCTCCGATAGCGAGACCGGATAGCACTTCGACATAATTCCAGTTGGACAGGCCGGGTTCGAAGGTTCGCTCCTCGAGCAGGCCGTCGTCCCGCAACAGCAGGACACGATTGGTTTCCAGCACCGCTTCGGCCGGCACCCTGAGCGCCTGATGCTTGTCGGCCAGCAGCACCTCGATGTCGGCGCTATAGCCGGGCAGCAAGTCCCTGATGTCCTGCGGGTCGGTCAGTTTCACCTCGACCTCGACCGTGCGCGCCTGTTTTTCCTTTTCCTGCACATACGGCGCGATGCGGCTGACCGTGCCCGAACAGCGCTTTTCGCTGAAGGCGTCGAGCGAGACGCAGGCGCTCATGCCGGTCTTGATCTGCGGCGCATCGACCTCATCGATGGGCGCCGAGACAAAAAGACAGCTGACGTCGAGCAGGTCGATGGCCGGCAGGGTCGGAATGCCGGGCGGCGAGGGCGTGACGAATTCGCCCAGTTCGGCATTGATTTCGGCGACGACGCCGTCGAACGGCGCCCGCAGGAGCGTGCGGTCTATGGATGCGCGCGTGAAATCAAGATTGGCGCGACTGACGGCGATGGCTTCGTGGGCGGCGGTGCAGGCGGCGCGTCTGGCTTTGGCGTCGGTGGCTTTGATGTCGGCCTGTTCCTCCGACACAAACTGGTTTTTTTGCAGCAAGCGCGCCAGGCGATCGGCTTCGCGCTGGGCGCTGGCGGCCAGCAGGCAGGTCTGCTCGGCGGTCGCCTGGTTTGCCTTGATCTGGGCTTTCTGCAGTTTAACCTGTTCTTTCAGGTCCTGGTTCCAGACCTCCAGCAGCAGTTGATCCTGCTTGACGCGGTCGCCTTCCCTGACATGCAGCTCGGCGACCTGGCCGCCGGTCGCGGGCGCCAGGTAGGCGCGCCGGCAGGCCTTGACCGTGCCGACCCGGGTGTTGGCGACCGTGGCACTGACTTCGCCTCGCTCGACGAGCGCTGTTTTAACGGTGACGGGCACGGGGTCCCGCAGGACGAAATAGGCGATGCCGATGGCGATGGCAAGCAGGATGAAGATAAGGGTTTTTTTGTTCATTAATTTGGTGATATCAACCGTAGGAGCGACGCCTTCGTCGCGATTTCAAAGACCGCTATCGCGATGAAGGCGTCGCTCCCACCAATTTCTTATTATTTTGCGTTGAGACTCATAGAGCATGCCCCGGATAAAGTATAACCGTGTTCATTGTCCCAGGCTGTTCTCCAGATTGCGTCTTAATGTATCGAGAAAAGCCTCGGTGCTCAGGTAATGGGATTCATCGAGCCGGTCGCCGTGGATGCACAGCGCCAGGTCCTTGGTCATGTGCCCCGACTCGACCGTCTCGACGCAGACGTTTTCCAGCGTCTGGCAGAAATCGATCAGTGGCTGGTTGCCGTCGAGTTTGCCCCGGAATGCCAGGCCGCGCGTCCAGGCGAAAATCGACGCGATGGGATTGGTCGAGGTCGGCCGGCCTTGCTGGTGCAGGCGGTAGTGGCGTGTGACGGTGCCGTGCGCGGCTTCGGCTTCCAGGGTTTTGCCATCCGGCGTGACCAGCGTCGAGGTCATCAGGCCCAATGAGCCGAAGCCCTGAGCCACGGTATCGGACTGCACGTCGCCATCGTAATTCTTGCAGGCCCAGACAAAGGCGCCGCTCCATTTCAGCGCCGAGGCGACCATGTCGTCGATCAGTTTGTGCTCGTAGGTAATGCCCTGTTCGGCGAAGCGCTCCCGGTATTCGGCCTGATAGATGGCCTCAAAAATGTCCTTGAAACGGCCGTCGTATTTTTTCAGGATCGTGTTCTTGGTCGACAGGTACAGCGGCCAGCCGCGGTCGAGCGCGACGTTGAAGCAGCTGCGCGCGAAGCCCGCGATCGACTCGTCGGTGTTGAACATGGCCAGCGCCACGCCGTCGCCCTCGAAGTGGTAGACCTCGTGGGACTGTCCGGCGCTGCCGTCGTCGGGCGTGAACGTGATCGTGAGCCGGCCGGGGCCGTGGGTGGCGAAATCGGTGGCGCGGTACTGGTCGCCGAAGGCGTGACGGCCGATGCAGATGGGCTGCGTCCAGTTCGGCACCAGGCGCGGCACGTTTTTGCAGATGATCGGCTCGCGGAAAACGGTGCCGTCCAGGATGTTGCGGATCGTGCCGTTCGGCGACTTGTACATCTTTTTGAGGTTGAACTCCTTGACGCGCGTCTCGTCGGGCGTGATCGTCGCGCATTTGACGCCGACGCCGTGCCGCTTGATCGCCTGCGCGGCCTCGATGGTGACTTGGTCGTCGGTCTGGTCGCGGTTTTCGATGCCGAGGTCGTAATATTCGATCGGCACGTCCAGATAGGGCAGAACCAGCTGCTCCTTGATGAAATGCCAGATGATGCGCGTCATTTCATCGCCGTCCAGTTCTACTATGGGATGGTTTACGGTTATTTTTTTCATCGGACTGTCCTCGCGCTGGGAAGTAATGGCCTGATCAATATAATCGATTCCTTGGGAATCTGTATCTACAAGCATGATAGGCTGGGTTGGTAAACCTGGTCTACCGCGTTTTGTAATTCTGTAGGGTAAGCATCGCGTACCCTACCCGGGCCTAGACATCGCAGAAACGCTAGGGACGGGGTTGCAAACCCCGTCCCGCTTGATGCCCCACCATGCCTGGATCGGCTGCATCTATAAGATCATTGCCGCGCAAAAGTGTTAAAATCCGAACTTTCCGCTTCCCTTATCCTGTCTTTTAATTGACTGACATGACTTATACCGAAGAATTTCTCGCCCGGGCCAACGAACTGATTGACGCCGGGCGCTTTATCGACAACAAAGGCTGGGTGCCGGCCACCAGCGGCAACTTTTCCGCGCGCCTGTCCGACGGCACGATTGCCGTGACTGTTTCGGGCAAGCACAAGGGCCGGTTGCAGATCGACGATATCATGCGGGTCGATACCGAAGGCCGGTCGCTGGACGGCAAGAAACCGTCGGCCGAAACCTTGTTGCACACATCATTATATAAACGCTTTCCCGAGGCCCGGGCCGTGCTGCATCCGCACTCGGTCAACGCGACGCTGGCATCGCGCATTTTCGGCGAGGAAATCGTGCTGGAGGATTACGAGCTGCTGAAAGCCTTCAGCGGCATCGACACGCATGAGACCCGGATTGTGGTTCCGGTATTCGCCAATGACCAGGATATCGCCCGCCTGGCCGGCAAGGTGGAGCAATATCTCGATACCCACGGTAACATGCACGCCTATGTCATCGCCGGGCACGGCTTCTATACCTGGGGCGGCAGCGTCGCCGAGGCGCTGCGCCATCTGGAGGCGCTGGAATTTTTATTTGATTGTGAACTACGACTGCACGGAGTTAAAAAACCATGAGCGCATTGACTATCTATGCCGATAACGCCCCTGAACAAGGTTGGCTCTACACCGATTTCGCGGATATTAAAGACCAGTTGGACGCGATAGGCGTGCAATTCGAGCGCTGGACCGCCAACCGCGAACTGGCCGCCGATGCCAGCGCCGATGATGTGATCGCGGCTTATGAGGATTCCATCGAGCGCCTGAAGCGGCAATACGGTTTCCAGTCCGCCGACGTGATCAGTTTAAAACCGGATCATCCCGAGAAAGCCGCGTTCCGGCAGAAATTCCTGGCCGAGCACACGCACAGCGATTTTGAAGTGCGCTTCTTTATCGAGGGCAGCGGGCTTTTTTATCTGCATGTGGCCGGTAAAGTCTATGCCGTGCTGTGCGAGCAGGGCGATCTGATCAGCGTTCCGGCCAACACCACGCACTGGTTCGACATGGGCGAAAACCCGAATTTCAAATGCATCCGCCTGTTCACGACGCCGGAAGGCTGGGTGGCCGACTTTACCGGCAGCGATATCGCCAAAACCTTTCCGACTTATGACCAATACCTGGCGGTGGTGCGGTCATGATCAAGGCTATCGTCACCGATATCGAGGGCACGACCTCATCGCTGTCCTTCGTCAAGGACGTGCTGTTCCCGTATGCGCGCGCGCATCTGGCCGGGTTTGTGCGAGGCCATGCCGATGAGGCCGAGGTCAAGGCGCTGTTGGACGATGTGCGTGCCGAAGCCGGCGCCGATCTCGATACCGGGCAGGTGATCGAGCAATTGATCCGCTGGATCGACGAAGATAAAAAAATCACCCCGCTGAAATCGCTGCAGGGTCTGATCTGGGAGGCTGGCTACCGGCAGGGCGACTTTACCGGCCATGTGTACCGCGATGCGGTCGAGCACCTGAAGCAATGGCACGCCGACGGCATCGCCCTGTATGTTTATTCGTCGGGTTCGGTTTATGCTCAGAAGCTGCTGTTCGGGCACAGCGACTTCGGCGATCTGACGCCGCTGTTTTCCGGCTATTTCGACACCCATATCGGCGGCAAGCGCGAGCGGGCCGCGTACGAGAAAATAGCTGGGCAACTGGGCCTGCCGGCCGCTAGTATATTGTTCTTGTCCGATATCAAGGAAGAGCTCGATGCCGCGCGCGCGGCCGGTTTCAACACCATCTGGCTGACACGCGACAGCACGCTGGACGCAGGGGCGGAACACCGGCAGGTCGGCAGTTTCGATCAGATTGATTTTAATCAGTCGACTGTAAATGTCGAGTCACGCTACCGCTAACCCGACCTACATTGAACACCAAACGAAGGCGGCACGATGAAGCAACTACAAGTTAGCACCAGGCTCGTCAATTCAGTAAATGTCGGGTTACGCTACCGCTAACCCGACCTACAATGAACACCAAGCGAAGGCGGCACGATGAAGCAACCACAAGTTAACGTCAGGCTCGTGAATTCAGTCTATTGGCTGTTGCTCATTGTCGTCGTTTTGGTTTTTCTTTATGTCGGACGCAATCTGCTGATTCCGCTGGTGGTGGCCTTGTTTATCTGGTATCTGGTGAATGTTATCGCCATCAGCTACAGCTCCTTTTCGGTATTCGGCAAACGCTTGCCGAAATGGCTGGCTTTCATCTTGTCCGGTACCACGATCCTGCTATTGACGCAGGGGCTGGTCAACCTGATCACCGGCAATGTTTACCAAGTCGTTGAGGTGGCGCCCCAGTATCAGGAAAACCTGGTGCGGCAGTTCAGGGCGCTGCTGGAAAATTTCTCCATCGAACACAGTCAGGCCCTGACGGAGTATTTCGCCAACCTGGAACTGGGCGGCATGCTCGCCATGCTGGTCAAAAGCATGGCGAACCTCATCGGCAATCTCGGTCTGATCAGCATTTATCTGCTGCTTTTGTTCATCGAGCAGCCTTATTTCATGAAAAAAATCGAGCGTGCCCTGATGGGAAACCAGGGGCATGATGATGTACTCGCGGTTTTTCAGGCTATCGATGCCGATATCCGCACCTATATCGGCGTCAAGACTTTCACCAGCTTTCTGACCGCGGCCATTTCCTTCGTGATACTCTCGTGGACCGGCCTGGATTTCGCCGAGTTATGGGCGGTATTGATTTTCGTGCTCAATTTTATCCCCAACATCGGTTCCATTGTCGCCACCATACTGCCCAGTCTGCTGGCACTGGTACAGTTCGAGCCTCTGACGCCTTTTCTGGTGATATTCTTCGGTATCGGCGCTACCCAGATCGTCATCGGCAATATTTTGGACCCGAACCTGATGGGGCATCGGCTCAACATCAGCCCTTTGGTGATCGTGCTTTCCATGTTGCTCTGGGGGTATCTCTGGGGCGTCCCCGGCCTGTTTCTCGGCGTGCCCATGATGGTGATCCTCATGATTGTGCTCTATCATTTCGAAGACACGCGCTGGGTCGCGGTGCTGTTGTCTCGGGATGGGCGATTGCGGGAGTGAGGGCCGTTTGACTGTCCAAGGGGCGCCCGGCAAAGGTATTCAAATGTCTTGGGCCGAAAAATCAGTTGCGGCGTATCAAATTCTTAAAGGCCTCGGCTTTCAGTGCAGCGCGAGCTCTTCCTATCTGACTGATTTTTTTAAGGATTTGTCAAATTTTACTGAATGATTATTTTGCCGCGATGTCTAATTTGTTAAGTTAATTCACTACTGGCGTCACAAGCGACGGCAGCGAGTTTTCTACACAAAAAGCGAGAAGTGACTCTGATGCTTGTTTATTTTTTAACCCAACTGATGGGAGGTGAAAAATGCATACACGAGATCTGAGGCTTGACAAATTTGCACTTTATTACGGTGCAGTGTTCTTTATTGTTGGCATACTGGGCTTTATACCGGGGCTGGTGCAGGCACCGCCTATGAATGCGCCGGGCCTGGCTGTCGAGACCGGGTACGGCTGGCTGCTGGGTCTGTTTGCCGTTAACGTAATGCACAATCTCGTGCATCTGGCGATTGGGGCCTGGGGCATCATCAGTGCCAAAGACAATCGCAAAGCGCTGGTATTCGCGCGCGGCGTGACAATCTTCTATGGCGTGCTGACCGTTCTGGGGCTGATCCCGGCTACCAGCACCCTGTTCGGGCTGGCGCCGATTTTCGGCCATGACGTATGGCTGCATGCCCTGTCCGCGCTGGTTGCCGGTTATTTCGGTTATGGTCCGCCGGCTCATGTTTATCATCCAACGCTTCAGCACTGAGTGTATCTCGGAGTTGATCCTGGCTGATGTTTTAAAAGGGTACGCGGTGCGTGCCCTGCAATATTGATAGGACTGGGCCGCTTCGGAGTCTATCTTCGAAGCGGCCTAGTTGCATTCAGGCGTCAGCGAACTGCGCCAGAACTGACCTTCCTTGTCGAACAGGCGGCGGCTCTCCGGCGGTCCCCAGGAACCGGCCGGATAGGTGGCGATATAGTCGCGCTCAACGGCCCAGGTCTGCAGGATCGGGTCGATGATGCGCCAGGCGTATTCGACTTCATCAAAGCGCAAAAACAACGACCGGTCGCCGGTCAGTACATCCAGCAACAGGTCTTCATAAGCGTCATGGGATGTTTCGTGCTGCTGCCGGAGGCTGGCATCGAGCGTGCTCATGCGCGTGCGCATTTCCAGTCCCGGTTCCTTGATCGTCATCTCGATGCGGATGCATTCCTCGGGCTGTATCCCCAGCAATATCCAGTTCGGGTTCATGCAACTCACTTCGGTGCCGCGAAAAAATTGCAGCGGCGGGTGGCGAAAGCAGATCGAGATGACCGATTGCGCCCTGGCCATGCGCTTGCCGGTGCGCAGATAGAAAGGCACGCCGCGCCAGCGCCAGTTGTCGACATACAGTTTCATCGCGGCGTAGGTTTCGGTAACGCTGTCGGGCGGGATATGGGCTTCCTGCAGGTAGCCGGGGACTTTTTCGCCGTTGATGCTGCCTTTGGCGTACTGGGCGCGGAACGCATGCGCGTGCACGGCTTCTTTCGGTATCGGCCGGATCGATTTCAGCACTTTGACTTTTTCGTCTCGCAGGGATTCGGCTTCCATGGAGGCGGGCGGTTCCATCGCGACCAGCGTCAGCAACTGCAGCAGGTGACTTTGCAGCATGTCGCGCATGGCGCCGGCGGTATTGTAATAGTCGCCGCGACTGCCGATGCCGATGTCTTCGGAATGCGTGATTTGGATATGATCGATGAAGTTACGGTTCCACAGCGGCTCCAGCAGGAGATTGGCGAACCGGAACACCAGCACGTTTTGCACGGTGCCTTTGCCCAGATAGTGGTCGATGCGGTAAATCTGTTCCTCGCTCAGATAGTGGCTGATGCGTCTTTGCAGCGACCGGGCGCTGTCCAGGTCATAGCCGAACGGCTTTTCGATGATCGCGCGCCGCCAGCCGTCTTCTTCGTCGAACAGGCGGTTGCGGCTCAGCAGTTCCATGACGAAGCCGAAGTCGGACGGGCTGACGGCCAGATAAAACGCTACATTATTCGGGAACTGGCTGGATGCGAGCGTCGAGGCCAGCCCTTCATAGCAGGCTTCCTGCCGGATATCGCCCTGATGAAAATGCAGGCGCGCGCTGAAGCGCTGGAACACGGCTTCGTCGATGCCTTCGCGCGCCTTGGCCTCTATCATGCCCCAGGCTTCGGCTTGCCACTGGGCCTGATCCCAGTCCCTGCGCCCGATGGCTAGGATGCGCGTGCCTTCGGGCAGGCGCTGTTCGGCATCGAGATGATAGAGGGCCGGCATCAGTTTGGTTCGCGACAGGTTGCCGGTGGCTCCGAAAATAACGTAGGTGCAGGGGTCGGCGCTCATGATGAAAGTTCCGGGGATAATGATTAGACAGTATAGGTGGATGCCGAGGTTTTGCCGCCGCGCCCGGTCCAGTCGGTATGAAAGAATTGCCCGCGCGGCTTATCCACGCGCTCATAGGTATGGGCGCCGAAATAATCGCGCTGTGCCTGCAGCAGGTTGGCCGGCAGTCTTTCCGTGCGATAGCCGTCGTAATACGCCAGCGCGGCCGAAAATGCCGGCGTCGGAATGCCCAGCTCTATGCCCAGCATGACCGCTTTGCGCCAGCCCTGATCGGCCTGTTGGATGGCATCGACGAAGAAATCGGCCAGCAGCAGGCTTTGCAGGTCAGGGTCGGCATCGTAGGCTTGCTTGATGTCATTCAAAAACCGGCTGCGGATGATGCAGCCGCCGCGCCACATCAAGGCTATCTCGCCATAGTTCAGCGCCATGTTGTATTCACTGGAGGCTTCGCGCATCAGGCGAAAACCCTGGGCGTAGGAAATGATCTTGGAGGCGTATAGCGCATTGCGGATGGTGTTGATCATGGTATGCCGGTCGCCGCCGAAGGTATGCGTGTGCTTGGGCAGCAGTTGCGCGGCCTTGAGGCGTTCCTCCTTTTGCGCCGATAGCGAGCGCGCGAACACCGATTCGACGATCAGCGTCAGCGGAATGCCGAGCTCCAGGGCGTTGATGCCGGTCCATTTGCCGGTACCTTTCTGGCCGGCCGCATCGAGAATGCTGTCCAGCAGCGGCTGGCCGTTCTCATCCTTGAAAGCGAAAATATCGGCGGTGATCTCGATCAGATAAGAGCTGAGCTCGCCCTGATTCCATATGGCAAACAGCGTGTGCAGTTCGTCGGCTGTCAGGCCCAGCCCCTCGGACAGCAGCTGGTAGGCTTCGCCGATCAGCTGCATATCGCCGTACTCGATGCCGTTATGCACCATTTTGACATAATGGCCGGCGCCGTTATCGCCGACCCAGTCGCAGCAGGGCTTGCCTTCCACCTGCGCGCTGATGGCTTGCAGGATCGGTTTGACGGTGGGCCAGGCGGCCTTGTTGCCGCCGGGCATGATGGACGGACCGTGCCGGGCGCCTTCCTCGCCGCCGGAGACGCCCGTGCCGATGTAAAGAATGCCTTTTTCTTTCAGGGTCTGCGTGCGCCGGTGCGTGTCCGTGAATAGCGAATTGCCGCCGTCGATGAGGATGTCGCCGTGTGACAGCAGCGGCAGCAGGTCGTTGATATACTGATCGACCACGCTGCCGGCCTTGACCATCAACATGATGATACGGGGCGTCTCGAGGCTGTTGACCAGTTCCTGCAGTGAATGCGTGCCGATAACCGCGGTATTGCTGGCCGGACCGGTCAAAAACTCATCCACTTTGCTGGTCGTGCGGTTATAGACCGCGACTTTGAAACCGTGATCGTTCATGTTGAGGACCAGGTTTTGTCCCATGACCGCCAGGCCGATTAAACCGATATTTGCTTTCATATAGCCTCCGTAAGCATCAGGACTTGAGGAGCAATTTATGAGCTTAGCGCTCTTACTCTTTTCTGTGACTTGAGATGCCGGCAAGGGTTCACGGCATGTCATGCCATTATAACCGTTCGGTAAGGCGCCTGGTCCTTGAGACGCGCTGTGATCGGTAATGCGGTGTCGACTGCGGCGGTTGTTCCGGAAAAAATGAGCAAAACCGCTTTGACACGAGGCGGGCGGTTTGGGGAAAGCAAGGCCGGCGCGGAAAACCCTCGGCCAGTAAGACCAAGGGGGAACGAGGCGATTAAATGTCGAAATCCAGTTCGAAACCGCCGTAAGCAAACAAAGGCATGCCGGGGCGAGGGCCGTGCGGCTGTCTGGAGACCAGATATTCCTCGTCGCCGATATTTTGCACGCCGCCTAGAATTTTCACGCCTTTGGCGACCTGATAATAGGCCGAGACGTCGGCGACGATATAGCTGTCGGTCTTGCCGAACCGGGAGTCAGGCTCGCCGGCGCCGTTGAGCTGAACGTCGGTGTTGTTGGCGCTGGTATAGGTTTCATCGACGTAGCTGGCGGCGACATCGATGCCCCAGCGGTCGAAATGCAGGCCGCTGCCGAAGCTGACCGCATACTCGGGAATATAGGGGATGCGATTGCCTTTTTTGCCGAAGCTGAAAATCGATTCCGCATCGGTCGAGGTGGCGTCGTTCATCTGTTCGGTGTCGGTGTAGGTGAACGCCAGGTAGTAAGGATTGCTAAAACCCCATCCGAAAGCCTCGCCGGCATCGAAGTTTAACCCCAGCTCGACGCCGCGGCTGTCGACCTGGCCGAAGTTTTCGCTTTCTCCGGTACCGGCGCCGCCGATGTTGTCGACCACCAGCAAGTTATCGAACTGCGTATAGAAGCCGGTGACTTCGGCTGAAAAAGCGCCGTGCGTATAGCGCCCGCCCAATTCGAAGGCATTGCTGGTTTCTTCTCCCAGCTTGTCAACCACGGCGTTTTGCGGGCTGGGCGGCGAAAATCCACGGTGCGCGCTGCCGAACATCATGAAGTCCTCGTTGAAGCGGTAATCCAGGCTGGCCCCGCCGGCATACATGTCCAGCGAGCTTCTGCCGTTCAGGCTTGGATTGAGATTGTTGACATAGACATGATTCAGATGCTCATAGCGGATACCCGGCGTAAAGCCCCAATTGCCGAATTCGATCCGGTCTTTCAGGAAGAACGCATAGGCATTGGTGAGGCCGGAACGATTATCCTGGCTGCCCGGCGCGCCGACGACGCGGCTTGAAATCGTGCCGCCCGCGGCTTGCGTGTAAGTCGTATCGTGCTGGAACCGGGTTTCCTTATCTTCGTGGTAGCGGAAGCCGCCGTTGAGTTCATGGTGCGTGGCGCCCAAATCAAAGCGGTAATCCGCGACCGTTTCAACGCCCCCCATGTAGTAACTGCGATTATTGTCACGCACGCGCAGGCGGCAACCGAGATCGCCTTTCAGGCACGCAAGGCCATTGCCGCCATTGGCCCCCGCCAATGCGGCGGACAACGTCATGTTTACGCCAGATCCGCCAAGCGCGTCGGGCACATTGCGAATATCGTTCAATTTACTCCAGTTACGATTAAACTCGCTGTAATACGCGGTGGTCACGATATCGAGGTTATCGGTCGGCGAAATGAAATAACGGGCAAAACCGCCGGAGCGGTCGGAGTCCATGTTGTCGAAACGCGACGCGGAATACCGCCGGAACGGATCATTCCTGAAATCAACCTCGCTCAAGCCCAGATAGGATTCGTCCGCGTCCATGCTGGAGTAGCCGAATTTGACTTCCAGCTTCTGGTAAATATCCGTGTTCGGCTCCCAGGACAAGCGCACCATCGGTTCAACCTGCTGGAAGCCGGTTTGGTCGCCGTTGTGGAAATCGGCGGTTTCATCAATGGATTTGAAGCCGTCCGAGCCGCGATAAAAGCCTTCGACCAGGTAACCGAAACGGCCGTGTTCCGTTTCCAGGGTATCGCCGACGAAGCCATGTGATCTGAATTCACCGTAGCTGCCGTAGATCGCTTTCAGGTAAGCCTTGCCGCTGTCCGGAATCGGGGTTGACAAGTAGTTGAGCACGCCGCCGGTGATATGAGGGCCGTATTCGATCTGGCTGGAGCCTTTCAGGACTTCCACGCCGCTCATGCGCCCGCCGGCCGGGTTATAGTAGGCGGGCGGCGCCGAATAAGCGGCCGGCGCGGTCAATACGCCATCTTCCATGACCGTGATCTTGGCGCTGCGCGTGGTGTCGACGCCGCGAAAACTGATATTGGGGAATAAGCCGAAACCGTCTTCCTCCCGGATGTTGACGCCGGGCGCCCGGCGCAAGATGCGGTTGATGTCGCTGTAGCTTTGATCGCGGATTTCCGAGGTATCGATGTATTGCGCCGAAGCCGGCAGGTCCTTGACCTGCTCCGGATCACCGATGATCGTTACCGTGCCCAGGACGGCCGGCGGCGCCTCTTTATCGACAGCCTCGGTATCAGCCTGCGCTGTCATGCTCACCGAAAGACAGGCCAATGATAATGGCCCTATGAGTTGTTTTGGTTTCAACATATAACCCCCTAAAGTTTTAATTCTTGTACAGTGCCGGTTTGAAGCATTCCGGTGTATGTGCACGGCAACACCTGTGGCTTAACAACAAAACGTTGGGAACAAAAATACTATAATTCTTAATGATAATCAATCTTATTTGCAAAGGCATTAATATCACGTTCTCTTGTGCGGGGGAGGGGTAACACACTTCAGTTTGGCCGGGCTAAGGATTAGCGTGAAAAAATACCGGACAATACAATAAGGAGTTGGTCGTCAATAATTTTCCTGTTTAGGCATAGGATGTGCCGGCGTAAGCAGGCGCATGGTTCGCGAGCGATGCGCTTCACTGCGTCGCGCTGGAGCGCCTGCTTTTGGTCGATGGCATTTAAGGTTAAGGCGCGGCTATTGAGAGTGTCGCGTAGCGCCCGGAGAGATGCTTAAAATGAAAAAAAGCCGGGCGGTAAATTCCGGCCCGGCGTAAACCTATTTGACTGGCCCGGCCTGTCTTCTTCGGTAACTACCGTATCGATGCTCAACACCCCGAGCGGCCGCCTTCTCAAGTCAGCGGACTGGAGGATGGCGCTGTAATAAAACTGTAATAAAACTGTCACTAAATCGTCACCTTAATCCCCTATTCTTGCTGGACATTTTCTAATAATAATTGTGAGCAAGAAATGAAATTCTCCGAAGTTACTCTGGCAGTGGCGGGCGTTCTGGGGGCGAGCCTGTCATCCTCTGCTTTTGCTATTGATCTGTATGTCGACAGCACGACGCAACAAATCTACGCTCAACCCGGCCCCAACCGGATCAAGCTGGGAACTTTCGAAAAAGTGGAAGAGACCGCCAGCCAAAAGGCCGAGCTGGAGGCGATTCGCAATGACCTGGCGCTGAAGACCAACGAACTGAAGGCGCTGGACGAGCATATGAAGGAAGCCGAGCAAGTCAAGGTCAAAATGGATAAAAAAGGCTTGCAAGTCGAATCGGCCGATAAGAATTTCCAATTCAGACTGGGCGGCCGTATCCATGCCGATGCCTCATACAGCAGCGGTGACGATTACCTGGATAGCAAAGGCAATCATGTTGAAGCCAATGACGGCACGGAAATCCGCCGTGCCCGTATGGAGTTTCTGGGCACTTTCTTTAAAGACTGGAACTTCAAGAGCCAGGTCGATTTCGCCGATAACAGCGTCGCCGTCAAGGACATGTTCGTGCAGTATACGGGGCTGAAGCCATTGACCAATCTGCCTTTGGCGATCACGTTCGGACAACAAAAGCAGGCCTTCAGCCGCGAGTTGCAGGAAAGTTCAAACGACCTGATGTTTATGGAGCGGTCGTTGATGGATGTGTTGAACGCGCCTACCGTGGATCGTGCCATCGGTCTTAATGTCGCAAGTCTGAACAAAAACTGGACCGGACAAGTCGGTATCTACGGCGATACCGTCACGCCGAACAAAGAAAAAAACATGGCGGATGAAGGTTGGGGGATCAGCTCTCGCTGGACCTATGCGCCGATCAATGAAAAAACCAAGGTGATTCATTTGGGCGTTGCCGGCAACTACCGGGTTCCGGATCATAAAGACGATGTCAATGACAAGGATTTGCGGTTTTCCTATGAGACTTCTCACATGTCCAATCTTAATCTGATCGATACGGGGCATATCGAGGACGTCAACAACATCAAGATGGTGGGGCTGGAAGCAAACGCGCTGTATGGTCCTTTCACCGTGGGCGGCGAATATACCCATATGTGGCTGGATCGGAAAGACGGTTCCGACAATCTGGAATTTGATGGCTGGTATGGCGAGGCTTCATGGACCTTGACCGGCGAATCGCGCAAGTACAAGAAAGGCAAGTTCTATCATGTGGACCCGAAAAAACCATTCAGTCTGGCCAATGGCGGATTGGGCGCCTGGGAGCTCGCGGCTCGTTACGCGGAAGTCGATTTAACGGATTATTCGAAGGGCGGGCAGATGAGCAACATTACGGTCGCGTTGAACTGGTATGTCAACAACAATATCCGTTTTATGGCGGACTACAACAGAGCATTGGAGGTTGAGAATTCGCCTTTGACCACGGTCGGCGGCGGCCAGCCTGACAACCTGGACACCTTCATGCTGCGCGGACAATTGTATTTCTAGAGTACGCCGGAAGTGCCTGGCCATTTACAAAGCCGCATCGATTTAGATGCGGCTTTTCTCTATAAAAATTTCATCTGTTGGGAATAAGCCGGACGGACGGTTAGAATACCCGCCGTTTAACTCTGCTTGTCTCATGAGGTTGTCGTTGAAAATTTTTTGCATTATCACCCTGGTTTCAACTCTTTTATTACCGGCTTGCGTGTCGACACCGGTCGAGCCGGCCAAATGGGATTTAAAGCCCGTTTCCCTTTATTACTCGGGCTATGAAAAAGGCACGGAAATCGTCAGTGTGCAGGCGCTTACACTGCGGGCAGTGCTGAGCAATTTCGACACTGGCGAGGTCGATGTGCTCGATGTCAGTCAGCCCGAGAGGCTGCACCGGTTGGCCCGTTTTTCATTAGGACTGGGCCAGGGCGAGGAACTGACGTCCGTGGCCTTTCATCCGTCGCTCGACCTGTTCGCGGCGGTCGTCGACACGGGCGTCAAGCGCGGCCGGCTGGAAATCCGTTCGGCGTCGACCGGCGCGCTGATCGATCAGGTTGAGGCCGGTTTTGGGTCGGATGCGGTGGTTTTTTCGCCGGGCGGCCGTCTGGCCATGGTCGCCAATGAGGGCGAGGATTTCTGGTTTGATCAGCAAAAGCAGCAATTTTTCAAGGCCAAGGGCGGCATTTCGATTGTGCACCTGGACCGGGACGGTCTGATCGAAGCCAATAATAACCTGAGGTTGGCCGACGTAACCGCGCGCAAGGGCTTTGTCATTGAAGAGAAGGGGCATTATCTGGAAGTCGGGATCGACTGGAACGGCGATGGAAACATCAGCAAGCAAATGGATTTCGACGGCAATGGCCTGATCGAGGACAAAAAAGTCCATCTGGGGCGTTTTGAAGAGTCCGAGGTTTTTGGCAATGAAACCAAAGGCGAGCGCAAAATAATGATTCCGGTAAGCCGGCACTCGTCTACTTTGCTGGAGCCCGAATACATCGCCATTTCGCCGGATGCAAGCCGGGCTTACGTGACCTTGCAGGAAACCAACGAAGTCGCCGTCGTCAACTTGATCAGCGAGAAGGTCATGGGCTATTACGGCATGGGATCCACGGAGCACATGGCGGATTTGACCAATGACGGCTGGGTGAGCTTCGATCAGTCCATTGTCGCCTTGCGGGAGCCCGATGGCATCGCCTTGACCGCGGACGGACGCTATTTTGTGACCGCCGATGAAGGCGATACGGAAACCGAAGGCCAGACCTTGAGCGGCGGCCGGACCATCAGCGTATTCAATGCCAGGACGGGCAAGTTTGTCGGCGATACGGGCAATCAGCTTGATGAGGTGACTTTTGCGCATCATCTCTATCTCGACAGCCAAAGCGGCCGCAAAGGCGCCGAGCCGGAAATGCTGGTTTCCTTTGATCTTGAAGGGGTGCCCTGGGTTGCTGTCGGCATGGAAAGAGCGGGCGCGGTCATGCTGATTTCCCTGGCCGATCCCGAACGCCCGAAAGTGGAGGCATTAGGCATGATTCCCGGGGAAGACGTCAAGTCGCCGGAAGGTATCGCGCATTTTATGGTGGGCGCGGACCATTATTTGCTGACCGCCAATGAAATGAACGGCACGGTTGCGTGCTTTAAAATCATCAAAAAAGAGCCCGAGGCTTAAACGGATCAGCGCCGGTCGCCGTTCGGCCATCGGGGCGAACGGTTTCCTGACCGCCTGTCGATTGGTGTGCCAGGCATGGCCTTACTTGAAAAATAACGTTAATGGATTACCACCTGGATCTGCAGTCGAACAGTTTTCGCTCACTCGGTTTGTTTGCGCTGGCGCTGGCTAATTACGGCTTGATGTATTCGGCCAATATCTTGCTGGCGCGATGGCTGAGCATCGGTGAATTCGACGATTACAGCGTGGCCGTGTCGGTGGTAACGATGTTGTCGACGCTGGCGACTCTGGGACTTGAAAAATACGCCTTGCGAACCGTCGCGCTGCTGCGTGACCGCGAGGACTGGCAACGATTCCGCGGTTTCTGGCTGTTTGCCCTGCGCGGCATCAGCGCTTTCAGTCTGCTGCTGGTGGCGATTTTGAGTATCAGTCTTGAAGCCGTTCTGGCGTTGCGTCAGGCCGATGCGCATATCGCCATTGTGATTTTCGCCGGTTTTTTGCCGGTCATTGCCGTGACGCTGTTTCTGGTTGAAGTCATTGCCGCGCATGGCGCTCAATTGCTCAGCGTCACGATTTACAGACTGTTTCTGCCGGCGGTTTATCTGGCGCTGTTGCTTGGTTTGTCCGCCAGTCCCGTGAAGGCATCGGCTTTGACCGCCGTGCTTTGTTTCGGCGGCGCATGGACCATGACGCTGATCATTATGTGGACAATCGCCAAACTGTTGGTGCCGGCAGGCCTTAACAAAACGGTGCCGGTCATGCACGGTAAAAAATGGCTCAGCGGGTCGCTGCCGCTGGTTCTGAGCAGCCTGATGCTGACCGTCATGACCAGCGGCGGCGTCATCATTCTGGAAATCCTTTTTCCTTCGGGGCTGGAAGTGGGCGTCTATGCCGTCGCCGCCCAGACTGGCGGTTTTATTTCGCTGATAGGGACCTCAACCAATCGTTATTATCTGCCCATGATGGTCGTAATGATAGGCCGGGGCGATAAACGGGCGATAAGGACGCTTATGGAGCAGAGGGCTCTGGCGGTCGGCGGTCTGATCCTGGCCTTGCTGGTTATTCTGATCTTCGCGGGTCGATTCATACTGGGCCTGTTCGGCGCGCATTTCGGCGATGGCTACCACCCCATGCTGATTATTGCTTCCGGCGCCTGTTTCAGCGCCTTGTTTGCCGATGTGCCTTATTATCTGCAATTCATGGGTTTGCACCGCATCGTATTAAGCCTGACCCTGGTGGCCATGAGCATCATGGTGACGTTGAGTTTTGTGCTGGGCGCCGAATTCGGCTCGCTCGGTGTGGCGACGGCTTATATGACAGCGGTCATGCTGCTGTTCGTCAGTCTACGGGTTGTGGCAAATGTTCATTTTCGCCGGCTGGGCGGATAACTCCTGGTCAGGTTACATCGTGTGCCAGTAGACCAGGAAACTGATGAGGGTCAGGCTAACCGCCACGATCCCGGTTTTTCTGAGCCAGGAGGATTCCTGCCAATAAAGCCGCGCATTCGATTTTTGCCGGGTCCATGCGCCCTTGATTGTGTCAAACCAGCGCAGCGAGAGGCGCCACAGCCTGTAAAGCCCATAACCGATCAGTGCCAGCAGCAGATAAAACACGATGATTTGCGTTTCATGGGTGCCGGTATCAAAAAGGTGCTCGATCAGCACATCGAACACTTCTTCAAGCACTTCATACAAGCCATGCAGCACTTCATACACAAATCCGAACACGACATCGGGTATCAGTAGAACAGTGCCGAGCGCGACTGATGCGAAGATGATTTTTAGGTTATGGGCTGAAATCATCGCTAACTCCTGTTTTTGCTCATGCCAGCGCTTGGGCTTGATGAGGTTAAATGGCCGTCGGTGTTAAATTCGGAAATACGATAATAACGCGCGTGCCGCCCGCGGCGCTGATCCGGCTCAGTTCAAGGCGCGCCTTGTGCAGATCGGCAATTTCCTTGACAATCGCCAGCCCCAGGCCGCAACCGTTGCCGGAGCTGCCCGGGATGCGATAAAAGCGCTCGAAAATTTTCTCCCGTTCCTGGTCGGGAATGCCGGCCCCGTCGTCTTCGACAATCAGGCTGGGCGTGGGATTCCGTCTCAGCTTAACAATAATACTGCCGTGCTCGTTGCCATATAAGATGGCGTTATCGAGCAGATTGGCCAGCAGCTCCCGCAGCAGGACCTCGTCGCCGCGCACGTAAACAGCCTGCTTCGGACCCTCGAAACCGAGATCCATTTTTCGCTGCAGGGCTTTAGGCGCCCAGTCCATGCAGGTCTCCTTGACCAGCGTTTCCAGGTTGACCGGTTTGAGTTCGCTCATGCCGTCGACGGGGCCCGATTTCGCCAGTACCAGCAATTGCGTGATCGTATGGGACGCGCGGTCGGCGGAGCTCTGCATTTGCAGCAGAGCCGGCTTCATGGCCGACAGGTCCTGTTCCCGCAAGGCGCGTTCCGCCTGCAGTTTCAAGCCGGCCAGCGGCGTGCGCAATTGATGGGCGGCATTGGCGACGAACCGCTGCTGGGCGGCGATGGCCGCCGCCAGTCTTGTCAGCAAGTCATTAATGGTGTCGGTCAGTGTGCGGACTTCGAGAAACACATGCGTTTCGGCAATCGGGCTCAAATCGCGCGGCGAGCGCTGGGCGATTTCATCGGCCAGCACATGCAGCGGCTTCAAGCCGCGCTTTAAGCCTGCCAGCAGATAAGTACCGGCAAACAGGGTCAAAATAATCTGCGGGACCAGGTCGGCCAATAAAATGTCGACCATCATGTCCCGGCGTTTATTCACCGTTTCGGCGACATGGACAAAAATCTTGTCCGGGGTTTCGTCGCGGATGACCAGCATGGACACGACCCGGACCGGTTCGCCGCGAATCTCGTCCTCAAAAAAGATCGGGCGCGACCAATCCACGCTCGGGTCGAAGGACTCCGGCACAAAACTGTCTCCGACGATCATGCCTTGCTCGGAGGAGATGATTTTAAAAAAGGTCTGATCTAACTCGTCCCATTTGAAAATCTCCAGCGCGGCGGGCGGCAGTTCCACGTGCACCTTGCCGTCCTTGACCTTGATTTCCTGCGTCAGTGAGCGGGCCGAATCCAATAGCCACCGATCATAGGTTTCATTGACATAGTGCAGCGTGACAAAGTAGGAAAGCACGCTCTCGATCGCGATAAAACAAATGAGCGGGATAATCAGACGGAACAGGATTTCGGTTCTGAGGCTTCTGACTTTAGCCATCGGCCGTCTCCAGCAGGTAACCCAGTCCACGCACGGTACGGATCACGGCATCGTACGGTTCTATGCGCTTTCTGACGCGATGGATATAGACTTCGATGGCATTGTCGGCGAGCGCCTCGCCGTCAGCCGACAGGCGCTGAGCGATGCGGTCCTTGCTGACGACTTTGCCGGCCTGTATCAACAAGATTTCCAGGACGCCATATTCACGCGCCGACAGTTGTATCGGCTGGCCGTCGGCCAGCACTTGATGGCTCTGAGTGTCCAGTGCCAGCCGTCCGATGACGATATCGTTGCTAAAGCCGCCGTAGCAGCGCCGAATCAGGGCACGGACGCGCGCTTCAAATTCCCGCAGTTCGAACGGCTTGGTCATATAGTCATCCGCGCCCTGTTCGATGCCCTCGATCCTGTCGCTGATGCCGTCGCGGGCGGTCAGGATCAAAATCGGCAGCGCTATTTTATGCTGCCTGAACCTGCGCAACAGTTGCAGGCCGTCAATATCCGGCAGGCACAGGTCCAGTACGATTAAATCGAAGCCTTGCGAGTCTAGCAGCTGCTCGGCATAACTGCCTTTGGTGGCGGAAGTCACCGAGTAGCCATTAGCGCTTAACGTATGCATCAAGCCATCCGCTAATACCGCATCGTCTTCTATTAATAAAATATTCATACATTCTTAATTTCATGTGAAAGGTTCTTGAAAGGTTACGCACATACAATCATTTCATACTGAAATGTCAAGATTGGTAACTCTTGTTATACAGCTGAAAAGCATAACATTAATCATTGGTCGGGCACTTACTGACAATACAATTAAAGAGAGATCACTATGCACTCATTTGAAAAATTATTAAGTGACAATAAAACTTGGGCCAGGCAAAAAAAAGTTAGTAATCCTGAATTTTTCACCCAGTTGGCGAAAGAGCAAAAGCCTGAATTTCTCTGGATCGGCTGTTCGGACAGCCGGGTTCCGGCGGAAATTATCGTCAATGCCGAACCCGGCGAAATGTTTATTCATCGCAACATCGCCAACCAGATGATTGCGACCGACTTCAATTGTTTGAGCGTGCTGCAATATGCCGTTACCGTGCTGCAGGTCAAGCATATCATCGTGTGCGGGCATTATAACTGCGGCGGTGTCAAGGCGGCGCTGGGCCGGCAAAGCTCCCAACTGGTCATCACCAATAAATGGCTCATGCATATCAAGGATATTTATCGCCTGAACAAGGCCGAAATAGATGCGCTGCCGACGGAAGAGCAACGCGTCAACCGACTGGTTGAATTGAATATTCTGGAGCAGGTGCAGACGCTGGCCCATACGTCGATCATTCAGCAAGCCTGGCATGAAGACAATCGGCCGACCTTGCACGGTTGGGTCTATGGCCTTAACGACGGGCTGCTGAAACCGCTGATTACGCTGTATCCCGATACCGAGATTGAGCCGATTTTCAAATACGATTACCACGAGACGGAAAGACCCTTGCCTGAGAAGAAATTGCGTTCAGCCTAAGATGATCGACGGTTTGGGTTGTTTATGTTCCAACCCCGACAACTGTCTGCCGCTTTTTGACCGGCAACACCGCAGGCACCATGAAAAAATCGTTCTCCTTAGTCATTGCCCCTCGTACTACCGGCGGCCGCCTGATCTGCACAGGCGGCCCATGAATATTGAATATGGCCCATATGCTGTGAATTATATGGCGTTGGTAGTACTTTTTTTCATAGATGGGCAGGAGATTACGGAGCACAAGTTTTATTCGCGGAGAGCCAGGCCGGTACAGTCTGTTACCGAGGGCGTTTCCGCATTTGACACGACCACCGGCGATAGCGCTCGATGCTTCCGGCTAAAGCCGATTTTTTTAGCATTATCAATTCTAACAATAGCTTTGGAGTTCAAGGCATGAACGAAGCACCAAACCCTTATAACATTCTTGTTCCCATCGATTTTTCCGGTTTTTGCCGTAAAGCCTTGCCGGTTGCGCAGGAATTGGCGCGTATCTATAAAGGCCGGATCTCGCCGCTTCATGTCTATGATTTGTATTCGGATATGGAGGGGTTTCACTATGATGTCGATAGTTTTCATGCCGACGGCGATCCCGCCTCCATCGCTCAGGCCATCAAGGAAAAACTCCGGAGGTTTGTCTCGGAGTCGGTGGAAACCGATTTCCTGGCGGATAGCGTGACCGAACAAAATAGCAATACGGCCCAGGCTATCGCCGATGCATCCGAGCGGTTCGATCTGGTGGTCATGAGCAGTCACGGCAGAGCCGGTTTCATGCGCATGTTAATGGGGTCCACTACCGAGAAAGTGCTGCGCCTCGGCAACCGCCCGATTGTAATCGTAGAGGATGACGAGGCGTTTACGCCTTTCCGTAAAATTCTGGTGCCTACGGATTTTTCCCTGAACTCCTTTGCCGCCTTGCCGTACGCACACGACATCGCGCTTGCAACCGGTGCCGAAGTGCATCTGTTCCATGCGCTGTGCGGCGACTTCAGCAAGCCTGAACAATTCGAGCGGCAAAAACAGGAGCGGCTGGCAAAATTGCACGAAGTAGCCGAGCAACACCTGCCCGGTCTTGCCGGCAACCTGAAGTTTTTCGTCGTTCACGGTGCCGACTCGGCTCACAATGCGATTCGTGAACATATCATCGAGCAGCATTACAACCTGGTCGTCATGGCGACGGCAGGACGGACCGGGCTTGACCATTTGCGCATCGGCAGTACGACGGCGACTCTGATCAGGTCCGTGCATACGACATTCATGGCGATAAAGCCTTGAAACAAGGAATAGCGAGATTGCTGGTTTATTCGAATTAGGACTGGCTAATTGCGGATGAAGATTCAACACAACAATTATTAGATCCAGATTTGGGACGGGCATATGATTCACAAACATTTTAGTTACTATATAAAGCACCTGCATCACGACATCCCCGCCGGATTGGTCGTGTTTCTGGTTGCTTTGCCGCTTTGCCTGGGCGTGGCGCTGGCCTCCGGCGCGCCATTGTTTTCCGGGCTGATCGCCGGCATGATCGGCGGCTTGGTCGTCGCCTGGATGAGCGGTTCGCAACTCAGTGTTTCCGGTCCGGCCGCGGGTTTGACCGTGATCGTGCTCAATGCCATTGACCATCTGGGCAGTTTCCAGGGGTTTCTGGTCGCCGTGGTGCTGGCCGGCGTACTGCAACTGGTGCTCGGCTTCCTCCGGGCCGGTGCTATCGGCGCCTATTTTCCCTCGGCAGTGATCGAAGGCATGCTGGCCGCGATCGGTCTGATCCTGATCATGAAACAAATCCCCCATGCCGTCGGCTATGATTTCAATTTCGAAGGCGACGAAAGCTATATGCGGGAAACCGCGCTGGCAACCGTCCAAGCGTTAGGCGGGGCATTAAAAGCGATTTCGCCCGGCGCCACGGTCGTCAGTGTCGTGTCGCTGCTGATCCTGATGCTATGGGAAAGCAGTTTTATCAAGCGTGTGACTTTATTCCGGCTGATTCCCGGCGCGCTGTTGGTCGTCGCCTGGGGCATTGTCTACAATCTGGTGACCTTGCGCATGGCGCCGGAATGGGCGATTTCCAGCAAACATCTGGTATCGTTGCCGGTCACTGAAAAGCCGGCGGATTTTCTGCAGTTGTTTACCTTCCCCGATTTCAGTTTCCTGGCCAAGCCGGAGGTTTATACGGTTGCCTTCACGATAGCCATCATCGCCAGTCTTGAGACTCTGTTAAGCCTCGAAGCGGCTGATAAAATGGATCCGTTGAAACGCGTGGCGCCAACCAATCGCGAGCTGAAAGCCCAGGGCGTCGGCAACATGCTCAGCGGCCTGATCGGCGGTATTCCCATTACCGCGGTGATCGTGCGCAGTGCCGCCAATATCAATGCCGGCGGGCAGACCAAAGTGTCGAGCTTCGTGCATGGCTCGTTCCTGCTGCTCAGCGTGATGTTTTTAGCGCGTTTCCTTAACAATATCCCCTTGTCCTGCCTGGCGGCGATACTGTTGCAAACCGGTTATAAGCTCGCGAAGCCGAAAATTTTTGTCGAGTTTTTCCATAAAGGCTGGAGCCAGTTGATACCCTTTGTGGTCACAATCGTCGCGATTTTGCTGACCGACCTGTTAAAAGGCATTGCGGTCGGTATTGTCGTCGGCCTGTATTATGTGATTCGGGCGAATTACCATGCCGCCATTTCAATAACTCAAATCGGCGATCATTATGTCCTGAATTTGAACAAGGACGTTACCTTCCTCAATCGCGCCCGGCTGAGACAGTACTTCAACCAGATCGAAGAAAACAGCACGGTTCTGATTGACGGTTCAAAAACGCAGTTTATCGATCATGACATTCTCGAAACCATTCATGATTTCATGTTGAGCGCCCAGGACAATAACATCAAGGTAGAGGCCAGGGAACTGGAGGGCAAGGGAAAAATTCAGCCGGTGCCCGATGACTTGAAGGAAGTTAAGGCGTTGAAGGAGAAAGGGAAAGTTAAAGCCTTGCTCGAACCGGAAACTGCCGGCCCCTTGGGTGGCGCCGGGAAAATTCAAGCCGCGCTCGATTCAAAGGCAGCCAGTTAATCGGCGCTGCGAAGAGAAGATAATGCTTGGTCGCGAGAAGGATTGCGCAATGGTCCGGCGAGTGAACAGCGCCGGCTGACCAGAAGAACTGAACGGCTGCAAAATTCAGCCCAAGCTCTGAAAGGTTATTGAAAGGTTACGCAAATACAATGACGCTGCACATGGGAGCGGCAAGGGTATGCATGCGCTTGATAACAGAGCCCATCGGGCCGTGTTATTTAGTGGAAATGCCATTGGCATCTCTTGCCAGGCCCAGGCAGGGAAAATTGTAGAAGACAGGTAATCGATGATCAGGGCGTTTTAGGGCTCGTTTCGGGATGTACGACATAAACCGGGCAAAGTTCGGTTTTATTCCGATGTTTAACGAAATCCTGAGGATGACGCATGATGTTTAAAGCTCATCGAAAAACGATCGTTTGGACCGTCCTGATTGTTGTTGTGATCAGTACCTATGATGTGCTGTTGCACGCATTGCTCGCGTTCGGCCATATTGCCTTCGAGTGGTTCGAGCTTGGGCTTGAAGAGCTCATTGAGCATGTATTTCATACAACGCGCCACCAGAGCCAGATTATCGTGTTCTATCTGTTGCTGTGCCTGGCGTTGTTCGGAATGTATCGGCTGTGGCGCGCGTTGCCCCGGTGTATCGGATATCTGCGCGCCAAGCGGGAGCGTTGCATGGCGGACATGAGCTGTTATTGGCGGGAATGCTCATCCCTTCAGAAAGCAAAATTGGTAACGACCTGCACAGTCGGCGTTACCGGATTGTACTTTTGGGTGTTCATGTGAGAGCCGAGGGCATGGTAGTCAAGGCACATTACTTGCATATTAATATTGTTTTATTTGGTATAGACTTAACCGGGGACTTTTTTAACATCAAGCTGTGCGGGCAACTCCCTCATTCTTACGGATAAAAGTGGGTAGAAGGAGAAGGCAGACGGCTTGAAGGCATAATCGTCCGTTTGTAATACAGGCAACACAGAGTATCCGATACTCCACAGGATAAATGTAAACATGGGGATTCTTAGCTTACTACTCTGGACGCCGGCGGTGGGCGCGCTTCTTTTGGCTTTAACGCCGGGTCAGAACACTCAGGTCATCCGTGGTATCGGCAATCTGTTCGCCACTATGGTTTTTATACTGAGCTGCTGGCTGGCATACCAGTATGAACGGCATGATGCCGGCGTGCAGTTCAGTGAATATTTTCCACTCAATCCCAAATTCGGCAGCGCTTATGCATTAGGCCTGGACGGGTTATCCATGCCGATGCTGGTGCTGGCGACCCTGCTGACGTCCATCGCGATGCTGGCGTCTCTTAGCATTAACCGCCGCGTCAAGGGCTATCATATCTGCATGCTGTTGCTGGAGTTCGGCATGCTGGGCGTGTTTCTGGCTCAGGACTGGGCGGTTTTCTATATCTTCTGGGAAGTGACCCTGATTCCGCTGTTTTTTCTGATCGATCGCTGGGGCGGCAAAAGACGCCATGCGGCCAGCCTTAATTTCGTGCTGTATACCATGGGCGGTTCGGTATTCATGCTGATCAGCCTGATTGCGGTGTATGAGTATGTGCCTGAACATGTGTCCCTGATGAGCGCGATGGTGCACGTATCGCAAAACATGCCGAAAGATCAGCAGGTCTGGGCCTTGCTGGGCTTTTTAATCGGTTTCGGCGTCAAGATGCCGATTTTTCCGCTGCACGGCTGGCTGCCGCTGGCGCATGTCGAAGCGCCCAGCCCGGTCAGTATTCTGCTGTCCGGTATCTTGCTGAAAATGGGGGCCTACGGTCTGCTGCGAGCCGTCGTCATGTTGCCGGAAGCGGCTCAAACCTTGCAGCCGCTGTTGGTTTTCATGGCCTTGTTCGGCATGATCTACGGCGGTCTGCTGGCTTGGCGGCAAAGCGATCTGAAAGCCATGATCGCCTATTCCTCGGTCAGTCATATGGGGATCATTTTGCTGGGTATCGCGGCCTTGAACGAAGCGGGTTTTACCGGCGCGGTCCTGCAAATGAACGCCCACGGCCTGATTGCCGGCGCCTTGTTCCTGCTGGTGGGGTTGCTGTATGAGCGCACGCATACGCGCAACATCCAGGATTACAGTTCGCTGGTTCAGGTGATGCCTCGTTTCGCCGTTTTTACTTCCTTGACATTGCTGGCCGCGATGGGCCTGCCGGGCTCGATCGGTTTTGTCGCCGAACTGCACGCACTGATCGGCGGCTTTGAGCGCTGGGGCAGTTTAATGGTATTTTTCAGCCTGAGCATGCTGATCAGCGCCGCCTATGCGATCCGCACTATCGGCATGCTGTTTACCGGGCCGGTAAAGCCTCACATGCAGCAGATAGAAGATCTGCGTCCTTCGGAGTTAATCGCTGCTGGTATACTGGTGGCGGGTATCGTGGTGTTCGGATTGCTGCCTGCACCGTTGATTGAACTGTCAACAGCAACCCTGTTCCAGATGAACAGCGTGATTAATCCCGTCCATTAGGAAATAAAACGAGTTCTGTAGTAATGCAAGTATCACCATTAAAATCCAGCGCCATAGCCGATTTGCGCGCGCAAGTGACCGAGGCTCTGGAGCACCTGGATCATGTGCTGCCCGGACAGGCGCCTATCCTAGATTTCGTGCATCACAATACCCTGCACGGTTTCCAGCATCTGCCCTTTGAAGAAGCTCTGGCGGCCTTCGAGGCGTTGACCGGCACTCATGGTTATCTGCCTGAAGCATGCAGCCGGGAGCATTATCGGACAGGGCGTATCAATGACCGGGATATCGAAGCCGCGCTGGGCGCCGAGCCCGGCTTGCAGGCCGAACAGATTATTTGTCACACGGGCGATAAAATCATCAGGCGCAAGGATATTTATCGCATCGCGCTGTTATATGATCTGCCGTCGATTACGGTCAGCCAATTGAACTGGCAGATAGAAGAAATGGCGGCCTTGGAGTCGGTGCAAGCCGATGTGCCGGAGCCGGTGCGCAATCAATTGCCGGCGAGCGCGATCAGGCCCTTGTGGGAAAGCATTCTGGCCAAGCTGGATATGGAGCAGGCCAGTCTGCATCCCGAGGACTTGCTCGAGTTATCCATGGAGCAGGCGGAAGACTGGCTGACCCGGGCACGCATCAGCATGAAAGATTCGCCTTTGCATCAGCAAATGCAGCAGCAGGCGCGCCGGAAGCTGGATGAGCTGCTGGCCGAGATGGGTGATGGCATGACCTTGCGCGGCTTCATCAAGCACTTGACCGGCATAGACATCCTCGATTCCGTGCGCCCGCAGCTGATCCGCATCTGCGCCTCGGGCCTGGATGAAGGCTTGGCGCCATGGCCTATCCCCGAGCGCAGTCAATTGGGTCTTTATGGTGCCTGGCGCACAACGGCCGCTTATGATGCCAATCCGTTTTTGCATGAATTGCCGGACTGGCAACAGATTATGGCCGAACTGCCGGAGGATGCCGTCGATGCGATCATCCTGCAACTGAGCCATCTGGAAATACCGCAGGCCCAATGGGACGGGTATTTGCGCCGCCTGGCGCTGGAAGTGCCCGGCTGGTCTGGATTGATCAACTGGCGCCAGCATCATCCGCACTATCACACGGACAACGACGCCCACCCCAAGCTCGCCGACTATCTGGCGATCCGGCTGACGCTGGACAGGCTCTGGTTGAACCAGATTTGCCGCGAAACCTGGCTGATCGAGGCCAAATTGAGCAGCCTTAAGTCTTATTTCCATAAAAACCTGTCCGAATTCATCGTGCGCAGTAAGTTATACCAGGGCAATTTGCCGGAATACCTGGCCGACCGCGCGGAGTCATTGGCGTTTCTTGCCGGGTCTGAACGGCATGAGCGTCCCGACTGGCAGCAGCTTGCCGACCTGATCGGCATCTGGTGCTGCAGTCCGCTGGCGGTGCAGCAGGCGGAGCGCAATCACACCATCTATTGCAGCGGCTGGCGCTTGTTCCGGCTCTGTCAGCACTTGGGGATCAATGCGGCGCATATAAAAGCCCTGAAAAAGCAGGATTTGCTGCTGATGCTGTCCGTGCTGGATCAATTCAATGCAACAGAACGCGGCAAAGTCTGGCTATGCGCCTATGAACGTCATTATCGCGATATGCTGTTTCAGGCCTTGCACGTCAATCATAACCGGGGGCGCTGGGCCAGACGCACGACCCGGCCCGAAGCGCAAATCATCGTTTGCATGGATGAGCGCGAGGAAAGTTTCCGTCGCCATCTCGAAGAGCTGAACCCGGCTATTGAAACCCTGGGCGTGGCCGGATTTTTCGGCATTCCGATGAATTATAAAGGCCTCGATGCCACACATGTGACGCCGCTGTGCCCGGTTGTCGTCACGCCGGCCCATGAAGTCGATGAAATCGCCCGGCAGGGCCACGAAAAAACCTTGTCCGCGCGCCAGAAAGGCCGCAGCCTGAGCCGGGGCTTTGGCTATCTGTTGTATCAGAGCCTGCGCCGCAACCTGTTACTGTCGCACGCCGCGATCGATGTGCTGGCGCCGTTCACCCTGGCGGGGCTGCTCGGTAAAACCTTGCTGCCTCGCTATCATAAGACGGTTACCGACTGGCTGAGCCGGACTGTGGTGCCGCCGGTTGCCACCGAATTGCAGTTTACTTCCGAGGATACGTCCACGCCGGCCTCGGCCGAACGGCCCAAACTGGGATTTACCGATAGCGAGCAAGCCGAACGGGTTGCGGCGCTGCTGCGTATTTTGGGCCTGACCAGCGGCTTTGCGCCGATTGTCGCGCTGGCCGGGCATGGCTCGACCAGCCAGAACAATCCGCACGAGGCCGCGCATGATTGCGGCGCCTGCGGCGGACGCCAGGGCGGGCCGAATGCGCGCGTGTTCGCGGCCATGGCTAACCGGCCGGAAGTGCGTGCGCTGCTGGCGCGGCAGAATATCGTCATTCCTGATGATTGCTGGTTCGTGGGCATGCAGCACGACACCTGCAGTGATGCGATGACCTGGTACGATCTGGACCTGATACCGGCATCGCTACATGCGGAATTCGAGCGATTCAAGACCTGCATCGGCCGGGCGCAGGAATTGTCCGCGCATGAACGCTGCCGGCGGTTTGTCTCTGCCGGGCAGCCGGCATCGCCGGCCCGGGCTTTTCAGCACGTGACATTGCGGGCGCATGATTTAAGCCAGGTTCGCCCCGAATTCGGTCATGCGACCAATGCCGCGGCCGTGGTCGGCCGGCGCGCCTTGTCCCAGGGCTTGTTCCTGGATCGGCGAGTGTTTCTGATTTCCTACGACCCGACGCAGGACCCGGACGGCAGCATCCTCGAGTCGATCCTGCTGACCGCCGGCCCGGTCGGCGCCGGCATCAATTTGGAATACTATTTTTCCACGATCGATAACGAACGTTTCGGCTGCGGCACCAAAGTCCCGCATAATGTGACCGGCCTGTTCGGCGTTATGGAAGGCACGGCCAGCGATTTGCGCACCGGTCTGCCCAAGCAGATGGTTGAAATTCACGAGCCGATGCGTCTGCAGATACTGGTTGAGGCGAAAACCTCGGTTCTGGAACAAATCTATGCGCGCCAGGAAGGCCTGCGCGAACTGATCGCCGGCGGCTGGGTGCATTTAAGCGCGAAAGATCCGGACAGCGGCGATATTTTTGTTTTCGAGCGCGGCGCGGGATTTGTGCCGTGGCAAGCCGAATCCCGGGACCTGCCGGTTTGTCCGAGTTCGCTGGATTGTTATCGGGGCAAATCCGAGCCGGTGGCACCCGTGTTGATCAAACAGCCTGAACTGTGGGGAGTTTAAGCGCGTGGATTTAATTGTTATTTTGATTCCTTTATTGCCGTTTACCGCCGCGGCAGCCATCGGGGTCGGCCATCTGTTCGGCTGGCTGGACGGTGAAGCAGGCGAAACCACGACGGTCGATATCGCGGTCTGGGCCATTATTCTGTCCAGCCTGCTGACTTTGACGCTGCTGGGCGGCGACATGATGGGCAAGAACGCCGGTTCCTTCAGTGTCGGTCAATGGCTGGGCAGCGAGACGCTGGATATCCGGGTGAATTTTCTCACCACGGGCTTTGGCGTCGTGCTGGCGGCGCTGTTTACCATCCTGCTGTTTATCGTTATGCGCTTTTCGACCAACTATATGCATAAGGAGGCAGGCTTTCACCGGTTCTTTTTTATCTTGAGCCTGTTTTCCGCCGCCATGCTGTTGCTGGTGCTATCGGGCAACGCGGTCGGCACGTTTATCGGCTGGGAGATTGCCGGCCTCTGTTCCTATTTGCTGATCGCCTATTATTATGAGCGCCCCGTCGCCGCCCAGAATGCCACGCGGGTTTTCGTGACCAACCGTATCGGCGATGCGGCATTTTTGCTGGGCATTGGCCTGAGCTATGCCTGGGCCGGCGACGTAAACTGGGCTAGGCTGACGTCGGCATCGGCGCAATTATCGACGGGCCAGGCCACTGTCATCGCTCTTTGTTTCGCCGTGGCGGCCTGTGTCAAATCAGCGCAGATACCGTTTACGCCCTGGCTGGCGCGGGCAATGGAGGGGCCTACACCGTCCAGTGCCATATTTTACGGCGCGGTGATGGTGCATGCCGGCGTTTATCTGCTGATTCTGCTGGAGCCGATTTTTGAGCAGGCGCCGCTGGCGATGGCTCTGGTCGCGGTCGCGGGGCTGTTGACGGCGGTCTACGGCTTTGTCGTTGGCTTGACACAAACCGATGTCAAGAGTTCGCTGGTGTTTGCCACCTCGGGCCAACTGGGCTTGATGTTCATGGAATGCGGCCTGGGTTTTTGGCAGCTGGCCAGCTGGCATCTTTGCGCGCATGCCGTGGTTCGCGGCTATCAGGTATTGGTTGCGCCTTCGCTCGTGCATCATGTCCATGATAATCCGATAAAGCCGGTCGCGCCGGCCATTGCACGCATGCGCTGGGCCTATGTTGCTTCCTTGCAGCGGTTCTGGCTCGATCAGATCACCGATTGGACCCTGGTCAAGCCGATACGCCGCCTGGCGCACGATCTGACTTATTTTGACGATCATATCGTTGACCGCACCTTGGGCGTATCGGCGCCTGCCATCCGCGCGATATCGACGCTGGCTCAGCTCGAAGAGCAGAAGATCGGCGCCCGGCTCGATAATGAAGTCGACAGTTTCGCGCAGGGCAGCGGTCTGGCCGGCAAGATCACCGAATGGGCAGCCGCCATTATGCATTGGTTCGAAGACAGCTTCGTACTGCGGGGTATCGGCAAAAACGCGATCCGCTATGGACGTCAGTTGGGCTACGCGGCCAACAAGGTCGAGCTGCTGTTATTCAGTCCGCGCTATCTGGTGCTGTTTATTTTTATAACCTTGCTGATTGCATTTTGAGGACCCGATGGATATCAATGTAACTTTCTGGTCGGCATCGGCAGCGTTTCCGCTATTAAGCGCCCTGACTTTCGTGCCGGTCGCGGCGATGATCGCCGTCGCATGCTCGCGTTCAACGGCTGTCGCGTTACGCTTTGGCTTTGCCGGCACGCTGGTGAATTTATTGCTGAGTATCTATTTGCTGAAGGTTTTCGACGCCGGCCGGGCAGGGATTCAGCTGGCCGAGCAGGTGCATTTTTTCGGCTTCAGTTATAGTGTCGGCGTCGATGGCGTGAATGTGCTGTTTATTCCGCTGACGGCCGTGCTGACGCTGCTGACGCTGATCTATTCGATCATTAACCGGCATGTCATTGACCGTAAGTTCATCGCCTGCCTGCTCGGTTATGAAGCAATATTAATCGGCGCTTTTTCGGCATTGAATGTGATGCAGTTCTGGCTGTGGAGCCTGCTGGAACTGTTGCCCGTGGCCTTGCTGACCATGCATGCCGGTACCGGACGCAAAAGGCCCTGGATCGTCGCCGGTTTAATGCAATACTGGGGCTGCGGATTGCTGATGACGCTGGCCGGCTTTTTGCTGCTGGGCTTTGGCTTGATCGATTCAGAGCACCCGCTGACGTTTGACTGGCTGACCATCAAGCAGAACAACGCCTATTTACACGACGAGACGCTGATTTTCATTTTGCTGTTTTACGGTTTCGCCATTCGCATGCCGCTGTTTCCGTTTCACGGCTGGCTGCCGGCACTGGCCGAACAGGGCACGGTGGCCAGTATCACCATTTTCCTGGTCGGGTTGAAGCTGGGCATTTATGCCGTGGTCCGCTTCATCTTGCCGCTGGTTCCCGGTGTCGCCGAAGCCTGGGCCGATTATATCGTGACGCTGGGCCTGATCAGTATTTTTTACGGTGCATTGCTGGCGCTCATGCAAATCAATATCCGGCGCTTGCTGGCTTTTGCCGTTATCAGTCACACCGGCATGCTGGTGATCGGCCTGTTCTGTTTCAATACCCAGGGCCTGGAAGGCAGTATTCTGCTGTCGCTGGCTTACGGTCTGGCGACGGCCGGCATGCTGTTCAGCGTCGGCTTGATTTATGAGCGTACCCGCACGGCCTTTATTCCGCGTCTGGGCGCCTTGTTCGATACTAATGCCACGATCGCGCTGCTGTTTCTGATTGCCGCGCTGAGTACGATGGTCATGCCCGGCACACCGGGCTTCGATGCCGCGCATTTGCTGATAGAGGGGGCGATTCAGGAACGCGGCTGGCTGGTGGCAATCGCTATTTTGACCGGCAACGTGCTGGCCGCGGCTTTTCTGCTCTGGGCGTTCCAACGTATGTTCATGAGCAGTTCCAAGCGTGCTGTACAACCCTATCGCAGTATTCATCATCCGGTAATCAAGGAGCGGATTATTACCATCACGATCAGTGCGCTGCTGATCGGTACCGGCTTTGATACAACACCCATACTGAATTTCATAGACGATGAGGTCGCCATCATGAGCCAGGCTTATCCCATGCATAGCGAGCAGCGGGCGGCCGATGCGCTGATAGAACCTACCGAAAGCGGCAATACCCATATAAAGAGTGTCCACCATGATTGAAGCCGGTTTTCCGATAATAACGCTGCTTATTGTGCTGCCTTTACTGGGGGCGCTTGTCACCGGCACCGCCGGCGATAGCCATCTGGCCAAGAGGATCGCGCTATCGATCGCAGGGGCGGAACTGATTGCCACGCTGGTCACCGTGTATCTGTTTAATGCCGATGAAAGCGCTTTTCAGCTAGTCGAGCATTATGCCTGGCTGCCGAATCTGAATATTCAGTATCTGGTCGGTATCGATGGGATTTCCGTGCTGTTTCTGCCGATGTCGGCGCTGCTGACACTGGTGGCGATTATCGCCTCGTGGAATTCGGTGCAATACCTGCCGCGATTTCATTTCGCTCTGCTGCTGGCTTTGGAAGGCGTCACGATCGGAGTATTCGTGGCGCTGGATATGGTGTTGTTCTTTTTGTTCTGGGAACTGACATTGCCGCCGCTTTTCTTCCTCATCGGGCTGTGGGGCATCGGTCCCCAGCGCCGCACCGCGGCAATGAAATACACGCTGTTCATGCTGTTCGGCGGCGTGCCTTTATTATTCGCCATTATCATGCTGGCCGTTAATCATGCGATTCAAATGCATGGCAGCATTCCTCAGGACTTGGCTTTCAGCTTGCCTATCCTGCTGGATACGCCGATCCCGGCTGATTGGCAGACCATTATTTTTCTGTTGCTGCTAGCGGGTTTCGCGGTCAAGGCTCCGTTAGTGCCGTTTCATACCTGGCTGCCGACGACAGCCATGGAAGCGCCGGCGCATACGACGGCCTTGTTAACCGGCCTGAAACTGGGCGCATTCGGTTTGTTGCGCTATACCATGCCGTTGACGCCTGCCGCCTCGGTCGAATATAGCTGGGTATTGGGGATTCTGGGCGCCATCACGCTGATTTATGGCGCCATGATTGCCTTGCAGCAAACCAATCTGCGCCGCTTGCTGGCCTATGCCAGTATCAGTCATGTCGGCCTGGTCATCGTCGGTATCTCCACGCTGAATATGCAAGGTCTTCAGGGAGCGATTTTTCAGTTGCTTAATTTTACCCTGATTGCCGGCTGTCTGATGCTGATAGCGGGATTTATCCAGCATCGCCTGGGCAGTACCGAAGCGATTCATCTTGGCGGCCTGGCGAAAGCCGTGCCCCGGTTGACCGCTTTCTTCTTTTTGTTTGCCATAGCCAGCATTGGCGTGCCCGGAGGCAGCGGTTTTCCGGCGGAATTGCTGTTGATTATCGGCGCGCTGAATGCGCATCCCAGCCTTGGCATTGCCGCTTTAATGGGGGCTATTTTGGGGGCGGGCTATATGTTATCCTTCATCCGTCGCGCATTTTACGGTCCGGTCGTGCATGCCAGCATCAGTCAACTGCAGGATCTGCGAACACGCGAATTGGGCTTGTTATGCCTGCCGGCCCTGTTGGTATTATTGTTCGGATTCTTTCCTAACCTGATATTGAACACCAATAAGCTGACAGCGGAGGCCTGGTTGAACCGTCTGACCAATTCATCGTTCGTGAGCAACGGCGATTATGTTCAGCAAAGCCAGGATCAGCATGAAACGGAACTTGTCTCCAGGCGTGTTCAATAGCAAGATCGGTTACAATCCCTGATTTACTTTGAATAAATTCATCATGAAGCCAGACAGCGCAGCCATCAAGAAACGTTATGACCGGATTGCCCCGTATTTTGACGGCATGGAGGCGGTCGTGGAAGGATTGTTGTTCAAAAGTTGGCGCGAAAGGTTATGGGATAAAGTGAATGGCCATCATATTCTTGAAATCGGCGTCGGCACGGGCAAGAATTTTGATTACTATCCCAAGGACGCGCGCATAACCGGCATTGATTTCAGTGAAAAGATGCTAACTCAGGCAAAACGCAAGCGGGACAGAAAACAGGTCAACGTGGACCTGGAATTAATGGATGTGCAGTCCTTGTGTTTCGCCGATAACAGTTTTGATACGGTTATCGGCTCTTTTGTTTTTTGTTCGGTACCCTCGCCGGTAAAAGGTTTGAAAGAGCTGTACCGCGTTTGCAAACCGGGCGGGCAGGTTTTGCTGCTGGAACATGTCCTGAGTTCAAAACCCGTCATCGCCGGCGCCATGAATTTGCTTAATCCGCTGGTGGTCGCTCTGGTCGGAGCCAATATCAACCGGCAGACCGTTAAAAATGTGCAGGCCTGTGCCTTTGGCTCCGTGCGTGTTGATGAGCGCAGTAGCGATATTATTAAATTGATCGAGGCGAAAAAATAACAGCCGGAAGACCGGTTTTAAATTAGTGTCTCGTGATCTTGAGCTGATAAATCCCCTGTTCCAGCTTCTCAAAATAATGCTCAATCCAGGGATGATAGACAGGCGTGAGAAGTTTACTCGGTTCCATATTGCTTTCGGCGACATAGGTGTGATGCGTGGCATTGTCCACCAGCACATGATACCAGGGCTGGTTTTTAGGCGGTCGGCTTCGGGCGATTTTGTTATACCAGACATGGCTGCCCAGAAATTCAAAATCAACATCAAAAATCACGCCACGATAATTAAAGAGTTTATGGTGGATAATCTGTCCGATAAAAAATTTTGCCCTGCGCATCAGAAATGCTCCTGCCAGATGGCCTTTTGCCCGTCCTGATCGATATCCCAGAATGAGGTGCTGCTGATAAAATCATCGATAAAAGGCTGGCCAAAAACAGAGCAGCCGCTAAGACACAGGTTTAGGTAATGGGCCTGTGCCTTTGATGATGATAAATAGCGGTAAGGCTCAAAATCGCGGGCTTTAAAATAATAAGCGTTAATAATCTCGGCCTCGTCATAATAGCCGAAGGCCGTGATCGGGCAGAAATCATAGCCGCTTTCGCGCGCCAGCAGCCGATCCAGTGATTGCTCATCCATTTCGAAGCAGGTGCCGTTCATGACGTGTGCCGGATCGGCGGTTTCGGCATTCAATACACAGACGGGGGCCTGGTGTTGTTCATCATAGCGGTAAGTCGAAGCCAGATTGAAAACCCGTTTCAATCCGCGCGTTTTTACCGGCATGATATTACGTGCCTCGGGCACGGTTCGGGTTAATGAGTTTTGGTTGATTAAACTGCCGTAAGCGAATATTTTATAAGTCCTGGACATGATGCGGAGCTGATCGGGTAGACGCTATTAAGGGTAGCACAAGCTGTGGCGTAATGAAAAAGGCGCCGGCCTTTTTGCGGCAAGGCAATTTAAGTATTAGATATTTATGATGTTCTAATTTTAAAATAGGGGCGTCAAACCGGTGACATGGCCGAAGCTCATCAGGGAGCCGAGTTCGGCGGATAAAAAACAGGGCGGGACAGTCGGCAAAACTTTTTCGCTCAATAGCAGATGAATTGGGTAAAATACAGCCTATTATTCAGATTAGTCATATACGTGAAATTACAACTAGACAACTTAGTACAAACCCGTATCCCGACCCGTCACGGCGAGTTTATTCTGCATTATTACAGTAATAACATCGATAACAAAGAGCATGTCGCTCTCATTAAAGGCAATGTCGCGGATAAAGAAAATGTGCCGGTGCGCATTCATTCCGAGTGTTTTACTGGCGATGTCCTAGGCTCAAGGCGTTGCGATTGCGGCGAGCAGCTCGATATGGCGCTGCAACTGATTAATGAAGCCGGTTTCGGTATTCTGATTTATCTGCGTCAGGAAGGCCGTGGCATTGGCTTGCTGAAAAAACTGCAGGCCTATAACCTGCAGGATCAGGGGATGGATACCGTGGATGCCAATATCCACCTGGGTCATCTGGCCGATGAACGGGAATACAGCATCGCGGCATTAATGTTGCAGAGCCTGAAAGTAAAATCGATCGAATTGATTACCAATAATCCTAATAAAATTACTGAACTTAAGAAGCTTGGTATCAACGTTGCCGGCCGTATTCCGATTGAAGCCGTCGCGCATGATGACAATTTGGAATATTTAAAAACCAAAGTGAAAAAAATGGCGCACATGCTATCGATGTCGAAAAAGGATGAGCAGAAGTAATAATTGATATTGCGCGGACAATTGATTCAGGCACCTGAGGATTCGGCTAAAAATAACCTCCGGTAACCCTTCAGGTAAAGCCCGTCCCCGTGGGAGCGATGCCCACATCGCGACTTGCCAGGCGATTTTCAATTGCGATGTATACCCAAAGGGCATAAGCATCGCTCCCTTATTGTTACCCGTATTTAAAACAATGCCATGATTCAATGCCGAATCCTGAACGGGCGGCTTTGAAAGGCCGGATTAGGCAAAAACCGGACGGCCAGGGTGAGCAACGCCCATGCCCGGCTCGGTAGACGGCATGACAAACTATCAAAAACCAGCTCGGTTTTAACAATATCGGTTAAGGTCGTGTCACGCCGAATCATATTAATAATGACATTTACTGTATTTATTCGGATGAATCCAAGGAATGGAGGCGAACCTCTATTTCAATGAATATGGAAAATCGACATTCGGATAAACGACCCGAAAACAAATCGCATCATTGACTATTAAAACGGGCTTCCTGATAAAGCCCGTTTTAGCGTCGATGAAATTGAAATCATCCCTTCTTGAGCTTACGTCTGTGCTCAGTTGACACCAAAAACCCCTTCGTACTATTGCAAAGCGATCAATCGAGACTTAACAGCTTTAATCCATAAAAAAATCCGCTGTGCTCTGTTTTGAAATATTCATACTCCATCACAGATTCCCCTATAAGTTTTTGGTTAAATCTCAGCACCGGCAAGAGTAGTGCCTCCAGCCTAAATTCAACAGCGCATACTGTCATTGCGTTTTTTGCCGCCTAATCTGGGCGTTAGTTTTGTACTGTGCTTTGCAGAGCCAAACAAGATGGCGGATGAATCTGGACAGGTATTTCTTGCACAATTCTATGGATATAAAAGGGCATTAAATGATTAAGCGTCTGATACAAAACCGACGAACGGCAATATTAGCGGCTGCTTTTTTAACCTTACCCAACCACGCCTATAGCGATGCCGATGTCGGCAATCTGGCTTCGATAGAACAGGTCGGGCATGCCTATCAAGCCGACATCAGCCAATCCGGCGACGGCAATGTCGCCCGCATTCGGCAGGTAGCCGCAAATGCCGAGCTTAATGCGGTTTCAAGCGACGTCAATGGGGTCGCCGAAATCCTGCAGACAGGGTATCAGCATAATGCTGAAATCAATGACTTCGGTGAACGCAATGCCATAACGATTCAGCAGTGGCAAAGCGGCAATAATGCCCTGGTTAATCTATACGGTCAGGACAATCGGGTTGACATTGGCCAGGATGGCGAAGCCCAGAGCATTGCGGCTTCGATCTCTGGCAGCAGCAATCTGATCAGTGCCTATCAGAGCGGTTTCAATAATCTTGCCATGATCGATATTATCGGAGACAGGAACGAGGTCGTGCAATTACAGCAAGGCCAGTGGAACAGCGCCGGCATTATGATTGATGGCGATGAAAATACCGTGATCCACCAACAGTTGGGCGACGGCATGAGTTTTAATCTGGAGATTAGAGGTAACGGCAACAACATGACCGTTACACAGGGACTGTGAGGGGAAGCGCACTGAAATATGGCGTATTTGGCAAATTTTTTAACAGTACACTTAAGGAATAATTATGAAAAAAACACTATTGACTACGGCAATTACGGTGATTCTTTATGGGGTTGCGGGTGCGTCACTGGCGGGGAACAGCGCGACGACCTCCCAGACCGGTTCCTTTAATGATCTGACGGTGACTCAAACAGGCGACTTAAATACCACCAATGCCAGTCAGTACGGCGGTAACAATATCGGCACCATCACGCAGTCCAATGAAGGAAACAGCGCGACATTAAATCAAGGTAATGCAGGAAACGCCGTCGGCATGGGCAACGATAGTCTGGCGACTATCGACCAAATCGGGGCCTATAATACGGCATCGGTCGAACAAGGCGAATCCGATGAGGCATCGGTGCTGCAAACTGGAAACGACAATCAGGCTTCCATAGACCAAGCCATAGATGTTTTCAGTGAAGGCAATGTTGCAACCATTGACCAGTCCGGTAATAACAATACGGCAATCGTCGAACAAGACGTGCAAAACGTGGCTTCGATCAATCAGTCCGGCAATAATAATACCGCGACAATCGATCAGAATAATAACGGCACGAATGCCTTCGTGGAACAAAACACGGCGAGCATCGATCAGTCAGGCAATGATAATATTGCCAGTGTCATTCAATCAGGCGACAGCAATCTGGCAACCGTTAACCAGCTAGGCGATTCCAGCGTAGCGACGGTTGATCAATCAGGCAACGGCAATGTTGTCTCCATCGAGCAAGGTCATTCCGATCAGGCAACCGTACTGCAGTCCGGAAACAATAATACAGCCACAGTTGATCAACGGATCGACTCGCTCAGCGGTGAAAATAAAGTGGCCAGCATTGATCAATCGGGCGATAACAATACGGCAACCGTCGAGCAGGATCTGCAGAATACCGCATCGATCGATCAGTCCGGCAACAACAATACCGCCATAATCGATCAAAATAATATCGGTGATAATGTCTTTGTGGAACAAAACACAGCGGCCGTAAATCAGTCTGGCGATTATAATTTAGCGACGGTAACCCAATCCGGTAATCTTAACTCAGCAACCGTTGATCAGTCAGGCGACGGCACACTGGCGTTGAACACGGTGACCATTGACCAGACCGCCATCGGTGATGTCGCTTTCGCCATGCAAGCCGGAGGCGAGGGCAATATGATCGAGATCATGCAAAATGCCGGCGGCGATTTTGCCAGCGCCGCGCAAAACGGCTCATTTAACTCAGTGACGATTTTGCAGAATCCTTAATAAATACTTCTACGTCCAACAGGTGACATTTAAGCCAGCGGAAAAGGTTATGGGCCTTTTCCGCTTTTTTGCTAAGTTGTCTTTGGACTGGAAAAGGTTAGACAAGACTCATCATGCGCAATGATCAATGCACTGGAAAGCCAGCTATCGTTTATTTAATGCTGGGTTTTTTTATCCGCCAGTCCATGCCGATACGTGCGCGTCCGTAATAAAAACCCGGGAGATATCCATGATGCGGCCATCCCATCCCAGTAACAAACAGACTATCGTGCAGCATGGCAAACGCAACGAGAAGGTGATTGAACAAACCGGCATCGATAACGAACTGACTGTGATTCAGGTCGGCGAGGATAATCATGCCGGTCTTCAGCAAGCAGGCGAGCAAAATAATACGACAGTGGAACAGTCCGGTGATTGCAATGACAGCTCCGTATCACAGAAAGGCAGCAATAATCAGGCGACGGTCCGGCAAAATGGCGGCAACAATCGTGTTGTGATACGTCAGGGTGAGCGGTGAAATATTACGTCTTCAGTGTCTTATTGTTAATGCTGTCGCCAGCCGTAGCTGTCGAGCCGCAGTTTGAAATCGGCGGCCTGGTTGTCGATCAAACCTTGTCGCGTGTCGGTCATTTATTTTACGAGGAATTGATGAATGGCTGGGAAGTACCCGATTATGCCGGGACCATTACCGTGCGCGAGCGCCCTGATATTTTCGCCGGCAATATCATCTGGATAGAAATCAATGACAATATTGTGTTTCAGGATCGTATCGGCACCCGCACGAGCGGAATTGAAGAAAAGGCCCGGGCGGCGCGGGCTTCATTGGAATTGTATATTCGGCAGCATAAGGATGCGTTGCGTGGATTGGAGATTTACTAATTATGCGAATATGGATTTATCCCTTGTTACTGACTGTGTTTACAACTCCGTTGTCAGCCACCGAACTGGTTCACCGCTTTGTAAACCCCAATTTTGGCGGCAGCCCCCTGAACGGCCCTTTTTTACTGAATCAGGCGGCGGAACAGAACAAACACAAAGATCCCGCTGTCGCCAGCAAGACAGCGGCGGCACAAAAATCCGAGATCGAGCGTTTTAAAGAAAATTTGCAGCGCGCCATTCTCAATCAGGTTTCACGCGCCACGACGGAAAATCTGTTTGATGAGAACGGTAATATCCAATTGGGTTCCGACCTTAATTTTGACCTGGATGGTGATGGCCAAAGCGATTTTGCGGTAATCGTTGATGACCAATTGGTCAACGGCAGCGTCAGCATCAGCATTTCTGACGGTATTTCCGATACCGTATTGACTGTTCCCTATATTACTACCATGCCATGATTCCTGTTTTTCACCGACTGTTGTGCGGCTTACTGGCCGCGACAGCGCTATCTTCATGCTCCAGTATTTTTCAGCCGGTCAGTTCCGGCAAGGCGACTACCGATTATCGCTCGGGCCTTTCGGATATGCTGCGCTCGTTGCCGCCGCCGGAGGAGCCGGTCGTCGTCGCGGTGTATAAATTTCGCGACCAGACCGGCCAGTACAAAAGCAGCGAAAACCTCGTGCAGTATTCCACGGCGGTGACGCAGGGCGCTACTTCCATGTTGATACGCGCCTTGATGGAAGCCGGTAATGGCAAGTGGTTTACCGTGCTGGAAAGGGAAGGCCTGACTGACCTGATGAATGAGCGCAAAATTATCCATCAAACCCGGGAAATGTATACCAATGGCAACAATAAGGCCGAATCGCGCGGCCCGAGCCTGCCGCCGCTGCTGTACGCGCCTATCCTGCTGGAGGGCGGTATTGTCGCCTATGAGACCAACTTATTGACCGGCGGCGTCGGCGCGCATTATTTCGGCCTGGGCGGTTCTACAGAATTCAGGCGCGATACGGTGACCAGCATGCTGAGAGCCGTTTCTGTAAAAAACGGTTCGGTACTGAGCCATGTCGACGCCAGAAAAACCGTGTTCTCCATGCAACTGGATTCCGGCTTGTTTCGCTATGTGGCTTTCAAGCGACTGCTGGAGGTCGAGGCGGGCGTAACCAGCAACGAGCCGCCGCAAATGGCGGTCATGGAAACCATAGAGGCTTGCGTTTATGCGCTGGTAATGGAAGGGCTGATCAACAAATTATGGCGTTTCAAGGACCCGCATCTGGTCAAGCCGCTAATCGAGGACTATTTGAAGCAGCGCGACACGGAAATGCTCGCGGAATTTGACAAGCAAGGCCGTGTCATCAGCATGACGCCTAAAAACATCGAACTGCCTGAGTCCGTTTCACAAGAAAACTAAAATCAGTTAACTGGATGGCGGCAATGCAAGGCATGCTCGTTGAATAACGGTTTGAAGTTTAACGAGGTGACAGCAATAACGCTGTTGTCCAGCATGGAAGTTGAGGCGGAACATGAACGGTTTGCGGTTTCGGACTGGTTAGGCAATGGGGCAGGATTTCTGCTGTTAGCGATTTATCTTTTTATGTTAAAGGAATACCACATGCTGTTTACTGTTTACGCAGAGTGACTTTTTTATGCTGATTGGTATTGTCAACAAGTCGGAGTTTTAAGAATCAACATGTTGGCCAAGCCGTAAATCGGACACTATTGGGGCAATACCGTTTCCACCAGCCTGACCCAATACGCCGCGCCTATCGGCAGGATCGCATCGTTAAAATCATAGTGGGGGTTATGCAGTAAACAACTATTATCGGACGAACCGTTGCCAAGCCACAGATAACAGCCCGGTTTTTCCTGCAGCATAAAGGCAAAGTCTTCAGAGCCCATGCAGGGCGTTGGTTGCCGGTTGATGCTATCGTCGCCGACTACCGCGATGGCGGCGTTTAGCGCCATCCGCGTTTCTTCTTCCGTGTTGAAGGTGACCGGATAGCCCGGATTTTCCGGATTGAATTTAATTTCCGCCGTGACATCGAAACCCTGGCAGACAGCATGGGACAGCTGGCTGATTTTGTCGGCGATGGTTTGTTGCACCGTATTGCTGAAACATCGGAAGGTACCTCGCAACACCACGGATTCCGGCAGTGCATTCCAGGTCTGGCCGGCGTGAACCTGGGTAATGCTGACGACGGCCGGATCGGCCGGATTGACGGTTCTGCTGACGATCGTCTGCAAGGCACTGATCAACTGGGCGGCCGCGACGATGGCGTCATTGCCCAGATGCGGCATCGCGGCATGCGTGGCCTGGCCCGTCAGCACAATCTCGAAACAGTCGAACGACGCCATCATCGGCCCCGGTCTGACGGCAAAATGACCGAGCGGAATATCGGGGAAATTATGCATGCCGAAGACGCGATCGGCCGGAAATTTTTTGAACAGGCCATCGAGAATCATTTGCCTGGCGCCCGCGCGCCCTTCCTCAGCGGGTTGAAAAATAAAATACACAGTGCCGTCAAAATTGCGATGATTGGCCAGGTAGCTGGCCGCGCCCAATAACATGGCGCTGTGCCCGTCATGGCCGCAGGCATGCATTTTTCCTTCATGCCGTGATTTATGGTCAAAATTGTTCTGTTCCTGTATGAACAGCGCATCCATGTCGGCGCGCAGGGCGATTTTACCGGCACCGCTGCCGGCCGATAAGGTGGCGACGATGCCGGTTCTGCCCAGCCCCTGATGCACATCCAGGCCGAAATCGGACAGTTTGTCGGCAATGAACCGGGCCGTTTCGGTTTCCTCGAACGCGGTTTCGGGAAACTGGTGCAGATGCCGGCGCCATTGGCGCATTTCAGCGTGCAGTTGCTGTATATCGGTGGGTATGGTCATAGCAGTGGTTAAATCAGAGTTATCCAGGAATTTAATAACGTTCATTGCTGCTGCGCAGGCGACTCGCGCCTGTACTCGCGGATAATACGCCGGATATCGCCCATTTCAAACCCGTAAGTCCTCTTCAGCACGCCGATGCGCTGGTTTTTATTGGTTGAGTCCGGCAGATTCAATGTCTCAATAACATGCGCGGCCGGCACACCGGTTTCCTGTTCCAGTTCCGCCAGCGTCATGGAACCCCTGATCTGGATGCCCTTGCCTCTGGTCAGGGCGCCTTCAGCCTGTTCAACAGGACTTATGACCGGTGCGAAAGACAGTGCGATCAGCGCCAGCAGGCCAACGATACCGAGACCGGCTCTCAGCCCGGATTGTTCGCTCGGGCGGCCTGTAATCGCATGAATAATCCAGCGCCAGTGCAACAGCAGGTGGACGATCAGTACACTAAAAAAGGCAACCGATATCCAAAAGTGTATCGCGCCCCATTCATGCCGGCTCAGGCCCCAGATGCTGGAAAAACGGCCGCTGCCCGGCGGCAGGATATAGCGCATCAACACGCCGGTCATGGTCAGAAAAAGAAACCCGATAAAGGCGATGATATCGATGACAAAATTTAAAGTGGCTTTCATTGAAATCTCCATGTTGCACAGTTCATAATTCTTGCACATTCGCCGACAATAATACCTTGAATAGCTTATCGGGTATCTTTGTGCATAAATCCATCCGCTTCAAACTCTTTTTAACGTTTCTGCTGACGACCAGTCTTGTCGTCTCGGGCATGTATGTATTTATGCGCTGGTCTCTGGATCGCGGATTTTCCGATTTCATCGAAAAACGCCAGCAGGAGCGTATCAGTGCGCTGATCGAGGGTCTGAGTGAATACTATGCGGACGACCCGGGCTGGCGTGAACTGACCGGTAACAAGCGCAAATGGATGGAACTGCTGGGGCAGGCCTATGAACACCGGTATTACCGGCCCGCGCCCTGGTTCAAGCAGGCGTTGAACGAGCCGCCCGACGTCTGGCCGCCGGCGCTGCCCGAATCGCATAAGAGCTGGCGTTTCAAGCCGCTGGAATTGAGCGTGATGCTGTTGCGTGCCGACAAGTCGATCATCTTCGGACGCAGGGAGGCGCTATCGCAACTGACATTGCATGCCATCCGTTATCAGGGCCAAACTGTCGGCTTCCTGGGCGTGCTGCCCGGCAAGCCGGTCAATCAGCCGCTTGAACTCCAGTTTATGGAGCGCCAGTCCCAGGCATTCGTCTGGATCGCCATTTTCATGGTGCTGCTGTCGGCAGGACTGGCCCTGCTATTGGCGTACACGCTGGTTCGGCCGCTCAAGCGCATTACCGCCGCCGCCAAAGCGCTGGCGGTAGGCAGCTACGACATGCGCCTGCCGGTCGAGTCAGGCGATGAGTTGGGCCAATTGGCGCGGGACTTCAACGAGATGGCCGCGGCGCTGGAACAATCGGAACAGACGCGGCGGCGCTGGGTGGCCGATATCTCGCACGAATTGCGCACGCCATTGGCCGTTCTGCGCGGCGAGCTGGAAGCGCTGCAGGACGGCATACGGCCGCTGACGCGGGACGCGGTCGATTCACTGATGAACGACGTCATGCGGCTGCATCGGTTGACCGACGACCTGTATCAGTTATCGCTGTCCGACCAGGGCGCGTTAAGCTATCGCAAAACCGAGGTCGATCCGGTCGAGGTGCTCAAACAGGATCTTGCCGCGCTGGCGCCTGAATTCGACAGCAAACAACTGCGCGTGCATCTGATCAATAAGCTGACGGCGGCCATCAGCATCCACGCCGACCCCGACCGCCTGTCGCAGCTTTACCGGAACCTGCTGAACAACAGTATCAACTACACCGATCGCGGCGGCCGGCTCGATATTACGGTTAGCCAGCAGGCGAATATGCTGATCATGGTTTTTGCCGACAGTGCGCCGGGTGTGCCGTCGCAGGAACTGCCGCGCCTGCTCGACCGTTTTTACCGTGTGGAAAGCTCACGCAGCCGCCATCATGGCGGTGCGGGGCTGGGGCTGGCGATTTGCAGTAATATCGTGCAGGCGCATAACGGCGCGTTACAGGCGCAAGCCTCTTGGCTGGGCGGCCTTGCCATTCACATTGAACTTCCGATTAAGTCATGAACCGTATCCTGATTGTAGAAGATGAAGAAAAACTGGCCCGGCTGGAGGCCGACTACCTGCAAAATGCCGGCTTTGAAACCGTTTGTCTGGCCGATGGGCTGGCTGTCGTGCCCTGGCTGAAGGACAATACGGCCGACCTGGTTCTGCTGGACTTGATGTTGCCGGGCCGCGATGGTCTGGATTTGTGCCGGGAGATCCGCCAATTCAGCAGCATCCCGATCATCATGGTGACCGCGCGCATCGAGGAGGTCGACCGGCTTCTGGGGCTGGAGCTTGGCGCCGATGATTATATTTGCAAGCCGTTCAGCCCGCGCGAAATGATCGCACGGGTCAAAGCCGTATTGCGGAGGATGCAACCTTTGGCCATGGAGCAGGTCTCTACTATGTTAAAACTGGACCCGCGGAGTTTCCGTGTTTCTGTCGGTAAACTGGAAACCGAATTAACAGCGGTCGAATTCCAACTGCTGCAAACGTTGTACCAACAGCCGGGGCGTATCTTTTCACGCGCCAGGCTCATGGATCTGATGTATCAGGATCAGCGTATCGTCTCCGACCGGACCATAGACAGCCACATTAAAAAGTTGCGAAAAAAACTGGCCGACCTGTTGCCCGGCCAGGAATTGATCCACTCGGTTTACGGTGCCGGTTATCGCTATGAAGCGCCAAGCCACAGCGGCGATTAAACTTCCTTATTCTTTACACAATCGCTGCGAATTATTTGCGCTTTTGGCCGATATAGTAAGAACCAAGAACGGAAACAAACCGTTCTAAATTCACAATCTTACAGAATGAGAGAATACTATGAACAAGAAAATCCTAACGATCGCAATGGCCCTGGCTCTTCCTTTAACCGTGGCCGCCATGCCCGGCGCAGAGAAAGAGGGTTATGAAGGCGGCTATCGCCATGGCAATAAAATGGAGCGTCTGACCAAGGAACTGGATTTAACTGAAGAACAAAAAACCAAAATGGAGACCTTGTTCAAGGAACAGCACGAGAAATATAAAACCATTCATGAAGAAACCCGCACACGCATGAAGGAAATCCTGACGCCAGAGCAGATGACAAAAATGGACGAAATGAAAAAACGTCATCACGAAAAATGGAAACAGAAAAAAGGTGCCCAAAAACAGGAGAAAGGCGCCGAAACACAGGAATAACAGTTTACATGGACAACAGACCCCGTTCCGGTCCAGGGAAGGATCGGGCAACAATGACCGCCTTCGGGCGGTTTTTTGTTTTAAAATTGCTCATCGACAGCAATCTATTTTACTAATCGGCATAATCGGCCTATATTCCCAATCAGTTATTTCATTTGATCGCTACACCGATCCTATCCGTGACATAACAGGAGGCTCTTATGCGATATTTACTATTGCTAGTGTTGACTACGGCAGCATCCCTCATTTATGCCCAGCCCGCCGACGACAATCTGTTAGGATTGCCTCCGGTGCCTATTCCGGCCGACAACCCCCAGACACCGGCCAAAATTCAGTTAGGCGATAAATTGTTCCACGACAAGCGTTTCTCCGTCGACGGCACTGTCAGTTGTGCCAATTGCCACAGTGATGATCTGGCGTTTACCGACGGCTTGCAATTCTCGGTAGGTCATCATGGCCTGACCGGCACGCGCAATGCTCCGACCGTATTGAATGCCGCGTATTATAAACACCAGTTCTGGGACGGCCGTGAGCCGGATCTGGAAAATCAATCCCTGCAGCCGCCGGTCAATCCGGTGGAGGGCGGCCTGGAGAATCATGATCCCATTCTCGAGATAGTCCGCACCGATCCCGAATATCAATCGGCTTTCAAGGCCGTGTTCGATGTCAGCGGCGATCAGGTCGCCATGGCGCATGTCGCCAAGGCGATAGCCAGTTTCGAGCGAACGCTCGTAGCCGGTAACTCGCCTTTCGACCGATACCGGTTCAAAGGCGAGACCGACGCCATGACCGAAGCCCAGGTGAGAGGATTCATGCTGTTTATCGGACAAGGCCGCTGCGTATCCTGTCACACCATCGAGCAGGATCACGCGCTGTTTACGGACAACCGCTTTCACAATATCGGCATCGGCATCAATCACGTCCAGGAGGACGTGCCGCGTTTGACCAAAGCCTTTCTGGAAGCCAAATACAAAGGCGGCGATGTCGACAAAATGGTGCTCAGCGACAAGAAATCGTCCGAGCTGGGCCGGTTCGCCGTGACTGACGAACTCGATGACATCGGCGCTTTCAAGACGCCGACCTTGCGCAATATCGATCTGACGGCGCCTTATATGCATGACGGCAGCCTCAAAACCCTGAAAGACGTGATGATTCACTACAACAACGGCGGCGTGTCGCAGCCGCGCGATCGGGTCAATGACTTTTTGAGCGGCGGTATACGGCCGCTGAACCTGACCGACGAGCAAATGGACGATCTGGTCGTTTTTATGAAAGCACTGACCAGTTCGAAATTCGCCCAACCCGCTCCGGATCAAGCGGCTAACTGAAGGAGAGCATCCATGAATACGATCAATCGCAGTCGCCGGCAATTTATCAAAAACGCCGGCGCTTTAGCCTTGGGCAGTACGCTACCTGTCAGTCTGGTCGAACTGGCGTTCGCCGAAAGCAGTCAGAATTTCAGCTTCGCTTATATTTCCGATGCCCATATCCAGCATATCAAGGACAACCGTTTTGTCAGAAACTGGGATCGCGGGCTGATTCGCGCTGTCGCCGAAACCAATCTGTTAGTGCCAAAGCCGGATTTTGTCGTTTTCGGCGGCGATCTGGCCCAACTCGGCAACAAGCCCGAGCTGGATCATGGCGCCGAGATTCTGTCGGGGCTAAAATACAAAATCCATTATGTGATGGGCGAGCATGATTATTACCTGGATCTGGGCGAATATTGGCAGGAACTGTTCGGCCCGCAATACTACAGTTTCGATCATAAAGGCGTGCACTTCATCGCGCTCAACAGCATCCTGACCTATGACGAATGGACGCATAACCGCTGGCCCACCGACGAGCAGCGCATGCTCGAGATGGCCATGCTCGACAATCCGAACGGCTCGCCGTTCATGGTCGGTGCCGAACAACTGCTATGGCTGAAAAAAGATCTGGCCAGGATTGACAGCGCTACACCGATCGTGGTGTTCTCGCATTCGCCGTTGCAGAAAATTTTCAAAAACTGGAATTTCTGGACCGAAGACGCCGAGCAAGTCCAGGCATTGCTGCAGCCGTTCAATAAGGTCTCGGTGATCTACGGCCATGTGCATCAAATCCAGTACAACCAGGTCGGCAATATCAGTTTTAATTCGGTCATGGCAACAGCCTGGCCCTGGCCGTATCCACCCACCTACGCCCATGCCGAGCAGTATTTGCCGAAACTGATCGTGCCGATGAACCGGGCCGATCCGTTTTTCGAACGCGACGGCACCGGCTGGCAATTGATCAATCTGGGTAATGGCAATGTGGACATGGAATACCTGCTTTATAACAACCGCGGCCGCAGCGTACGCTACCACCGTGAACAAAATCGTCCGGAAGATGTTGATTTTCAGCATGAAAGCGCGCGCATACCGCCACAAATTCATTACTAATCCCCGCACAGGAGCAAACTATGTCTCACTATCAGAAAAAAACGAAGGTATTGGGTTTGGCTTTGCTGGTTCTGGCCGTGGCGGGACCAAGACCAACGCAGGCCGATGAATTCACCGAGGCCGACGTACAGCGTTGGCAGCGGCAGTTTATGAGTGTCGCGAATGAAGGTCGCCGGTTATGGACCAGTGCCGAACTGGGCAACAACGGCGTGGCCTGCGTGCAATGCCATCCCAACGCCTCCAATACGCATCCCGAGACCTACCCGAAATTTCAGCAGCAGCTCGGTAAAGTCGTGCCGGTCTGGGAAATGATCAACTGGTGCATCAGAAACCCGCTGGAAGGCCAGCCGCTCGCCGCCGACGATCCGAAGATGACGGCGCTGCAGGCGTATATAACGTATGAGCGGCGCGGCGTCAAACTGGAACCGGGCAAGCATTGAGCCTGTGAAGGCAGCGGCGACCGTTGCCCGGATTTGCCGCCGCCGGAGAACCCGCAATAAAATTCGGCTATTTTGTCCGGACGCCATCGCTTACAATGCCAGGTCGTATCAATTAACCGGAGCAGGCAGCTCCCTATACCTGAGGGCATTATGATAAAAATTTTTCACCTGGCCTTTGTGGCAATGTCAATTCTCAGCTTTGTCGGCAGAGTCGTCCTATCAGAAGTCAACCCGGACATGCTGAAGCAGAAAGTCCTTAAAATCGCGCCCCATGTCATCGACACACTGTTGCTGCTCAGCGGTATCGCATTGGTTTTTCAAGGGGCATGGTTGTCGGTGGAACACGGCTGGATTATCGGTAAGATAATAGGACTGCTGGGCTATATCGGCTTAGGTATCATGGCGATGCGCAATCAGGGCGCCGCCCGCTGGCTGGCTTTTGCCGGAGCGTTGGCCTGTTTTGCCTATATCGGCATGGTTGCGGTGGCCAAGGATGCGTGGTTCTTTTTATAAATCAGTATAAAAAAGCACAAAAAATGCGGACGATTGCATGGACATGATGGCATCATCTGTCCATGCAGTCATTGCACATAATCCGGATATTTCATGAAACCACAGAGAACACAAAGAACACGAAGAAAAATCAAGGTATTGTCTTTTCTTCCCGTCACTTCATGACTTCATTCGGAAACATGGGCAAGCATTTGAATTGAAAAGCGTTCGTGCCCTTCGTGGTGAAATATTCAGGTTAGTTGTTTCGCAACATCGGTTATAGGCAAAAGTCTATTTGACTGATCTGCCGATCCAGCCAGTGCAAGACGTCCTTACCTCGCTGCATGCCGGTTGCGTCGAAGGCCGGTTCCTTATTATCGGTCAATACCTGCCAGCGGCATAGCTGCGTTTTTAACCGGCCGCGTTCGCTGGCGGTAAAGTGGTATTGTTGAACCAGTTGTTTGAACAGGCGCGGCTCGGACGGCGTGATCAGTTGGGCCAGGGCGGTCATGTCAGCAAGCAGGCCCTCGAGCGCCGGGATATGAGCCGCCATTAAGGCGGAAACCTGGTCAGGCGCAATATTTTCCGCCGGCGTCTGTCGATTGTCCGAGATCACTTTCAGGCACTGTATCAACTCTGCCGAAGAAAAACGCACCGCCGTTTCATAAAAGGCCGAGGCTTCCATGTCGCACAGATGGGGATGGTCATAACCAAGTTGAGGCTTTGAGGCGGTTTGCAGACTGCCGGTGGCACAAGGCGGATGGCAGACCATTGGCGGATAATGAGTTCTGCCGCTGTCGAGATCGATGAGCTTGTCGATTAAGAACAATGATCCCAGGGCGTGATCCTTATGTCCGGCGATACCGATATTAAGCATGATCGGGTGCTCGGTTGCGGCAAACAGGGCTTGCGTGTAGGCGATGCCCGCGGCCATGGCGTTTTTTCCGGGGCCGGTCACGGTCAGGCGGATGGCCTGATTTGAATAGACGGCAAACGGCTGTACGGTGGTATCCTTCTTTAAATTGAAATAGGCGACCAGCGGTTTGGCCTCACAGGGCAGGGCGATATAGATGAAGGTCTTGCAGGCGTTGGCTTGATTCATGCGTTGGTATGTTTTCGGAACGGCTAACGATGAATAGCCGCCGGTGCGGGAGGGCTTTAGCTTGCGGCTAAGCCCTTCCGCGATTAAAGATGGCCCTAGAGCAGTTATTGCATAGATTAAAACATGATATAAACTAATCTCGTGTTAAACAAGATGAGCCGTTTTCATCATGCCCAAGCCTTATTCAGAAGATTTACGCATCCGGGTGGCCGAAGCGGTTGCCGCAGGCAATACCGTGCGAGCCGTGGCCTTACAATACGAGGTCAGCCCGGCCTTTGCCTGCAGAATGCACGCCTTGTGGCGTGAAACCGGAGCCGTTCAAGGCAAGCCCTTTGGCGGCTACAGACGCTCGCGGCTGGAACCGTATGAAGCGGCTATCACGGAACAGCTGGCGAGCAGCCCGTCGATAACCCTGAAGGAACTGCAGAGCTGGCTGGAACAAGAACAAACCCTGAGTATTTCGATTTCGGCGATCGATAAGTTTATCCGGCACAAACTGGGCTATCGTTATAAAAAAAACGGTAGTCGCCATTGAACAGCAGCGCGAGGATGTCGCCGGGGCTCGTGAGCAATGGCAAGCCTGGCAGCAAACCTGCGATCTGTCGAAGTTGGTGTTTCTGGATGAAACGGGCGTAACCACGAACATGATCCGTCGCTATGGGCGGGCCTTAGGCGGTGCCCGGTGTCGGGATGCCGCACCCGCGGGTCATTGGCAGACCATGACCTTTATTGCCGGCTTGCGGGCCGACGGGCTTACGGCTCCTTGGTGCCTAGATCAGGCCATGACGGGGGAAGCCTTCAAAGAGTATCTACGGTCGCAACTGGGGGCGACCTTGAAGCCCGGTGATATTGTGATCTGTGACAACCTGTCGGCACATAAGGTGGCACAAGTCCAGGCCATTGTTGAAGCACACGGCGCGACGATCAAATACCTGCCGCCTTACAGTCCTGACCTGAATCCGATCGAGCAAGTATTCTCCAAGCTGAAAGCGTTGCTGCGCAAAGCCGCAGAGCGCACTTACGATAAGCTCTGGCAACTCATCGGTAAGCTACTGGATGAGTTTCAGGCTGAAGAGTGCCTCAATCTCTTCAGGAATTCAGGCTATGTTTCTACGTAATAGATAATTGCTCTAGTACTCAGTCAGCTTTGTTCTGACGAGTAAAATTTGCAGAGCATTCATAGCTTGCGAATAGTGCGAATGAATTCGCACCTACAATTTACCCGCCATAATTAAATTGACTGACTACTAGCTTCTACTCGGCGGCCGGCGCTTCCGGAGGTCTGGCGGTGCCGGTTCCGCCTACATCCCGGGTTTCTCTATAATAGAGGTTCTTCAGACGGCTAAAGGCCCCCCATAAGGTCGTATCCATGACGGTATGGTTACCGATCGAGACGATAACGCGGGCCAGTTCGGGTATGTGGTTGCGGGTGGACAGCATATATACCGGCTGTACATACAGCACGGTATTACCCATCGGCAGGATAACCATGCGACCCAAAGCAATATTTGAGCCACGTTGATCCCATAAGGTAAATTGAGCTGCAATTTCGGGGTTTTGGCTAATCAAGGCCTCAATCTGGGCCGGGCCATTGACCTGAACATCCTTCAGAAACCTGTAAACGGTAACGTGGGGGGTATAGTCAAGACCGCACCCGACTGTATCGAGTATGCCGGCAACGCCGATCATGCTCAGATTGGTTCTGTTGATAGGCGTCATCGGATTGATCATGACAAACTCTTCCTTATTATTGCAGTGGCCGAAATCCATGGTCTGATAATACGGCATTACCGGTGCTTCACGCACATTGGCGAACTGCCAGGTCTCGGCTTGCTCGTAGAATAGCTCGGGCGTGCGCTGGTGATATTTGGCAAAAATTTTCATTTGCGCATAGTACAGATCGCGCGGATAACGCAAATGCTGGCGTAAGTCGGTCGGCATTTCCTCGATATTCTTGAACAGGCTGGGATAAGCGCTGTTGTATGCCCTGATGAGAGCATCCGACGGGTCTGAAATGTAATAACTCACCTCGCCGTCAAAGGCATCGATAACGACTTTGACTGAATTGCGGATATAGTTGAAGTTCTGCGAGCCGGCGAGAAAATCATCGGCGGCCGGCTTGGAAACCGGATACCGGTTGGATAAGGTATAGGCATCCTGTACCCAGAAAAAACGGTCTTTACCGATAACCAGATAAGGGTCTTTGTCCAGATGCAGGAACGGCGTCAGCCTGTTGAGGCGCTCAACGATATTACGGCGCATCAGAATTTTGCTCTGCCTGGTGACATTGGTGGAGAAAAATATTTTTTCATCCTTGAAATAAAAGGCGAATAGCGCTTTTCTGAATAGTGACGGAATTGGGATGCCGCCTTTCCCCCTATATTCGGCTTCCACGCCCGGGTCGGTCAGGGAGCCGGAAATGCCCACGACATTCAGCCTGTTAGGCACGATGGCATAAGTATAGTCTTCCAGTCCGTAATAAATATCCGGGTAGGCAACGCTTAAGCCGACCGACGAATGCATATTCAAATCACGCATATACCAGACCAGCGGTTTGGCGGCATCCTGTGCGGCCGGCGAAACCACGGCGCCGTAGCCGTGCGTGTAGCGCAAATGAATGTTTTCCCAATTTTGCGCTTCGAGCGGTAGCATTGACGTATTGATCTCTCGTGCCGACAGATTGACCTGCCGGGTGTGATCAAGAATAAAATAGCGGTCTTCATCGACGCTCAGAAAGCTGTAATAAGGCCTGATGCCTTGCAGTTGGCGGTAGCCGTCTATCAGCAGTTCGCGATCCCAGACCGGAATGTTCTCGAAAAATTTCTGCGTGCTCCAGGTTTCAATGTCGTCAGTCGCGTCCAGCTTAATCGGCAAATCAACCACCTCAATGCGCTTTAAATCATACGCGTCCAGCGTCGCGTCGATATTGTTCTGCATGAACGGCTTTTCAGTCCTGACCGGATTCGGGTTGACAATGTATTTTTGTATGGCGGCCGGGATAAACTCAACCCTCGGCAGCAATACCACTATCAGAAACGCAGCGGACGAGATAAAAAACGGGGCTTTGATGCGGTATTTTTCTGAAAAAATAAACAGGCCGGCAGTAATGGCCGTTGCCAGAAATGTGATGATGCCGAGCCAGATAAACGGCAGTTTATAGCGAATTTCCACAAAGCCTGGGCCGTAAAACACAGGCTCGTGCGAATCGGTATAGAGCAGCGAAAACCGTTCCAGCATGAAGCCCCAGACAACGAATAACACCACAAACGTAATCAGAATGCTTAAGTGAATCTTGGCGCCCAGCGGAAATTCCTTGCTCTGGTGCGGCACAAAAATATGTTCGAGCCAATACAGCACGCCGACCATAACAAAGATTAAACTGGCGGTTATCAGCAATTCTTTTTGAATCAGCAGGTAGATCGGGTAGGACAGCATGTAAAAGCTGACATCATTGCCGTATACCGGCTCGACCACCCCTGAGGCGCTGCCGAAAAAGTACAGTAACGCGGTCTCCCACTGTTGATAAAACGGTATAGCGATCAGAATAGCCAAAACCAGGGAGATCGGCGTGTATATTTTCACCGACCCGCTCATGAAGACATCGGCAAAGCGCTGGAAGCGGCGGCTTTTGTCTATGTTATTAAAGATTTCATCGGGAGGGTTCAGGCCCAGATAACGAGAAGCGATCCAGAAATGGAAAAAGAAAGTCGCGAAGAAAGCCAGCGTGACAGCGCCGGACAGAAAGAACCTGTAGAGTAGTCTCAGCCAGAAGTAGGCCTCGAAATTCAATTCCCGGAACCACCAGAAATCGACGATCAGATCGAGAAAGATGAAATAAAAGGCGGCATACAGAATGCCGGCGACTACCAGTGTCGATCCTATCAAGACGAGTAAAAGCTTCCAGTTCCGCATAGTGTCCTCTTTATAGATTATGCTTTTAACGATGCTTAATATACAAGCATGGGCCATTGTTCGCCCAATGCCTGTATGAATGGTGCTATTCTAGCACTCAATACAGATTCGTAGCGATTCAGGCGCTTATTTATTGCCTCTTTTCGGCACAGCGTAACCTTTAGGTCTGATGGCGATGCGGGCCTTGATTTCCGTGCATAAAGTCCCGTCGCGCTGATAGAACGCGTAAGTGAATTCAGGGGTGCTGCGGCCCCTGCGCGCCAGCTCCTGCCGGATTTGATCCTCCTGATCGGCGGACAGGGTGAAACGCAGTTCCAGGTCGGTGCGGCCCTCATGCCTGAAGTCCAGATGCAGGGAGCGGGTCCAGACGGCATAGCCGGGAAATACCTTGACGCAGGACATGGCGGCAATAGGGTCGGCCAGACAGGCCTGAAAGCCGCCGAACAGGCTGCCGCCGGCATTGGTGGCGATCCAGCTGTGCGGCAGCAGAATTCTTACCGTGCGCCAGCACGGTGAAATTTCCAGCACTTTCAGGCGCATCAGCCAGAAGGCCGGATACCATTCTATACGTTGCTTATCGGTCAGCCAGCGGCTGTTCCAGATCAGACGGCGCAGGTTCATGATGGAGGGTTTGGGCAAGCACGTATTCAGCGGGAACGCGGGCCGCGCGAGTCCGCATTCCCGGCGTGAGAGCGTTTAAGCCAGGCTTTTGCTCGCTACTTCATAAACATCCCTGGAGATGGCTTCGGTGCCCATGATCCTTTCCAACTGCGCTTTCATGAGCGCCTGACGGCTTTCGTCAAAACGCCGCCATTGGGTCAAGGCGCCCAGCATGCGCGAGGCCACCTGCGGGTTGATCGTGTTCAGTGCGATGATCTGATCGGCCAGGAATTGATAGCCCTGGCCGTCCGCGGCATGGAAATGCAGCGGATTGGCCTGGCTGAAGGCGCCGATCAGGGACCTGACGCGGTTCGGGTTTTTCAGATCAAAGGCATCATGGGCCAGCAAGGACTGAACCGTGGCGAAAGTGCCCGGCATGGGGCTGGTGGCCTGCAAGGTAAACCATTTATCGATCACCAGCGCCTCGTCCCGCCATTGCCGGTAAAAATCCGTCAGGCATTGCTCGGTAGCCGGGTGCGGGTTGTTGACGATGGCCGTAAGCGCGGCTATTTGATCGGTCATGTTGCCGGCGGTCTTGAATTGCTGTTCGGCCCAGTTCTGGATGTCGGCGTTTTCCAGTTTGCTCAAATAACCCAGGCAGGTGTTTTTGATGCGCCTGCGGCCTATGGCGCCGGCATCGAACTGGCCTGATTCGTCGCGGTGATTGGCCTGGTACAACGCCTGGAATTGCGGCTGTAACTGCCGCGCCAGCGTCCGTTTGACGAATTCCCGCGCCGTGTGGATGGCTTCCACATCGACTACCGGCATCTGCTCGGCCAGATAGGTTTCCGACGGCAGGTCCAGCAACAGCGAGAAATAGGACAGGTCGTCCCAGGATTGTTCCAGCACTTGCCTGAAAGCCTCGACGATCATCGGGTCAAGATGCAGGTCGCGGCCTTTCCGAGCGTCTTCAATGAGTCCGATGATAATGGTGCCTGCCAACTGTTGCCCGGCTTCCCAGCGGTTAAAGGTGTCGCTGTCGTGGCTCAATAAAAACGCCAGCTCTTCAAGGCTATAGTCCATGTCCAGTTTTACCGGCGCCGAGAACCCCCTGAGCAGGGAGACGACAGGCTGCTGCGCCAATCCCTCAAAGGTAAACGACTGTTCGGCTTCGGTGACCGATAAAGTCACTTCATCGCTGACCTGATCGCCGCCTGCCAGCCGGCACGGCGCGACAGAGCCGTCAGGATTGATCAGTCCGATCCTGACGGGAATATGCAGCGGTTCCTTGACGGGCTGGCCCGGCGTCGGCGGGCAGTTCTGGGCGATGGTCAACGTCAGCGTCTGATCGCCTGGCTCATAGTGCTGCCGTACCGTCAATACCGGCGTGCCGGCCTGGGAGTACCAGCGCCGGAACTGGGTCAGGTCGGCGCCGTTGGCGTCTTCCATGGCCTTGACGAAATCATCGCAGGTCACGGCCTGGCCGTCATGGCGCTGAAAATACAGATCGCTGCCTTTTCTGAAGCCTTCGGCGCCCAGCAGGGTGTGTATCATGCGCACGACTTCGGCACCTTTTTCATACACGGTCAGGGTATAGAAATTGTTGATTTCCATATAGGCGTCGGGGCGGATCGGATGCGCCAGCGGGCCTGCGTCCTCGGCGAACTGGCGCGTGCGCAGCATGTTGACGTCCTCGATGCGCTTGACGGCTTTAGAAGTCCGGTCGCCGGTGAATTCCTGATCGCGGAATACCGTGAAGCCTTCCTTCAGGCTGAGTTGAAACCAGTCGCGGCAGGTGATGCGGTTGCCGGTCCAGTTATGGAAATATTCATGGCCGATGACGCCTTCAATATGTTCGTAATCGGCGTCCGTGGCCGTATCCGGGCGCGCCAGCACATATTTGGTGTTGAATACGTTGAGTCCCTTGTTTTCCATCGCGCCCATGTTGAAATGGCTGACCGCGACGATCATGTACAGGTCCAGATCGTACTCGCGGCCGTAGACTTCTTCGTCCCAGCGCATCGCGTTTTTCAGTGACTGCAGCGCGTGATCGCATTTATCCAGGTCATGCGCCTCGACAAAAACCTGCAGGCTGATGTCACGGCCCGATTGCGTGGTGAAGCGGCCTTCGACGCAATGCAGCTGGCCTGCGACCAGCGCGAACAAATAGCAGGGCTTGGCGAACGGGTCTTCCCAGGTGACCCAATGGCGGTTTTCGGACAGCTCGCCATGACCGACCTTGTTGCCGTTCGACAGCAGCACCGGATAGCGGCTTTTGTCGGCGATGATGGTGGTCGTAAACCGCGCCATGACGTCGGGCCGGTCGAGGTAGTAAGTGATTTTCCTGAAACCTTCCGCCTCGCATTGCGTGCACAGCATGCCGTTGGAAAGATACAGCCCTTCCAGCGCGGTATTGGCTTGCGGATTAATCTGGTTTTCGATGGTCAGCACAAAGCTTTTATCTTGCGGTACTTCGGTGATGATTAACTCATCGGCGGTCTGCTGGTAGTCGGCCGTCGTCAGGTCATCGCCGTCATTCAGGTTGACGCGCGACAGTTTCAGGTTTTCGCCGACTAAGGTCAGGGACTTGCCGGCGGAGCGGCTGTCCGGGTTGCGGCGCATGGTAAGCCGGGAGATGACCTGGGTGTTTTCGTCGTCGAGCGTGAAATTCAGCTCAACGCTATCGATCAGGTACTCAGGAGCGGTGTAATCTTTTAAATAGACGGTTTGTGGGTTGGTATCACGCATAGTGTTGTTCGGGACTGTTTATGGATTAAATTCAGTAATGGGTTTTGACAGCGAAAATGACGATAAGTAACCATGCGCTCAGGAAAGCAACGCCGCCTATCGGCGTAATCATGCCCAACCATTTCAGATTCAGGATCGTCAGCAGATAGAGACTGCCGGAAAACAGCAGTATGCCGGCGAACATCAGCCAACCGGCCCAGTGTACCAGAGCCGACCCGGATGCTTGCGGTATAAAGGCGATGGCAATCAGTCCCAGCGCGTGCCACATCTGGTAGCTGACCGCGGTCTTGTAGACTTCGAGCATATCAGGGCTCAGGACGGTTTTGAGCGCGTGTGCGCCGAACGCGCCCATGCCGACACCCAGAAATGCGCTGGCAGCGCCAAGGCCTAAAAAAATTGAATGCATATTATTTTTCCATCAGTCTGGGCATGAGTTGCACAAGATTGCACGGGCGGGTGCGGAAATCGAGCTGCTCCTTGATGAGCTCGTCCCAGGCCGTGCGGCAGGCGCCCGACGAGCCGGGCAGGCAAAAAATATAAGTTGCATTGGCAACGCCGGCGACGGCCCGGGACTGGATGGTAGAGGTTTTAATATCCTGATACGACAACATTCTGAAAACCTCGCCGAAACCGTCCAGCACCTTGTCCAGCAAAGGTTCGACCGCTTCCGGCGTGCCGTCCCTGCCGGTCACGCCGGTGCCGCCTGTAGTGATGATGACATTAATGTCATCAGCGGCAATCCAGGCTGAAACCGCGGCCCGGATCCGGTAAATATTGTCGGGCACTATTTTCTTTTCGATGACTTGGTGTCCGGCTGCCTGGGCGCGCTCCGCCAAGGCCTTGCCAGAGATATCATCGCTATCGGTACGGGTGTCCGAGACCGTCAGCACGACAATGTTTAACGGGATAAATTGTTTTTCAGTTGTCATAATTCAATGGGGTGGGCAGCCGGGCAGCCGCTCGGGCAATGCGCGCCTCCGCTTTTAGCCGCATAACAAAAAAAGGGGCGACCTTCCGATCGCCCTCCGGATTTCTGATTCTATATTACTTACTGTAATACAAGAAAGAAAGCTTCCGGCCCGCGCTGGATATTAATCAGCAGCGGGGAGTTCGGGTTAACGACCTGGGCCAGTTCGTCAAGATTATGAATGCGATAACGGTTTGCCGTCACAATCACGTCGCCAGGGCGCAATCCTGCGTGCCATGCTTTTGAAGCGGTGTTGATTTTTTCGATCAGGACACCTTCGACCTGTTCTTTTCGCGTGGCGCTTAATATCGTGCCCTGCAAGGTCGGGTGCAGCTTGTCGCCCGCCCATTGCAGTTTTTTTGGCTTGCCGATCGTCGCCGTCGTTTCCCTTTTCTCATCGCCGCGAAAGTATTGCAGTTCCACTTTATCGCCAATTTGCATCAAACCGATGATGTTGCGGATGTCATGGCTGTTTTTAACGGGGCGGCCGTTGACGGATACGATGATGTCGCCCGGTTCCAGGCCGGCTCTGGCTGCCGGCGAGTTGTTGTCGACCCGGCTGATGACCGCGCCGTTTTTATTTTTCAGATTAAACGCCTTGACCAGTTCGGCGCTCAGATCCTGTGTCGTGACGCCCAGCAGGCCCCGTCTGACCTCTCCGTGTTTGACCAGTGACTCCTTGATGGTCATGATCATATTGGCCGGAATCGCGAAACCGATGCCGACATTACCGCCGGTGGGCGCCAGAATGGCCGTATTCATGCCGACAAACTCGCCCCGCAGGTTAACCAGCGCGCCGCCTGAATTGCCGGGGTTGATGGAGGCGTCGGTCTGGATGAAATCCTCATAGCCTTCTATGCCCAGTCCTGATCGGCCCAGCGCGCTGACAATACCCGACGTGACAGTCTGGCCCAGACCGAACGGATTACCGATAGCCACGACGAAATCGCCGACTTTGAGCTGGTTGGAATCGGCAATGGGCAGTTCCGTCAGATTATCGGCCGGAATCTGGATGATGGCGACGTCGGCTTCCGGATCGGTGCCGATCAGTTCGGCATTGAGCTGGCGGCCGTCATTCAGCATCACCATAATCTTGTCGGCTTTGTCGATCACGTGGTTGTTGGTGAGTACAAAGCCTTGTTCGCTGTCGATGATAACGCCGGAGCCCAGGCTGTTCTTTTGCTGCTGGCGTGGAGGCTGATTAGGCAGTTGAAAGAAATGGCGGAAAAACGGATCCTGCATCAACGGATTTTCCCTGACCTGAATATTGGTAGTGGTGGAAATATTGACCACGGCCGGCATGCTGCGCTCAAGCATCGGCGCCAATGACGGTAAAGGCTGCCCTTCCGCGTAGGACGGCAACGCGGCATGTGTCATCGAGGGGGCGGTCAGGTAAACCGGTAATAAAGTCATCAATAAAAGCTGTTTTACTAATTTATTATTCATCATGGGGTTCCGCGAGTGATTAATCGTGTCCATAGACAATATGGGTGTGAAAATGTTTAATACAAGGCTGAGTTGTCCATAATAAATGAACTGATGGCGATTCGGCGAAAAACGGGTTATGCATTTGCTGATTTTGAGCGCCGGTTCATTTTTTGCCAGTCACTTAATTGCTAGAATCCAGCCTTTAACAAGGCAATCGATAAAAAATGGACTATTTTTAATATGAATCCCGCTTCAAGATACTTTGATGGCCATAGATATTAATTCCGAGGATGGACAGATTGTTCGCAAGCTGATCCCGTTGGGCACTTTGCCTGGTGCTCAATTCAACGTTTTATGCGAAAACATGAACATCGAGGAAGTTCAGGGCGGGACGCTGTTTAAAAAAGGAGACACGGATACGCGTCTCATTTATCTATTAAGTGGCGAAGTGACGCTTCAGGCGGAAGGACTCATTATCGAAGTCATTGCCGCCGAAAGCGAAGCCGCCCGATTTGCATTGGCACACCAGATACCGAGGAAAATCGATGCCGTCGCGAATGGCGCCGTGCGTTTTTTGCGTCTGGATGCCGGCATGGTAAATAATCCGGCGCCTTTGGTTTACAAAGAGGACAATAGTTATATGGTTAATGAAGAACCTGAAGATGATCCAAATGACTGGATGACCGCATTATTGAGGTCGCCTGTTTTTCAGCGCCTGCCGCCTGCCAATCTGCAGAAAGTTCTGATCACGCTGGAAGAAGTCAGCGTTGATGCGGGCGAACCCATTATCAAACAGGGAGATAAGGGCGATTATTATTATTTGATAAAAAGCGGGCACTGCCTGGTGTCGCGCAAACCCTCGCCGAATGCCAAAGAGATTAAATTGGCGCAACTTGGCAAAGGCGATGCTTTCGGAGAGGATGCGCTGCTTTCCGGCGCGCCGAGAAACGTTACCATCACAGCACTGACGAATATGGTCGTATTGCGTCTGGATAAATATCAATTTTTATCCTTGATCAAAGAGCCGTTGCTGAAGTTTATTACCCATGAGCAGATGCGGAAAGCCTTGAGCCAGGGCGCAACGTTGCTTGATGTTCGTTCGTTGGACGAGCATAGGGCGGGGCATTTGCCTGGCAGTATCAACGCGCCTTTTTTCTCGTTAAGGATGCAGCTTAAAACGTTCAATCGCGAGCAGCCCGTCATTGTGGTTTGCGCCGATGGCAAGGCCAGTGAGGCGGCGGCCTTTTTATTGCTCAGGCATAGATTTGATGCCTTGATCCTGGACGGCGGCATGAACGCGGTTACGGAGCCGAAAGCAAAGAAGGAAGCGGCGGAGCAGAAACGTGAGACCGCTCAATTTATTATTGATGACGGCACTGAGACCTTGACAAGCCATGCGGACGGCGTTCATTTGCAGCACCAGCCGCAACAACAAGCTGTTCAGGCCTCATCAATCTCAGCCAGCGATGATCTGGTCAGGGCTTTGAAGTCCGAGAATGATGCGCTGAGAAAATTGAATCTGCAGCTCAGTGAAAAGTGCCAGAATCTGGAGATTGAGAAGGAAGAGGCGTTAAAACAAAGCCGCATGTTGCGCAGGCAGATGGAAAAGCTGACGCAGGTGCTGAATAAAGCATAGGAGGGGCGGAATATCGCCCGGAAGGCTAGCAAAACCACAGCTTTAATCAGCTGTGGTCAGCCAGGCGACTTAAAAGAAGTTGTCAAACCAACTGTTTACTTGATTTTTGCTTCTTTGTAGATAACGTGCTTGCGAACAACGGGATCAAATTTTTTGATCTCCATTTTTTCAGGCATTGTACGTTTGTTTTTGGTCGTGGTATAGAAGTGACCTGTGCCTTCGGAAGAAACCAGTTTGATTTTATCGCGCATTTTTTAACCCCTTAAGCGTTTTCGCCGCGTTTACGCAAATCAGCCAGAACAGCATCAATGCCTTTTTTATCGATGACACGCATGCCTTTGGCAGAAACTCTAAGACGAACCCAGCGATTCTCGCTTTCCACCCAGAATCTGTGATGTTGCAGGTTCGGGCTGAAGCGTCTTCTGGTTTTGTTGTGGGCGTGCGATACGTTATTTCCGGTAACCGGGCGTTTCCCTGTTACTTGACATACTCTGGACATGATTAACCTCTTAGTGTGCCTAAATTCAAAAGTTAGCCATGCTTTATACCAAAAATTCTTTTCAAGGTAAATAACAATCGATAAAATGACCGCCCTAAAACCATCCGTTATTTTGTTTTTCAAGTAATTACATCAGGACCTCTCATGCCTATTAAGCTCGGTATGGTCATGGACTCCATCGACCATATCAACATAAAGAAAGACACCAGTTTTGCCATGTTGCTGGAAGCCCAGTCCCGGGGCTGGGAGTTGCATTATATGGAACTTAACGATCTGTTCCTGAGCAATGGCAGGGCGTATGCAAGAACGCGAACGCTGACCGTTCAGCGCGATGAACAGCAGTGGTACCAGTTCCTGGCGGAGCAGGATATTGCCCTGGATACGCTGGATGTCATCCTGATGCGCAAAGACCCGCCATTCGATCAGGAATACATCTATGCCACGTACCTGTTGGAGCGCGCGGAAAATGCGGGCGTTTATGTCGTCAACAAACCGCAGTCGCTACGCGATGCCAATGAGAAGCTGTTCACGGCCTGGTTTCCGCAATGCTGCGCACCGACACTGGTGGCGCGCGAGCCTGCCCGCATCCGGCATTTTCTGCAGGAACAGGGCGAGATTATCTTAAAGCCGCTGGACGGCATGGGCGGGACATCGATTTTTCATTTGCGCCAGAACGATCCCAATCTCAGCGTGATTCTGGAAACCATGACGCAGTACAACAGTCGTTATGTGATGGCGCAAAAATACCTGCCCGAGATCAAGGACGGCGACAAGCGTATTTTACTGGTCAACGGCGAGCCCGTGCCTTATGCGCTGGCGCGCATCCCCGCGCAGGGCGAGACGCGCGGCAATCTGGCGGCCGGCGGCACGGCCGAAGGACGCAAATTGACGGAAAGGGACTTGTGGATCGCCAACCAGGTTGGGCCGACCCTGCGCGAAAAAGGCCTTGTTTTTGCCGGCATCGATGTGATCGGTGATATGCTAACCGAGATCAATGTCACCAGCCCGACTTGCGTACAGGAACTGGACCGCCAGTTCGGGCTTAATATTGCCGGCCTGTTAATGGATCATATTGAAGGTAAAATTCAACGATGACGACTGAAGCTATGTTCGATCCCCCTCCCTCTTTATCCAGTAATGACTCATTATTGATAACGTTGTTTTTGGCGGCTGTCGTGCATATCGTCCTGGTCTTAGGCGTCAGCTTCAGCCTGCCTAAACCGGAGAAAGTGCATCGCTCCATTGACATCGTCCTGGTGAATACGCCGGCGAAAAAGGCCCCCAAGGAAGCAAAATTCCTGGCGCAGGAAAATCAGGTCGGTGCCGGTGACGAGACCCGCAAGCCCGAGCCGCCCAAGCAGCAGCTGCCCAGTCAAGGCGCAAGCCAGGCCAAGCCGGTTGCGAAAAAGTCAGCGGAGGTCGAAAGCAAGCCCAAGGCAATAGAAAAAGTGGTCGTGCAAAAGACAGCCGAGAAGAAAATAGTTGTGGCCAGCAAGCCCGAGGAGGGCAAACAGAAACCGCAACCGCGTCCGCACTTGTCAGCCGAAACCCTGCAGCGTCAAATTGCCCAGTTGGGCGCGGAAATAAGACGCAAGGAGCAAAGCGCCGACAATTCCCAGATAAAATTTGTTGAACAGCTGAGCGCTCATAAAGCGGTCGGTATGCAATACATGAAGGATTGGGAAAACAAAGTGGAGCGGACCGGCAATCTCAACTACCCGGAAGTGGCGGCCAAGAAAAATTTCTCGGCGACATTAATGATGGATGTCGGCATCAGTGCCGACGGCAGCATCTATAGCATTCGCATCAACCGGTCCTCGGGGAATCCCGCGCTCGATGAGGCCGCGAAAAACATTGTCAAAATGAGTGCGCCTTTTGCACCATTGCCTGCTGAAGTGCTCAAAGAGACCAAGGTGTTAGTGATTCCCAGAGTCTGGAAATTTACCGATGAATCCGGTATGACCTCGCAATAAATATTTGCAGAGCCAACCATAACCCCTGATACTACGGCACATGAACGGAGCGACTTATTTAACCAATCAATTTATTATCGCCATGCCCAATCTGGCGGACCCCAATTTTTTCCATACCGTCACCTATTTGTGTCAGCACAATGAAGAGGGTGCCTTGGGGATAGTCATCAATCGGTCGGCAGAGATGAAGCTGAGCGAGATTTTTAACCAGATGAACATCCGCGTGACCTCCATGGCCGCGGCCGATACGCCTGTTTTTGTCGGCGGCCCGGTGCAGATGGAGCGCGGCTTCGTGATCCATAGCGCCGGCGGCGGCTGGGATTCGAGCTTGGCGATTTCGGATTCCATTTCGTTGACGACGTCGCGAGACATACTTGAAGCCATCGCTGTCGGGGAAGGTCCTGAGCAGTTTCTGGTCGCTTTAGGCTACGCCGGCTGGGGCGAAGGCCAGCTGGAAAACGAAATGAGAAACAATGCCTGGCTGAATACGCCCTGCGGCAATACCGTGTTATTCGATACGCCGGTGGAGCAGCGCTGGAGCGCAGCCGCCAGCCAGATCGGCATCAACATCAATTTGCTGACGGCACCGGCCGGACATGGCTAAACAAGATCCGCTGTTGGCGAAAGCGTCGACCGATACCTATCTGGGTTTCGATTTCGGCAATAAAAAGATCGGTGTCGCCGTCGGCCAAACGACCACGGGCACCGCGAGTCCGCTGCAAACCATTCGCTCCATCAACCAGGCGCCCAATTGGGACATCATCGGCAAGCTGATACAGCAATGGCGGCCGGCAGGGCTCGTGGTTGGCGTCTCCCGGCAGGCCGACGGCTCGGACAATCCGGTCACGCCTCGCATGCTAAAGTTTTGCCGGCAGCTGGAAGGACGTTATCAGCTGCCTGTCTATCAACAGGATGAAAGCTTGTCGACATTCGAAGCCAAGCAGATGCTGTTCGACGAAGTCGGCGTCAATGCGGCCAAGCTCTGGGAAGTTCAGGACCAACTGGCGGCCCAGCTTATCCTGCAAACCTGGCTCAATGATCATACAAACAAAACATGACTACGCATAACCTGGAAATACCCGTATTACTGAATAAACTGGAAGCCGAGCTGAAAAACGTAATTGTCGAGCGCCGGCTTGAAAATCCCTTGATGATCGGCATCCGTACCGGCGGCGTCTGGGTTGCCGAACAGATGCACCGGCGCCTGGGCCTGAGCGAACCGCTGGGGCTGCTGGACATCTCGTTTTATCGCGATGATTTCTCGCAAATCGGCGTCAATCCTAACGTCAAGCCCAGCCAGCTTCCGCTCAATGTCGAAGGCCGCGATATTATCCTGGTCGACGATGTCTTCTACACCGGACGCACGATTCGCGCCGCACTCAATGAGATCTTCGATTATGGACGGCCCAATCAGGTGGTCCTGGCGGTGCTGATCGAGCGCGACGGCCGGCAGATCCCGCTCAGTCCCGATTGCGTCGGCGCCGTTATCACGCTCAATGCCGATCAGCGCATTAAATTGACCGGTCCCGACCCTCTGGCCATCCATGTGCAAACGATTGAGGCGGCGGCATAACATCCATGGGCGATAACCTGCAATTAAATTCGGAAGGCAAACTCAAACATTTCCTGACCATTGAAGGACTGGACAAAAACCTGCTGACGGAAATTCTCGATACCGCCGAGTCCTTCGCCGGCATGTCCGAGCAACAGGTCAAAAAAGTCCCGTTGCTGCGCGGCAAGACCATCGTCAACCTGTTCTTTGAAAACAGCACGCGCACGCGCACGACCTTCGAACTGGCGGCCACGCGCCTGTCCGCCGACGTCCTTAGCATGAACATCGCCACCTCGGCGACCTCGAAGGGCGAAAGCCTGCTCGACACCATCCGCAACCTGGAATCGATGTTCGTCGATATGTTCGTCGTGCGCCATAACATCAGCGGCGCGGCCCACTTCATCGCCCAGCACACGGCGCCCCATATCAGCGTCATCAACGCCGGCGACGGCCAGCACGCGCATCCGACCCAGGCCATGCTGGACATGTTCACGATCCGCCAGATCAAACAGGATTTCTCCAATCTGCGCGTGGCGATCATCGGCGATATCCTGCATTCACGGGTCGCGCGCTCGCAGATTCTGGCCCTGAACACCCTGGGCGCGGCCGAAGTCCGCGTCATCGCGCCCAAAACGCTGCTGCCCGCGCATGTCGAGACCCTCGGCGTGACCGTGTCGCACAACCTGAAGGAAGGCCTGAAGGACATCGACGTCATCATCATGCTGCGCCTGCAGAAAGAGCGCATGACTTCGGCGCTGCTGCCCAGCGAGAGCGAGTACTTCAAATGCTTCGGACTGACCGAGGACAAGCTGAAAATCGCCAGGCCGGACGCCATCGTCATGCATCCAGGCCCTATCAACCGCGGCGTCGAAATCGATTCCAAAGTCGCCGACGGCCCGCAGTCCGTCATCCTGAAACAGGTCAGCAACGGCATCGCCGTGCGCATGGCGGTCATGTCCATGGCCATGCAAAGACAGGGAGCCTTATCATGAGCCGCATACAAATCAGCCAGGGACGCATCATCGATCCCGCCAATAAAATCGACCATGTCGGCTCCGTCTATATCGCCGACGGCAAGATCGTTTCCGTGCTCAGCGAGCCGGACGGCTTCAGGCCCGACCGGACCATCGATGCCAGCGACCGGATCATCTGCCCGGGTTTCATCGACCTGAGCACGCGCCTGCGCGAACCGGGACAAAGCCGCAAGGCGACGTTCGCCAGCGAAACGCGGGCCGCGGCCAGCGCCGGTATAACCGCCATGTGCCTGCAGCCCGACACCGTGCCGGTCATCGACACGCCGGCCGTCGCCGAACTGGTCAAGGACATTGCCGAAAAAGCCGGCTATGCGCAGATCTATCCGATCGCGGCGCTGAGCCAGAAACTGGAGGGCACCGAACTGAGCAACATGCTGTCATTGATGCAGGCCGGCTGCATCGCGGTCGGCAACGCCAATCAGCCGGTCAGAAACCTGCTGATTCTGCGCCGCGCCATGGAATACGCAGCCAGTCACGATCTGTTGCTGATGTTCCGGCCCAACGATTACTGGCTGGGCAATAACGGCTGCGCGCACGAAGGCGTGTTCGCGACGCGTTACGGCCTGCCGAGCATTCCGGAAGCGGCCGAAACCATCGCCGTGGCGCAGTGCCTGGAGCTGGCCGAGCTGACCGGCTGCCGCGTGCATTTCGGCCAGCTTAGCGGCAAGCGTTCGGTCATCCGCATTCACCAGGCGAAAAAATACGGTCTCGATGTCAGCGCCGACGTGGCCATGCACCAGCTGCACCTGACCGAAAACGACATCGCGCCGTTCGACAGCGCTTATCATGTCCTGCCGCCTTTGCGCACCGAAGAGGACAAAGAGTATTTGCGGCAAGGCCTGGCCGGCGGCACGATCAACAGCATCTGCTCCGACCACCAGCCGCACGATATCGACGCCAAGCTCGGCGCGTTTCCGGAGACCGAGCCGGGCATGTCGACGCTGGAAACCCTGCTGCCTTTGATGCTGAGTCTGGTCGCGCAGCGAGCCATCACGCTGACCCAGGGCATCGCGGCCCTGACCGAGAAGCCGGCCCAGATTCTGCGCCTGAGAAGCGGCGCGCTGACCCCGGGCTTTTCCGCCGATGTCTGCGTGTTTGATCCGGAGCTGACCTGGCAGGTGAACCAGGACAACTGGCAAAGCCAGGGCGTCAACACGCCGTTCTGGGGCCAGACCCTGAAAGGCCGCGTGACGCATACCCTGCAGGGCGGCCGGATCATTCATGAACTGGAGCAGGGCGCCGGGCATGTGCCGGGCCACGGCTTGAGGGCTTGAGGCCATGGATTGCTGGAAGAACCATTATGACGCCTCGGGCATTATCGAGGACATGAAAGGCGACCAGTCCTGGCGCATCTTCAGAATCATCAGCGAATTCACCGAAGGCTTCGACAGGCTGTCGGGCCTGTGCGACGCCGTGTCGATTTTCGGCTCGGCCCGTCTCGACCGCCATCATGCCTATTATCAAAAAACGGTCGAAATCGCCGAACTGCTGGCCAAGAACGATTTCGCCATTATCAGCGGCGGCGGCCCCGGCATCATGGAGGCGGCCAACAAGGGCGCGCATCTGCAAAAGCGCCACTCCATCGGCCTGAACATCAACCTGCCGATGGAGCAAAAACCGAATCCCTATCAGAACGTCGCGCTGGATTTCCGCTATTTTTTTGTGCGAAAAGTCATGTTCGTGCGCTATTCGATGGGTTACATCTGCATGCCCGGCGGTTTCGGCACGCTCGATGAGCTTTTTGAAGCGCTGACGCTGATGCAGACGCACAAAATATACCCGATGCCGCTGGTGCTGTTCGGCAGCGATTTCTGGGCCGGCCTGATCGACTGGATCAAAACGACGATGATCCAGTACGAGACCATTTCGCCGGAAGACCTGGACCTGATCAAGGTTACCGACGATCCGCAGGAAGTGCTGCAGGTCATGATCGAGCATCGGGCATGGAAAAGCCGGCAGCGCACGCTGTCCACGGAATCCAGGCTGGAGCCTGAAGAAGCGCTTTAACTGCCGTCGGTTCTACCGCCGGACGGGCAGGTCACCCGTTCCCAATGTTTGGCATGACTACAAACTCCGTTCCGCTGCCGCCGCTCAGTGAATCCGGTCTGGCGGCTGAAACGCATTAACGCTCGCCGGTTTCCAGCCCCGCCTGTTCGGTAATGCTTTTGGCAAACGGCTTTTTGACCTTAACGCCCAGATCGACGAAGCTGCCGGCCTGGCGGATCAGATTGCCGTTGCCGCGCGTCAATTTGTTCATGACGCTGTCATAGGTCGTGTTGACGGTGCTCAACTGCCGGCCCAGCTTATCCAGTTCTTCGACGAAGCCGCGGATCTTGTCATAAAGGATGCCGGCCTTGTCGGCGATGGCCCGGGCATTCTCGTTCTGGCGCTCGTAGCGCCAGATATTCTCGATCGTGCGCAAGGTTGCCAGCAACGTGGTCGGCGTGATGATCACGATCTTGTGCTCGAGGGCGTCGGTGAACAGGCGCTCGTCGGCCTGGACCGCGGCGATGAAGGCCGGCTCGATCGGCATGAACAGCAGGACGAAATCCAGCGACCGCAGGCCTTTCAGGCCGGCGTAGTCTTTCCGACTCAGGCTTTTGATATGCTCGCGCACGGCTTCCGTGTGCTGTTTCAAGGCCTGTGTCCTTTCCTGCTCGTCCTCGCTGGCGCAGTAGCGCTCATAGGCCAGCAGCGATACCTTGGAGTCAATGATGATGTCCTTGTCCTCGGGCAGGCGGATGATGACATCGGGCTTGAACAGCCGGTTGTCCCCGTCCCGGAACGCGCCCTGGGTCTCATACTCGATGCCCTTGCGCAGCCCCGACTGCTCCAGCACCTTTTCCAGAATCATCTCGCCCCAGTTGCCCTGGGCTTTCTTGTCGCCTTTCAGGGCGCGCGTCAGGTTCAGCGCTTCCTGGTTCATTTGCGCCGTATCGCGCCGCAGCGAGACGATCTCCTCGCGCAGGGAAATGCGATCCCTGTTTTCATTGTCGTAAACCGTTTCGATGCGCTGCCTGAATGCGCTCAGTTGCTCGCGCAGCGGCATCACGATGTGATCGAGACTGGCTTTATTGTGTTCGGAAAACTGTCGGCTGCGCTCGTCGAAGATTTTGCCGGCCAGGTTTTCGAACTGGGTTTTCAACCGGGCTTCGGCATCCTGCAACAGTGCCAGTTTCTCGGCCGCATGCCTGGCCTGCTCGTCCATGCGCGCCTGCAACTGGGCATTTTGGGCCTGGGCCTGCATCAGGCGCTGCTGATACTGTTTCAATTCGGCGTCGCAGGCTTGGAGCTGCCTTAATTTTTCCCCGGCGATGGCCAGGTCGGTCGACAGCCGCATGACCAGCGCCTTGTTGCGGCCATTGAACAGGTGCATCAGGACTGCGCCGGTCAAGGCGCCGATGAAAGCAAATGTCCAGGCGGGTAGGCTATTGAACAAATCCATACTACATCTCGGATTTCAGAAACGGGTTGATAACGCCGCGTTGGTGCTCAAAAGGCATGATTCTGAGCGCCAACGCGGCTATCCGCCATTATTAGGTTATAAGCGCCTGAAGATGGCCTCGGCGGTATCGAGGGTCTGGTTCAGGTCGTCGTCGGTGTGCGCGGCCGACACGAAACCGGCTTCAAACGCCGACGGCGCCAGATAAACGCCTTGCTCCAGCATGGCATGGAAGAAGCGTTTGAACAGGTTCTGGTCGCATTCCGTGGCCTGGGCGAAGCTCGTGACCTGCCCGGCTGCAGTGAAAAACAGCCCGAACATGCCGCCGACCGTATTGGTGGTCAGTGCGATGCCGGCCTGCTGCGCGCGCTGCGTCATGCCCTCCGTCAGTTTTTCGGTCTTGGCCGTCAGCTCCTCGAAGAAGCCGGGGCGCGAGATCAGCTCCAGGGTCTTCAGGCCGGCGGCCATCGCGACCGGATTGCCGGACAAGGTACCGGCCTGATAGACGGGGCCCAGCGGCGCCAGGCATTCCATGATCTTGCGCTTGCCGCCGAAGGCGCCGACCGGCATGCCGCCGCCGATGACCTTGCCCAGCGTCGTCAGGTCGGGGGG